>Ga0209573_1002078_pt1 | contig 27145 bp, 22 predicted proteins | sample TNRBio252014_DNA_FD_185870 | JGI IMG/M metagenome (GOLD analysis project Ga0209573, IMG submission 185870) | Wastewater treatment Type I Accumulibacter community from EBPR Bioreactor in Madison, WI, USA - TNR Reactor_6/25/2014_ DNA (SPAdes)... | ecosystem: Engineered > Bioreactor > EBPR >... | reverse complement strand
TTTCGCCTGGCGACCTTAGCGCGCGGGAACCACCCGATCCCTTCCCGAACTCGTCCGTGAAACCGCGCCGCGCCTATGATCGTGTGAGACCTACTCACGCTAAAGTCGGTCATCGCCAGGCTCCTATCGCCAAAAAGCCCACTACTAAGTGGGCTTTTTGTTTTACACCCATCCACCCTTCTGGTGGCCTGAGTTCCATCTTTTCCAGCCCAGGATGTCACCCCCTATCGTCGCAAGCCGTCAGAGTGGGATCTGGCGACAGTAATTCGTACTCCGCGATAACCTGCGCGCCCAGCAGGATGATAATTCCAAGGATATCGAGGGTGATCAGAAGAATGACCACGCCAGCCAGCGATCCGTAAACGACATTGACCGCCGACAGGTTGGCGAAGTACCACACCAAGCCGTAACGGACCCCCTCCCACAGCAGCGCCGCCACCGTGCCGCCTATGAAGGCATGTGTCCATGACATCTGACCCGCCGGCATCAGGCGGTAGATCAGGGTCAGCGCCCCGATCTGGCCGATCAGACCCGCACTATAAAGCAGCGTAGTCAGCAGGCTGCTCGGTGACCAGACCCAGCCGAACAACCGCACATCGCTAATCACCAGGGTCTGGAGTGCGGCATTCAGCACACTCAGCGCCAGCAGCCCCAGACCAAGCAGCAAGACATACAGGTACGGCAACATCAGCGAGGTCAGCGCATGGCGGGCATGGCGCCCGCGCCGGTGGGAGAAAATGATCGCCAGGGCATTCTCCAGTGCGCCAAAGGCCGCCGAACTGAAAACCAGCAGGGTTGCGGCCATCATCCAACTCAACGCGCGGCGCTGACCCAGAAATTGCGTAACCTGGTCCAGGATTAGCCCCGTTTCATTAACCGTGAACTGTTCCAGATAATGCTGAAGCAGCGTCAACACCCGCGCCTCATCCACCACATGGGAAAGCGCCACCAGTAACAGAATGAATAAGGGCGCCAGCGAGAGCAGGGCGTAGTAGGCCACAGCGCCAGCCAGCAGGGTGCCCCGATTGGCGTGAAAGCGATTCAGTACACGGAGGACGAAGGTCAACGGGTGGCGGAGTACGAAATGAATGGGGGCTGGAGCTGTCATCGAACATCGTTCTCAATGGGTTCTGGAAGCGGCGATGATGCCAAACTAAGCCGGTTTATACATGCTGTCCGGCCCCTCTTTTTGCTATGTGAAATCTGGTTTGATCACAGGGGCGGACTCGCCGCGAAAGCGTGGAACGATGAGGCTCCTCTTTCCCGAAATCGCGACGACCGCTAACGTGACCCTTGATAAAAAAGCCTTACGGCGCTGTGAAGACGCCATGGCCCATGCGACCGACTACACGACCTGGCGCGAAGCAGCCCAAGAGCATGACCGGTTGTCGGGCGCCGCCGACTGGCGGGAACAGGACGAATCCCCCGATTACGCCAGCCGCCTGATCCGCGCGCGGCTGGATGAATTGCGCGCCCTGCGCCGGCAGGGCGACATCGCTCGGCTGGTTTTTGCCCTGCATGAAGGTCTGCACGGCAATCTTGGCAACATGGCCAATCCAGCGCTGTACGGGCCATGCCGCTTTGGGACCAAACGGCTGCTGACCGAGTATCTGGATGAAGTCGCCGTGGCCCTGGACTCTCTGTGCGACTATGAAACGCCCGCATTCCCCCTAGCCGATAAACTGCGGTTTTTTGAACGCACCGCGCAAAGTTTTGGTCGTTCGGCGCTCATGCTGAGTGGTGGCGCGACTTTGGGCCTGTTCCACCTGGGGGTGATCAAGGCGCTGTGGTCAGAGTCGCTCCTGCCGCGCGTGATCTCGGGATCGAGTGCGGGATCCATTGCTGCGGCGGTGCTCGGTACGCACACGGATGTCGAACTGGCGCGGGTTTTTGAACCGACGGCGTTCGCGGTAGAGGCGTGGCGCAGCCTGGGACTCAGGAGCCTGCTCAAGGGCAGCACGCTCATGGACAGCCAGCAACTGGAGCGATGCATCGAGCAGAACGTCAGCAATATGAGCTTCGAAGAGGCGTTCGAGCACACGGGTCGGATCGTCAATATTCCCGTATCACCGGCTCGGGCGCATCAGCACTCGCGACTGCTCAATTACCTCAGCGCACCGAATGTGCTGGTGCGCCGCGCCGTGCTGGCCTCCTGCGCCATTCCCGGCGTCTTTCCCGCCGTGATGCTGGAAGCTCGCGATTTCAACGGTATTGTGGTGCCCTATATGCCCGATGACAAATGGGTGGATGGCACCCTCAACAGCGATCTGCCCATGTTGCGGGTCGCGCGCATGCACAATGTTAACCACTACATCGTGAGCCAGACCAATCCACACATCGTCCCGTTCCTGACCGATTCGAAGCCGCACCGGGGCGGATTGCTGCCTTTCACTCGTCAGATCATCACTTCGACCTTTCAACTGTATGTCAAGCATGTGCTCGATCTGGCTCGGCAGAATGTCGATTCCCACGCTCTGGGACTCCTGCTCAACAGCGCCTATTCGGTAACCGACCAGAATTACAGTGGCGATATCACCATTGTGCCGCCGACCTGGCTGAGCAATTTACTGGATATCTTCTCCAATCCAGGTCCGGAACGCATCGCCGAATTCATTCGCACTGGCGAACAGGCCACTTGGCCGAAGCTGGAGCGCATTCGCAATGCGACGGCCATCAGCCGCGCCTTTGAACGCGGTCTCGAACGGTTACGCACACGCTCCGCCCTGCTGGCGCCCGGAACGGTTCAGGGCTTGGTGAGATCTTCCAACAGCAACTGGAGATCTGCTGCGTACTGATAATGCAACTCCGGATCGGCGGCCAGCGCTGGATCACGCGAGCCGGCCAGAACCGCTTGCAGCTTGGTGATCAACAACTTGCCAGCGGACGGCACGTTGGGACTGGCCACGATCTGCGCCAGCTTGGCGGCCAGGGGCGCGGTATCGCCGGAGCGGACCGCCTGGCCGATCTGCGCGCACAGCCGCGAACCGGGATTGGTGTTTTCCCCACCGGCGCGGCGATAGACCAAGTATTTCTGAATCGCTTGCTGCCGCGCCTGATTCGCTACACTGGGATTCTCAACGGTCTGACCGACATCGCGCAGCCCCCGGCGTATCGCCCAGTTGCGAGCGGTAGGACTTTCCGGCAGGTTGCACTCGCTGGCGCGGTACAGTTCCTGGCGGGCCTCGTCGTGCCGTCGCAATTGAATCAGCACATTGGCGAGCTTGTTGCGGCTGGCTTCCTCGCTGCGGCCGTCACCCAGTTCCGCATAGAGATCCGCCATGCGCCGATAGGCCAGCACCGCCTCCTCAAGCTGGTTAAGCACCTGATGCAAATGGCCGAGTTCACCCAGCACTTCGGCTACGCCGGAGCGGTTGCGCAACTGCTCGTACAGATACAGCGCCTGCTGACAAGCCCGGAGCGCCGGAGCGATCTCCCCGGTCAGCTTGCGGGCCAGACCCAGTTGTCGCCACGCCTGGGCCGCGCCTTCCGATTCACCCAGCGCTTCGAAAGTTTGCCGCGCCGCCTCGTACAGGGTCGCAGCCTCGGCATACTGACCCTGGCGCTGGCGCACCAGGCCGAGCTGTAACTGGTTGGCAGCGACCGTAGGATGGATCGTACCGGGAGCGACATGGATGAGTGCAGCCTCGTAGGCCGTCGCTGCATCCTGCAAGCGCCGCAGATAACTCAGGCAGTCGCCCGATTCGGCGTCGGCGACCGCAGCCATGCGGGCAGCGTTGACGTTGCCGGCGGCGGCCAGCGCCTGAAACTGCTGCCGGGCTTCGGTCAGTTCCCGGACTGCCGGTTCAGCGGCGCTGGCCATTTTTAACAGCTTGCCCAGCAGGAAATGGGCGCGCGCCTGATCATAGGCTGCGCCTGGATAGGAATCCGCCCCCGCCTCCTGACACTGGCGAACCAGGTGTCGGGTGGCTTGCAGCGCATCCTCCAGCGCGCCCTCATCGCGTAACCGCTCGATCCGCAGCCGTTCGGTTTCAAAGCGCCCCCGACTCCAGCCCAGCAGCGCTTGGCTGGCCCGCTCGCGGGCGGCGGCGGCTTCCGCCAGCGCAGTGGGAACGCCGAGGCTGACCAGGAGTTGCTCCAGTTGGCTAGCCAACCGCGCAGTCCGCTCCGCAGACGTATGCTGTTGACCGTCACGCAGCAGGGCCAGCAGGTTGGGCAGTTCCAGCCGCAGCAGCCGCTTGGCGCGGGTGCTGTCCTTGAAATGCTGCTGATACAGCTCTATGAGAAACTGTTCCATACCGGTGCGCCAGCGCGCCCGCCAAGCCGTTCGTTCTTCCGCCGGCAACTGGCCCGCCAGGTAACGCGCCAGAGCGGGATCGAAACGCACATGACTATGACCCCGATCTTCGGCCAGCCCTAGAGCGATCAACCATGCACAGAGTGCGTCAACCGCGAGCGTATCCAGATTCAGGGCGTGGCGTAGCGCAATGCGACTGACGCCATCCTTAAAAAACGCCAGTACCGCCAGCATTTCCCGTTCGTTGACCGGCAACCGGCGCAAATCCAGTTCCAGCGCCAGGTACAGCGGCCATTGCGGGTCGTCGTCATGGCGGCGCAGCAGTTCGGCCCGCAGCGGGCGCAGCAGCGTCAATGCCCCGTTGACGCCATGAGCGCTGATCATATGCGCGACCCGAAGCAGCGCGCCAGGATGACTGCCTGCCAAGGCCGCCAGGGCGCGCAGTGGCCGAAAGCTGACGCCGCTGTCGGCGGAGGGAGGCGCTTCCCCGGCTGCGATCAGCGCCTGGCTCATCAAGGTAATGGCATCGGTTTCATCCAGGGGCGCCAGGATCATTTCAGCCCAGGGCTGCACAAAGGACGGAGGGCCGGAGCGGCCCAGCGCCAGCAGGCGCAGGTTCGGCCATTCGTTGAGTAGATCTTTCCAGAAGCGGTCGAAGGCTTCGTCATGCTCAGCCGGCCAATGCTCAATGGCATCCAGCACGATCAGGGTGGGCTGTGGCCGCAGGGCCTGTCGGAGCGCATCCAGTGCCTGCCACAGGGTCGGATACTGGCTGACCGCCCAATGCTCGCCGGCGGGAAGCATCTGCCGACCCAGGGTTTCCAACAGCGTACTCGGGTCACTGGCAGCGTCAGCATGGACGTAGGCGAGATGCCGATAAGAGCCGACGCGCAGCAGCCATCCGGCCAGAGCCGTCGCCAGCGTGGTTTTACCGCTGCCGCCCGGGCCTTTGACGAAAACGGCGGGCCGGTTTTCCAGCAGCCGCTCCACGATCAACAGATCGCGACCGCGCCCCAGGCAGCCCATGGGCGGCAGGGTGGGCAGCGCCGTGGGCAGGGCGGCGGATCGGGGTGCGCCGACCAGCCGCCGCCACAAATCCAGCGCCGGACGCAGCGCCAGACGTGGATCGTGCCGCCCCAGATACAGCGTGAAGACCAACCAGTCTCGTAAATAGACGCCGCCTCCGCCTAAACCAGGGCCTCGATAGCTGTCGCCCGCCAGGCGCCGCTGGCCCGCGAACAGCGCTTGGCTGATGCGGGCGCCCCTGAGCAATTCTTCATAAAAGGTGCTCCAAAACCGGCGCAGCGTTTCCGTGGGCGCATCGGGATGGGTCGTAATCACCGCTGCGATGCCTGCCGCCAGTAACGGGGACGCCAGTTCGCTGGGCCGCACGGCGTGGGCTGTCTCTCCCGGGCGAGTCAGAACCACCAGGCGAATACGGTAGGTCGCAAGCAGCGTGGCCAGCGCCGCTACCGGCACAAACTGCGCATCCCGGCACAGGGGCACATGCAGATCGTAACTGATCTCGAATCCGAACAGTGGGTTATCGCCCTGCTCGGGATCGCGGCGAAAGCGCCCATCCAGATGCAGGGCGGTGAACGGTCGTCCGGCAGACCAGGCATCATTCAACGCCTTCTCTAACGCAGCCAGAGTAGGCGGGATCAGCACCCGCACCTCGACCAGAGCGCCCAGCCCCTCCAGCGCTTCCAGCAAGGGCAGCGCGCTGCGTTGGTAATCCGGCTGATCGGTCGGTTCGGTGTCCGGGCGCGGACTGAGCATCAGAATCCGCAGGGGCGGCGGGACAGGCAGGAAGGGTTCGCCGCCACCCGCCAGCCGGCGCTGGCACTGAACCGGTTGCTTGCCCTGAATCAGAAAACCACGGGCATCGTGCAGCAGCTCCCAAGGCAGATCAAGCAACGCAGCGGCGGCAGAAGAGTCAGCAGCGGTTCGCAGCGTCAGACAGCGTTCGCTGGGGTCTGGCGCGACCCGCCAGCCGGTGGTCAGGTCTTCCATCCCTGGGAGGGCGAGCGTGGCCTGATACAGCGCCCGGCCCCAAGCGCCAAACTGGGTCTCGGCGCGCTGCGCCCATTGCCGAACCTGGTCGGTTGGCCAGCGGGGATGCTGGTTCAAATACCAGCGTGAGAGATCGGGATCCAGCAAGCGCGGAAAGGATCCCGGAACCAGCGTCACCGGAGAACCCGCCGCTTCGGAAGAACCAGTAAGGCGGGCGGTCATTCGCCACGAATCGATGGATTCACTTGCGCGATCCAATGCGAGCTCCAGTTCCGCCAGCGCCGCTGCGCTCCGGTCAGCAACGATCTCGCTCGGTGAGGGTTCGCCCAGAGCGGCCAGGAGCGCCGGCAGCGCCGCGCCCAAACCGTCGGCAGTCAATTGAATGGAAGGACTCAGCGGCGGGGGGCTAAACCAGACCCCGAGCACGGTGCGATCCACTCCTGGCAGCAGCAGAGGAATGATCCGGTAACTGGCGCTGCCCCGCCGGCGCTGCACCTCTTGTGCGAACTCGATTTCCCGGCGCATCCAGGGCGCTTCGCCAGTGTTGAGGCCGAGCACCACAATCACTTGCCGGGCCTGTTCAATGACCCAGCGAATCTCCGGAGCCAGCCGGTCGCCGCCCCGCAAATCACGGGTATCGCGCCAAACGCTCAGACGGCAGGTTTCCAGCGCCACCGTCAGGTCCAGAGCGAAGGCGGCATCGGGCCGGGCGTGGCAGATAAAGAGAGAAGCAGCAGCCATTACGGGTTCCAAGGCGATGAGGTAAGGGCATGGGGATGAATAGCTTAGCGCAAAAACCCCGGAGCCGTCGCCCTTGAAATCGGCGGATTCACCCCCATCTGAAGAACAAACCCAAAGGCGTTCACCAGAACGCCGCTATCTGAAATTCGAGGAGGTGCAACCATGGCTCTGATGCGCTATGAACCCTTTAACCTGTTGAATCAGTTGCAGCGGGAAGTCAACCGCCTGCTGGATCCCAGTCGAACCGGCGACGAGGAAGCCGGTCATGTGCTGGCGGCCGACTGGGCGCCGGCGGTGGATATCAAGGAAGAACCCCAGCAGTTCGTGATTCATGCCGATGTGCCGGGCGTCGAGGCCAAGGACATCGACATTACTCTGGAAAATGGCGTGCTGACCCTGAAAGGCCAGCGGGTTATTGAGCAGAAGGAAGAAACCGATCAGTACCGTCGGGTCGAACGGGTGCGCGGCACCTTCCTGCGCCGGTTCTCGTTGCCGGATGCGGTGAATGCCGAAAAGGTCAGCGCCAAATGCAAGGACGGCGTGCTGGAAGTGATCGTACCCAAACGCGAGTCTGCTCAACCGCGCCGGATCGCGATTGAAAGTTGACCTGAACCCGTGGGAGCGTAGCAGGGCGCTGCGTTCTCACGGGTTGACCGGCGCCGGGTCAGCGCCAGAACCTTGCCCGGCGGCGGTTATCCCGCTTCCGACCTGACGATGTCCTCCACCCTCGACGCCCGCCCACGGCTTGACTACACTTGCTGGAAACCCCAACAAAACCCGTGGGAACCGCCATGCGCCGAGTCGTGTTTAATCAGAAAGGGGGAGTGGGTAAATCCACCATCGCGTGTAATCTGGCCGCTATCAGCGCCGCGCGGGGCCGGCGCACCCTGCTGGTCGATCTGGACCCCCAGGCCAACGCCTCCCGCTATCTGCTGGGCGCCGCCCTGGACGAGCAGAAGAAAACCCTGGCCCACTTTTTCGACGACATCCTGGCTTACAAGCTGTTCGCCGACAAACCGGCGGCCTACGTGGTCCCAACCCCGTTTGTCAATCTCGGCGTCATGCCTTCCGATCCCCGACTGGAGGATCTGCAACTCAAGCTGGAATCGCGCTACAAGATGTACAAGCTGCGCGAAGCGCTGGACAGTTTCAAGGATTTTGACGAGATTTTCATCGACACCCCGCCCGCGCTGAATTTTTATACCCGCTCGGCGCTGATCGCCGCCGATGCTTGCCTGATTCCTTTCGATTGCGACGATTTCTCCCGCCGCGCCCTGTACACGCTGATGGATAGCGTGCGTGAAATCCAGGCCGACCATAACCGCGCGCTGCGAGTCGAAGGCATCGTGGTCAATCACTATCAGGCGCGCGCTAACCTCCCGGTGCGGCTGGTCGAGGAACTGCGGGCCGAAGGTTTGCCGGTGCTGGACGCCTTTCTGTCGGCTTCAGTCAAGATCCGCGAATCCCACGCCCAGGCGCTGCCGATGATCCACCTCGATCCCAAGCACAAGCTGAGCCGGGAATTCGAGGCGCTCTATACCCTGCTGACTACCTGATTCTGCCAACTTTACCGCTACACGCAGCGAGGCCGCGCCATGAACGACCCCGATCCCATTCTCGTTGCCCGCATTGCCCAGGAACTGTGCCGCGCCCGCCGGCTGCTCTTCATCACCGGCGCCGGCATTTCCGCCGACTCCGGCCTGCCGACCTATCGCGGCATTGGCGGGCTGTATAACAACCAGGCGACCGAGGATCACTTCTCTATCGAAACCGCCCTGTCCGGTTCGATGCTGGAAACCAACCCGGCCATCACCTGGAAATATCTCTATCAGATCGAGGAAGCCTGCCGCGGGGCGCGCTTTAACGACGCCCACGCCATCATCGCCGAGTGGCAGGACCTCTTCGAGGTGTGTGTGCTGACCCAGAACATTGACGGGTTTCACCGTGATGCCGGCAGTCGCAACCTGGTTGAAATTCACGGCGACATCCACGATCTGTATTGCACCCGCTGCAGCTATCAGACCACGGCGCCGGACTACAGCGCACTGGAACTGCCGCCCTCCTGTCCGAGCTGTCATGCGCTGGTGCGGCCGCGCGTGGTGCTGTTTGGCGAAGTGTTGCCCTCCCATGCAATCCAGCACCTCTACGGGGAGCTGGATCGGGGCTTCGATCTGGTCTTCAGCATCGGCACTACCAGCGTGTTTCCCTACATTGCCGGGCCGGTGGTGCGCGCCAGCCAAATGGGCATCCCCACGGTAGAAATCAATCCGGGCGCGACCCATGTGACCCACTTCGTGGATTACAAGCTCGCATCGGGCGCTGCGGCCAGCCTGCGGGCGATTCGCCAGGCTTTTCAGCAGGTGCGGCATTAGCGCAGCAGTCGCTCCAGCCAGTCCGCCGCCTCGATCACCCCGGTCGGCGGCAGCGGCGGCGGGGCCGGCTGGGCCAGCAACTCCCGCAACGACTCCGCCAATTCCCCGCTCGCCAGTTGCCGGCGTCTGATTTTGACCCCACGACCGTAGTGGTGTAGCCAGCGGCTCAGCCACGGTTCTTCCGGCCAGTCATCGCGCTCGACATAAAGCACCGGTGTCCCGTTGCAGACCGCCTCAGTGAACGCGCCATACCCCGGCTTGGTGAACAGCGCGTCGCTGGAGCAGATCAGGTCCAGCATGGAGCAGTCCGTCAGTCCCGACCAACTGGCCATATCCGGACGCGCCCTATTCCATTCCGGCGGCGTCAGCCAGCGCACCCCCGGCAGTTTCGGCCACTGGTCCAGCGGCGGGCGCATCGCCACCCCACCCAGCCCGACCAAAACCAGCGTCTCGCCCGCTGGCAACCCGAGCTGGCGGTTGATCTCCGCCCGCCGATTTCGGCCCAGCGCGGCGATAGGGCCGACAGGCTGCGCGTTACTCAGATTCGGCATTGGCATGGACGGCGCCGGTTGCAGGAACGCTGTGGCGCTGTGGTAGGCCGCCCGCATCGGCGCGCACAGTGCGTCCAGATCGGGCGCATCCGGGCAATAGCCGGCCAGAATATCGGCCCAGTTCAGCGAACACAGCGCCAGCGCCGGAATCCCCAGCCGGGCCGCCGCCGCCAGAGTGAGATAGGGAATATCCGCCAGCACCCCATCTGGAGCCGCCTCCTGCAGCACCTTTTCCTGCCACGCCAGCCGCGCCTCCCACTCAGCGTGAAAAGCCCGATACGCCGCCAGACTCTCCGCCACCTTCACGTCCAGGGCATCCGCCATCACCATGCCAAAATCGGCCGCGCCGACCACCACCGAGAAGTCGCCGGCCATGCGCTGCCGCAGCACGGGTTCCGGGATTGACGTTTGCAGGGTCAATCGCACGGCGGGTTGGCGACGGCGCAACTCGTTCAGCACCGGCGCTACCTGGGCCAGATGCCCGAAACCATGCCCGGACAGGGCGACGTACCAATGGGAATTCACCTTCATGTCATCAATCTCCAGACCTTGACCCCGCCAGCGGCAACCCAATTGCAGTTTCCAGGGTTGTTTACGTGACCAGAAACTTCTAGACTCAAATACAACAAACTGTCTTGCTTAGGCAAATTGTTGTGTGAAAAATACAACCCTGAAGCAAGGCCGTTGTGGACTTGTTCGATCCATCCGAGCGTGAGGGCTTCGTTATGGCGTGGATGCTTACAACCTACCGGCTCAAGGCCGATAACCGGAGATTCGCTGGCACAGGCGGCGTCAGCGCGGAAAACCAGGGGCGCGGGTTCATCCCCGGCTTTTTGGATCAGGAAACCGGAGTGGTCTACCACTCGCGCCGGGCCGACGGCACGCCCGCGTCCTTTCACGCGCTGGAGGGTCTGCCCGAGCATCTGGTGCGGGAGCGGGATGGCGGCGGCCACATCACCGGGATCAAATCCAGCGTCGTCGCGGGCTTCATCCGTCAAGGCTGCTTCTACACCCGCGAGCAAGCCGCTCATTGTCTGGACTAACGCCGCACCCGGCCCATGCCGGACCGATGCTTGGGACTCTGGGTGACTTGCAATTGCCAAGCGCCCGACTATGGTTTGCATGAGGTTTGCCAAGGGACAACAAACCCTCTGCGCGCAACCCATGGGTCGCGGTTGCAAACCATCCAGACCTCCGCTACTCGCGGTTCCCGCCCGGCCCATCGGGCGCTCACGACTCCCAAGCACCTGCAACGGATTCCATCGCCATGACGATCAAACTCCTAGAACGAAGCATGCCGGCTTCCTGGCTGACCGACCTTCCTCCCCTGGGCATGGATGCCAAGAGCATCGCTACCGACTTCCGGCACTATTTCAGCCATACGCTGGGCCGCGACCGGCACACCCGATATGCTCACTACATGTACGAAGCGCTGGTGCTGACCTTACGCGACCGGTTATGGGAACGCTGGAAGGACACCCGCTATGCCTACGAGGAAGACAGCGGCGTTCGTCGCGCTTATTACCTGTCGATGGAATTCCTGATGGGGCGGGCGCTGAGCAACGCCATGCTCAATCTGGGCGTGACCGAGCCGGTCAGCAAGGCGCTCTATGACCTGGGTCTGACCCTGGAAGAACTGGCCGAGTGCGAGAACGACGCCGGTCTGGGCAACGGCGGTCTGGGCCGGCTGGCGGCCTGCTTCATGGACAGTTGCGCCACCTTGCGCCTGCCGGTGGTCGGCTACGGGATCCGCTACGCCTACGGCATGTTCCGCCAGCGCATCGAAAATGGCTACCAAGTCGAGGAACCGGATCACTGGCTGCGCAGCGGCAACCTGTGGGAACTGGAGCGTTCCGAGTACACCCAGCGGATCAAGTTCGGCGGTCGCACTGAAGCCCATCTGAAAACCGACGGCGAGATGGGCTGGCGCTGGCTGGACACCCACGACGTGCTGGCGGTGCCCTACGATGTGCCGATTCCCGGCTACCGCAATGGCACGGTCAACACCCTGCGGCTGTGGTCGGCGGCCGCCACCGATGAGTTTGACTTCGAGGATTTCAATTCGGGGAGCTACACCGATGCCGTGGGCGCCAAGAACATGGCGGAAAACATCACCATGGTGCTCTACCCCAACGACGCCACCGAAAGCGGCAAGGAACTGCGGTTGCGCCAGCAGTACTTCCTGGCCTCGGCCAGCCTGCAGGACGTGATCCGGCAGTGGGTGCGGGTGCATGGCGAGGATTTCAGCCAGTTCGCCGCGAAAAACATCTTCCAGCTCAACGATACCCATCCCAGCATTTCCGTTGCGGAAATGATGCGGCTGCTCATGGACGAACACGATCTGAACTGGGACCGGGCTTGGGCGATCACCAGCAAGGTCATGGCCTATACCAACCACACCCTGCTGCCGGAAGCGCTGGAACGCTGGCCGGTGCGCCTGTTCCGGCAACTGCTGCCGCGCATTCTGGATATCATCTACGAAATCAACGCCCGCTTCCTGGCCCAGATCGCGCAGCGCTGGCCCGGCGACATCGACCGCCAGCGCAACATGTCGCTGATCGAAGAAGGCTACGAACAGCAGGTGCGCATGGCGTATCTGGCCATCGTCGGCAGCATCTCGGTCAATGGCGTGGCCGCACTGCACTCGGATCTGCTCAAGCAGGGCCTGTTCCGTGATTTCTACGAGCTGTGGCCGGAACGCTTCAACAACAAGACCAACGGCGTGACCCAGCGCCGCTGGATGGCCAGTTGCAACCCCGGCTTGAACCTGCTGATCACCGATACCCTCGGGCCGGCCTGGATCACCCAGTTGAGCGAGCTGCGCAAGCTGGCGCCCCACGCCGATGACGCTAAATTCCGCGCCTGCTGGCAGCAGATCAAGCACGACAACAAGGTGCGCCTGGCCAGCCTGGTCGAGACCGATTGCGGGGTGACCTTTAATACCAGCGCCCTGTTTGATGTGCAGGTCAAGCGGATTCACGAGTACAAACGCCAACTGCTCAATATTCTGCATGTCATTCATCTGTACGACCGGATCAAGCGCGGCGACGCCGATCACTGGACGCCGCGCTGCGTACTGCTCGGTGGCAAGTCGGCGCCCGGCTACTACATGGCCAAGCTGATCATCAAGCTGACCAACAACGTCGCCCGGGTCATCAACAACGATCCCGCCGTAGGCGACAAGCTGAAAATGGCGTTTCTACCCAACTACCGGGTCTCGGCGATGGAGGTGATCTGCCCCGGCACCGACCTGTCCGAGCAGATTTCGACCGCCGGCAAGGAAGCCTCCGGGACGGGCAACATGAAGTTCATGATGAACGGCGCGGTGACTATCGGCACCCTGGATGGCGCCAACATCGAGATCCGTGAGGAATGCGGCGCTGATAATTTCTTCCTGTTCGGCCTGACCGCCCAGCAAGTGGAAGAGCACCGGCAGAACTACAATCCGGTTGCTATCATCCACAGCGATCCCGACATAGCCCGGGTGATGCACCTGCTGGAAAGCGCTCACTTCAATCAATTCGAGCAGGGGATCTTCGATCCCATCCTGCATTCGCTGACCAGTCCGCATGATCCGTGGCTGACGATGGCCGACTTCCGCAGCTTTATTGATGCTCAGAAGCTGGCCGCCGAGGCTTACCTGGATCAGGAGCGCTGGACCCGGATGAGCATCCTCAACACCGCTGGCAGTGGCAAGTTTTCCACCGACCGCACCATGCTGGAGTACAACGCGGAAATCTGGAAGCTCAAGCAGCTTCCGGAAATGCCGCTGGCTTGCTGAGAAAAGTAGAACATCCGGCATCAGGTCGTTCCTGATGCTGGATGCCGGCTGCGGGTTCTAACCGACCGCCGCCCGCAAATTCTGCAACAGCCGCTCGTGAATCCCGCCAAAGCCCCCGTTGCTCATGATCAACACCTGGGTTCCGGGTTGGGCTTGCGCTTGAATGGCGGCGAGGGTGGCATCCAGCGAGTGGCAAACCTGTCCACGCGCGCCGAGCGCCGCCGCCACCGCGCCCAAATCCCAGCCCAGATCGGGAGCCTGATAGAGCACTACGGCATCCGCCAGCGCCAGCGCCGGGGCCAGACTGTCCTTGAACACACCCAGCTTCATGGTGTTGGAGCGCGGCTCCAGCACCGCGATGATCGGTTGCGCGCCGACCCGCGCTCGCAACCCGGCCAGGGTGGTAGCTATCGCCGTCGGATGGTGGGCAAAATCGTCGTAGACGGCGATGCCGTTGACCGCGCCGCGCGCCTCCAAACGCCGTTTGACCCCTTGAAAATCCCGTAGCGCGTCCAGCGCTCGCGTCACTGGAACCCCCACCTGATGAGCGGCGGCCAGCGCGGCGAGGGCGTTGTAGACGTTGTGCATCCCCAGTTGCGTCCATTCCGCCCGACCCTGGGGTTCGCCCTGGTAGGCGACCGTGAAATCGCTGCCATCCGGGTTGACATCCCGCGCTTCCCAGTCGCCGACCCCGAAGCGCTCCACTGGCGTCCAGCAGCCCATCGCCAGCACTTCGGCCAGATGCGCATCCTGACCGTGGACCATAATCCGGCCGGAACCCGGCACGGTGCGCAGCAGATGATGGAATTGCCGCTGAATCGCCGCCAGATCGGGAAAGATGTCCGCGTGATCGAATTCCAGGTTGTTCAGGATCAAAGTGCGCGGCCGGTAATGGACAAACTTGGATCGCTTGTCAAAAAACGCGGTGTCGTATTCATCGGCCTCGACGACGAACAACGGCGCTGCGCCCAGCCGCGCCGACTGACCAAAATTGGCGGGAATCCCGCCGATCAGAAAGCCTGGTTCCAGCCCGGCGTAGTCCAGAATCCAGGCCAGCAGGCTGCTGGTGGTGGTCTTGCCGTGGGTGCCGGCCACTGCCAGCACATGGCGGTCGCGCAGTATATGTTCGGCCAGCCATGCCGGCCCGGAGGTATAGGGCAGAGGGCCATTGAGCAGCGCCTCAATAATCGCCCGGCCCCGGCTCATCACGTTGCCGACCACCACCGTGTCAGGCTGGAATTCAGCGAGTTGTTCCGGCGCGTAGCCTTCGCGCAGGGTGATGCCGGCCTCGGCCAGTTGGGTGCTCATCGGCGGATAAACGCCCGCGTCACACCCGGAAACGGTGTGTCCCGCCGCGCGGGCCAGAAGGGCGACGCCGGCCATGAAGGTGCCGCAAATGCCGAGAATATGAATGTGCATGATCTGGAAAACGGTTTGAAAGGAATTTTGGCGTGGATTTTAGGGAGGAATGCCGGGCGCTGTCATGGAAAAAAAGGAAAATTCACAGCATCAAAAAACCGGTCGCTTCCGATGACCGGTTTGGAGAAAGTTGCATGGGGAGAGGGGAGTTTTTGTACAGCTTCTCAGCTCGCTCCGGCTCAGGTCCGCATCACGACCACCTTCTGATACAGCCCACCGAAAAACGTCTCCTGGGTCACTGTCAGGGAACGCCCCCCGTCGGGCAACCAGTCCGCGATCTCCTGACGCCACAAGTCCAAAGCGAACGGCTCCAGGGTTTTGAGAATGAGCGTCATCAGGTAACGGAACGGGTTCAGCCGACTCGGCCGATGATAATCCACGAAAATCACCTTGCCGCCGGGTTTGACCACGCGCAGCGCCTGAGCGATGGTCTGAATCCGCACCTCTTCCGGCTGTTCATGCAGCAGGAAGAACAGCACCACGCAATCGTAGCTGGCGTCGGCGAAATGCAACCGGGTCGAGTCCTGATGGTGCAACCGGATGCCCGATGCATCGTTGAGCTTGTCCTTCAGGTTCTCCAACTGCACCTGGGCGACATCCACCACGTCCAGCCGCCCGGTCGGTCCCAGGCGCTGCGCCAGCCGTTCGGTGAAATTGCCATATACACAGGCAATCTGGAGTATGTCGCCCTGAATGAGCGGGCCGATTTCGTCCAGAGCCACATCGCGTAACCGGGCGAAATTACCCCACAGGATCAGATTGACCAGCCATTGCCGTTCAAAAATCCGCACGGCGACCGGATGCAGATAGGCCCACCAGTAGGTTTGTTGCAAATACTCCGGCAGGGGAACCGGGGTCGAAAGCTCAGTCGCCACGCGGGAGGCTTCAAGCGGGGCCGCGTCTTCGCTGCGGGCGGTTGCCAACTCCAGAACCCCGTCGTCATCCAACAACCTGGGCTGGGGCAGAGTAGCCGTACACTGCGCGGATGGGGACGTCATACCAACGTTTCCTCGAAGCCAGAATTAAAACGCCCCTCATCCCGTCAGGGAGAGGGGTTGGGGTCAGGGGTGAACTGCAAGATCAGATGCGTAACAGATAAACCAGAGTCATCAGTGTACCCAGTCCGGCGATTCCGTACACGGTATAGGCCACCACGGTATCGGCGCGCACCCCAAAGTCATGCATCGTCACCCGCAACCGGTGCGCGGCGTGCCATAACGACACCAGAATAATGCCGAAGATGATCAGCTTGCCCAGCCACCACCCCGCGAATGCATGGATCGACTCATAGGTGAACATGTCCATGTTGAAGCGCATGGCGGCGAATAACGTCACCAGCACCAACGCTGGGGTCACAAACGCCGTGACCGTGCCGCCAGCGGCGAACAGGCCCCAAAAGATCGGTTTGTTGGATTTAGCCATGATTACATTCCCCAGAACAGAATGATCAGCGAGACCACCGCCCAAGCCCCGTAGTGGGCGTTGACGATGATATTGCCCGGCACGAATTCTTCACCCCGCTGGATCGGCATGGCCTGCGGCGTCACGTTGAACCACGAGGTGCTGTGATACACCGCCGCGATCAGCACCACCAGGTTGAATAAAACCCCCAGCGGACTACGCAGTGCGTTCAGGAATTCCTGGAAGGCATCCGGCCCATCCGCCAGGCTGCCGAGGGCCGAAATCAGCAGGAAGGTATAGGCGAAGATGAAAATGCAGGTCACTTCGCGCGCCATATAGCGCTTGTAGCGGGGCTGGCTCAGAAACCAGGTCGTTTTGGAAACTTCACGGACATAGGGTTTGCAGCTCATTTCTTCACCCACGGCATCAAGTGTTCTTTGTACCAGTCGATGGTGCTGGCGACCTTGACCTGCTGCAACGCGCCGGCGGGATCCACATGCTTCGGACACACTTCAGAGCAGGCCCCGACGAACGAGCATTCCCACACGCCCACCTCCGAAGCAATCACTTCCTGCCGTTCATCCCGCCCGCCATCGCGCGAATCCTGGTTGTAGCGGTGCGCCATGGAAATGGCCGCCGGGCCGAGGAATTCCGGAACCAAGCCGTATTGCGGGCACGCGGCGTAGCACAACATGCAGTTGATGCACAGTGTGTACTGCTTGAACTTTTTCAGTTCCGCCGGCGTCTGCTTGAACTCGCCCGCGCTGATCGGCTGGTCTTTCTTGGGGATCAGATACGGCTTGACGCTGGCCAGCTTGGCGATGAAATCCTCAACCACGGTGACCAGATCGCGTTCTATCGGGAAATTGGCCAGCGGATCGACCCGGATTTGATCGGTGTATTCGTGGATGAACGCCTTGCAGGCCAGTTTGGGTTCGCCGTTGATCATCATCCCGCAACTGCCGCAGACCGCCATGTGGCAGGACCAGCGATAACTCAGGGTCGGATCCAGGTTGTCCTTGACATAGTTCAGGGCGTCCAGCACCACCCATTCGTTCAGACAGGGCACGGAATAGCTTTGATACCGGGGTTCGCTGTCGGTCTCCGGGTTGTAGCGGAGCACCTCCAGTTGGATTTGGCGTTCGCTCATTTCTTGGCTCCTGAGTAATCGCGCACCCCAGGTTGCGATTGGGTAATAACCACGTCGAGGTAGTCGAGGCGGGGCGGTTCGGTGGGATGATAGTAGGCCAAGGTGTGCTTGAGCAGGTTCTGGTCATCCCGTTCGGTAAAGTCGAGCCGCTGGTGCGCCCCGCGTGATTCCTTGCGCTCCCGCGCCCCAACCGTGACTGCCTCGGCGCAATCCAGCATCGATCCCAGTTCCAGCGCCTGCATCAGGTCGGTGTTATAGACGTGGGTCTTGTCGTGCAGAGCGATGTTGGCGTAGCGCTGCCGCAATTCGGCAATCTTGTCGCAGGCCGTCGCCAGTTCCGAGCCGGTGCGGTAAATGCCGACATTGGTTTCCATGGTCTCCATCATTTCCTTGCGCAGACCGGCGATGGTTTCAGCGCCGTCGCTCTTGTTCATCAGCGCGCTGATCCGGGCTTCCGAAGCCTGGGCCTGAGTCGCCAGCGCCGCATCCTTGCTGGCCGGCAACCCGGACTGCACATGCTCAATAGCGCTCAGCGCCGCCCGCTTGCCAAACACCAGCAACTCCGTCAGGGAGTTGGAGCCGAGCCGGTTGGCGCCGTTGATGCTGACGCAGGCGCATTCGCCGGCGGCAAACAGTCCCGGCAGCGGGGTCGCGGCCTTCACGTTGGTATGGATGCCGCCCATCATGTAATGCACCACCGGGCGGATCGGGATCGGCTCCTTGACCGGGTCTTTGCCGAGATAGCTGATACACAGGTCGCGCACCAGCGGCAACCGCTCATCGATCTTCTTTTCGCCCAGATGGCGCATGTCCAGCAACACGCAGTCGCCCCACGGGGTCGAGACGGTGTTGCCTTTCTTCTGCTCGTGCCAGAACGCCTGGCTGAGTCGGTCGCGGGGACCCAGCTCCATGGTCTTCAGCACCGGTTGGCCGATGGGCGTTTCCGGCCCCATGCCGTAATCCTGCAAGTAGCGGCGACCGTCCTTGTTGAACAGCACGCCGCCTTCGCCGCGACAGCCTTCGGTGAGCAGAATGCCGTTGTTGGGCAGGCCGGTGGGATGATACTGGACGAACTCCATGTCCTTGAGCGGCGCGCCGGCACGATAGGCCAGCGCCATGCCGTCGCCGGTCTTGACGGCACCGTTGGTGGTGAACGGGAACATCCGGCCCCCGCCGCCGGCAGCGATGATCACCGCCTTGGCCTGGAACTGCTTCATCTGCCCACTGCGGATTTCCAGCGCGGTCAGTCCCTGACAACGCCCATCATCCACCAGCAGATCCGTGGCGTAATACTCATCGAAACGCTGGATGCTCGGGTACTTGAGCGAGGTCTGAAACAGAGTGTGCAGAATGTGGAAGCCGGATTTGTCAGCGGCGAACCAGGTCCGCTTGATCTTCATGCCGCCGAACGGCCGCACCGCGACCGATCCATCCGGTTCACGGCTCCACGGACAGCCCCAATGCTCCAGTTGCGTCAGCTCCTTGGGCGCTTCGTTGATGAAGTATTCGACCGCATCCTGGTCGGGCAGCCAGTCGCCGCCGCCAACCGTATCGTTGAAATGCAGGGCGAGGCTGTCATCGGATTTGATGACCCCAGCCGCCCCGCCTTCTGCTGCACAGGTATGGCTGCGCATGGGGTAAACTTTTGAAATCAATGCGATGCGAAGTTTTTGGTCGGCTTCAGCCAGGGCAATGGCGGCTCGTAGCCCCGCCCCCCCCGCTCCGACGATGGCAATATCGGTCTTGACGATCTCCACGCTTCCCACTCCTCGGCTTGATACCGGTTGGATTTGTAAGGCTTGAAAGGGTAATCATATCGGATTGATCGCTGAAATATACCCTGACCTGTACTCGGTTTTTGGGTCACTGAATTAAAACCTTATATTTTTATGTCAAATAACTCCTGCTGTTATGCTTCATGTCTTTATTTAATCCAATTCACTGGGTTGTTGGCGAGGGTGATGTAACAACAGGCGATCCCTCCAACAATCCGGTTCCTTCGTAAAGATCCGCTAATCGGAGGGTTAGGTCAGCGCACGGCAAGAGGAGTTCCGCCGGTGGCTCTGCCCATCCCCTCCGTTGCCAGTCCTGACCTTCACGCCGGTACAGCGTGGCGCTGATTTGGTCCTGCTCCAGCAGCAGATACCCTTGCAGGCTGTCCAGCCGGACACAGGAAAACAGTTTTTCGCGCTGATCAATCCGGGCCGCACCGCTGGATAGCACCTCAACGATCAGGCAGGGACGGGTGCGATAATACGGATCGCGGTCATTCGGATCGCAGCACACCATCAGATCCGGGTAATAGAAAATATCCTGTTTCAATTCCCGCAGATAGAGCTTGACATCCGCAACAAAAACCTCACAAGACGACCCCCGCAAATGATTGAGTAGCGGTCCAGCCATATTAAGGGTAATCCGGTTATGCCGGGCGCTGGCCCCGGCCATGGCGTGAATCTCGCCATTGATATATTCGTGCTTGATCTCGCTGGTTTCCTCAAAAAGCAAATAGTCTTCCACGGAAAACGCGCGGGATTTGCACTGGGCGGACATGGGTTTTCTCCTTACCGCAGGGTTGGTCGTGGATTCTGAACCTCGGGCGCGCGGTGGAGTTCCTCGCCAGCGTATTCTTCCGGGAAGCTGACTATCGTTATCCCGGCCGCCTCGCTCAAGTCAGCAGGGTTTGCAGCCGCCGCAACTCGGCCAGCGCCTGTTCCGGGGTCAGCCTTTCGGGTTCCAAAGCCGCCAGCGCGGCGACGACCGGCTGTTCCGCCGCGCTGAACAGCCCCAGTTGGGGTTTCGCTGCCCGCCCTGGCAATTCCCGCCGCAGCATCTGCCGCTCCAGCAATCGCAACCGCTGGCGGGCCTGTTGAATGACCACCGGCGGCACGCCCGCTAAAGCCGCGACTTGCAGACCATAACTGCGATCCGCCGGCCCGTCCTGCACGCGATGCAGAAAAACGATAGTGTCGCCATGCTCCACCGCGTCCAGATGGACATTAGCGATGCCGGACTGCTCCTCCGGCAGGCGGGTCAATTCGAAGTAATGCGAGGCAAACAGGGTGAAAGCCCGCACCGTTCCGGCCAGGTGGGTGGCGCAAGCCCAGGCCAGCGCCAGTCCGTCGAAGGTGCTGGTGCCGCGGCCGATTTCGTCGATCAGCACCAGACTGTGCGGCGTGGCGTTGTGCAGAATATTGGCCGCATCGCTCATCTCCACCATGAAGGTGGAGCGTCCTCCGGCCAGATCATCGGAAGCGCCAATCCGGGTAAAAATCCGGTCTATCGGCCCGATCACCGCCCGCTCGGCGGGGACAAAACTGCCCAGATGAGCCAGCAACGCGATGAGCGCGGTCTGGCGCATGAACGTGGATTTACCGCCGAGATTCGGGCCGGTCACGATCAGCATTCGCCGCCGCTCCGGTTCCAGTCGCAGATCATTGGGCACGAACGGCTCGTCCATCATCCGCTCAACCACCGGATGCCGGCCCGCAACGATCTCGATTCCCGGTGCGTCCACCAGTTCCGGCGGATTCCAGCGCAGGGCGGCGGCGCGTTCCGCCCAATTGCTCAGTACGTCCAGCTCCGCCACGGCGGCGGCGCTGACCTGCAAGGTCGGCAGACGGACGATCAGCTGCTCCAGCAGACCGTCGTACAGCATCTTTTCCCGCGCCAGCGCCCGATCCTGGGCGTGCAGCACCTTATGTTCAAATTCCTGCAACTCCGGGATGATGTAACGTTCCGCGCCTTTGAGAGTCTGGCGACGATGGTAGTCGAGCGGGACGGCTTGCGCCTGGGTGCGGGTGACTTCGATGTAATAGCCATGCACCCGGTTGAAACCGACCTTGAGGTTGGCAATGCCGGTCCGCTTGCGCTCCCGCGCCTCCAGTTCCACCAGATAGTGGTCGGCGCGTTCGCCCAAACTGCGTAATTCATCGAGTTCTGCATCATAGCCGGGGGCAATCACGCCGCCCTCGCGGATGATTTGCGGCGGATTGGCCATGATCGCCCGGTTTAACAGGTCGCACACTTCGGGATGGGTTCCGGCGCGGCGGGCGAGTTCCTGCAACAGGGTTGCGTCCAGCGGGCGAAGCAACGGTTGCAGGGTCGGCAAGCGGCCCAGCGCATCCGCCAGCGTGGTCAGATCCCGGGGCCGGGCTGATTTCAGCGCCGCCCGCGCCAGAATCCGTTCGATGTCGCCCACGCCGCGCAACAGGCCGCGCAGATAGTCATAACCCCCGTTGTCGAGCAGAGCGCGCACACTGTCCTGGCGCTGACCGAGGGTCGTCCGGTCGCGCAGCGGCCGATGCAGCCAGCGCCGCAGCAGGCGCGCGCCCATCGGCGTCACGCAACGGTCGAGCAGGCCGATCAGGGTGTGTTCCGGCGAACCGCTCAGACTGTGTTCCAGTTCCAGATTGCGGCGGCTGGCCGGGTCGAGAATCACGCTGTCTTCATGCCGTTCCACCCGCAGTCCGGTCAAATGCGGCAGCGCGCCGCGCTGAGTGTCCTTGACATATTGCAGCAGACAGCCGGCGGCGGCGACCGCGACCGGTTGATCAGCGCAGCCAAAGCCATCCAGATGGCGAACGCCAAACTGACTGCACAGCATCCGCGTTGCGCTCTCCCGGTCGAAATGCCAGGGCGCTTGCCGGCGCAGCCCCGGATGCTGTCGCCACGGGTCAGGGAGCGTAACCTCCTCGCCGATCAGCAGCTCTGCGGGTTTCAGCCGCTCCAGTTCATTGAGCAGCGCCGCTTCGCCCTGAAGCTGCATGATCGTGAACCGGCCGCCGCTCAAATCCAGATGCGCCAGACCGTAGGTGTTTTTCACTGGATGCAGGGCCAGCAGCAGGTTGTCGCGGCGCTCATCCAGCAGCGCCTCGTCGGTCAGGGTTCCCGGAGTGACGATGCGCACTACCTGTCGTTCCATGGGGCCTTTGCTGGCGGCCGGATCGCCCAGTTGCTCGCAGATCGCCACCGACTGACCGAGTTTGACCAGCTTGGCCAGATAATTTTCGACCGCGTGGAACGGCACCCCAGCCATCGGAATCGGGGCGCCAGCAGACTGACCCCGGGTGGTCAGGGTGATGTTGAGCAGTTCGGCGGCGCGGCGGGCGTCGTCGTAGAACAGCTCATAAAAATCCCCCATCCGATAGAACAGCAGGATATCGGGATGCTCGGCCTTGATGCGCAGATACTGCTGCATCATCGGGGTATGGTGTTCGAGATTTTCCAAGCAGCGCCTGCCTTTGTCGTTCGGGAATTTTGCTTTACCCAAGCCGGGTTTCGGCTTATGTTCCGCGCCATTTTACTCGCTGGGCAAACCGCATGATCAACGCCTTTGAACTGCAAAACGGTCGCCTCCGCCAGGTTCAGATTGAAGACCGGGACGACCTGGAGCGCGCCAAACCGATCTGGATCGATTTTGGCGCGCCGACCGATCAGGAGCGCGGTCTGTCTCGGGAATTGTTCAACATGATCCTGCCGGACGAGGACGATTTTGGCGATATTGAGGCCAGCGCCCGCTGTTTCGAGGACGCGACCGGCGCCCTGCAAATTCGCTCCGATTTCCTGCTCGACAAGGCCGACGAATCCCGCAACGTACCGGTCGCCTTTGTGCTCAAGCAGGATATTCTGTTCAGCCTGCATGAAGAAGATCTGCCCGTATTCCGGCTGCTGCGCATGCGCGCCCGCCATCAGCCCGGCTATCTGGAAAACTGCCGCGACGTGCTGTTGGAACTGTACGCGACTGACGCCGAATATTCCGCCGATGCCCTGGAAGGGATTTACGCCAATCTGGAAGAAATCGGCAGCCGCACCCTCAAGGCCCATCTGACCGATGCCGCCGCCGCCGAGGTGCTGGCCAGCATCGCCAGCGAGGAAGACCTCAATGGCCGGATCCGCCGCAACCTGATGGACACGCGCCGCGCCATTTCCTTCCTGATGCGGCGGCGGTTGCTGTCCCCCGATCAGATCGAGGATGCGCGGCAGATTCTGCGCGACATCGAATCGCTGGACGGGCACACCTCGTTTCTGTTCGACAAGATCAATTTCCTGATGGATGCGACGGTGGGCTTTATAAACATCAATCAGAACAAGGTTATCAAAATCTTCTCGGTGGTCTCGGTGGCCCTGTTGCCGCCGACCCTGATCGCCAGCCTCTACGGCATGAATTTCAAGCTGATGCCCGAGCTGGAATGGACCTGGGGCTACCCCTTCGCCATCGGGTTGATGGTGGCCTCGGTCGCCGCGCCGTTCTGGTTTTTTCGCAAGAAGGGCTGGCTGAAGTAACCCCCGGTTCCCCGGCTGAAGTTCGGGAATCCGCCACAGGCGATTTGCCGATCTTGCGTTATAGTCTGCTGGTGTCAATAAAGCCGCCGGTCCTTTGAGATTATTCCTTCCCCCTACAGGAGATCACCGTGTCCGCATCCAGTCCCGCGCAACAAAATCTTTATGAACTCGCAACGCAGGTCGGCATCGCCCTGCGCACCCGCACCCGCACCCTGGCGATTGCCGAGTCCTGCACTGGCGGCTGGATCGCCAAGGTCATCACCGATGTGTCCGGCAGTTCCGGCTGGTTCGACCGGGGCTTCGTTACCTACAGTAACGCTGCCAAAATGGATCTGCTGGGAGTGCGGGAAGCGACCATCGCCCGGCATGGGGCGGTCAGCGCCGAAGTGGTCGCCGAGATGGCGGCGGGCGCACTGGCGCGCAGCCCCGCCGATATCGCCGTGGCGGTCAGCGGCATTGCCGGTCCTGAAGGCGGCAGCCCGGACAAACCGGTGGGCACGGTCTATCTGGCCTGGGCCTTGCGCGACGGTCCGGTTCAAACCGAAAGCCGGCATTTCCAGGGTAATCGCGACGAGGTGCGCCTGGAAGCGGTAGCGACTGCCCTGCAAGGGGTGCTGGATGTCTTCGCCCTCCAGCCCTGACGCGCCGCAGCGGCTGTTTCTGGCGCTGTGGCCGGAGGACGCCGAGCGCCGGCAAATCGCCGGCCTGGCGGCGCGGGTGGCCGGTTCGCAGCGGGTGCGCGATGATCACCTGCATCTGACCCTGGCGTTTCTGGGCGCGACCACCGCTGACCGGCGGGCCGCCTATGAAGCCGCGCTGGCGGACTGGCCGGCGCTGGATCTGGAATTGATGCTGGATCGCTACGGCTACTGGCCGCAACCGCGCATTCTGTGGCTGGGGCCGAGCCGGACGCCGCCGGAACTGCATGAGCGGGTGGCTGACTTACACCGGCGATTGCGCGACTGCGGCTTTAGCCCGGAGCGACGGACGTTTCAGGCCCACATGACCCTGGCCCGCCGCTTTCCCGGCCCCGCGCCTGTTCAGCCGCCCACCATGCCGGTGCGCTGGCTGAACTGCGAGGTCGCTCTGGTCGAGTCGCTGCGCGAAGGGGCCGGAACGCGCTATCGAGTGCTGCGCCGCTGGCCGAAGCGTTAGGGTTGCGCCATTGTCCTATGAAATAATCGCCGAAAATGACCGGTTCCAAGGTTGCGAGCCGGTTTAATCACCATCAATAGGGGATTCGTGAAATGGACGACAACAAGAAAAAGGCGCTGGCCGGCGCGTTGACCCAGATCGAACGGCAATTTGGCAAGGGCGCCGTGATGCGCCTGGGCGATTCCAGCGTGTCCCGCGATGTGATGGCGGTATCGACCGGCTCGCTGGGTCTGGATATTGCGCTGGGCATTGGCGGCCTGCCCCGTGGGCGGGTGACGGAAATCTACGGCCCGGAATCTTCGGGCAAGACGACATTGGCCTTGCAGGTGATCGCCGAGGTGCAACGCACCGGTGGTTGTGCGGCGTTCATCGACGCGGAACATGCGCTGGACCCGATTTACGCCGCCAAGCTGGGCGTCAATGTCGATGATTTGCTGGTGTCGCAACCGGACACCGGCGATCAGGCCCTGGAAATCGTCGATATGCTGGTGCGCTCCGGGGCGGTGGAAATCGTCGTCATCGATTCGGTGGCGGCGCTGACGCCCAAGGCGGAAATCGAAGGCGATATGGGCGATTCCCATGTCGGCCTGCACGCCCGGCTGATGAGCCAGGCCCTGCGCAAGCTCACCGCCAACATCAAACGCTCGAACACCCTGGTGATTTTTATCAATCAAATCAGGATGAAAATAGGCGTGATGTTTGGCTCACCGGAAACCACCACCGGCGGTAACGCCCTCAAGTTCTATGCCTCGGTGCGGCTGGACATCCGGCGGATCGGGTCGATCAAGAAGGGCGATGAGGTCATCGGCAATGAGACCCGCGTCAAGGTGGTCAAGAACAAGCTGGCCCCGCCCTTCAAGCAGGCGGAATTTGAAATCCTTTACGGTGAAGGCGCATCCCGGACCGGGGAAATCATCGATCTCGGCGTCAAGATCGGGCTGATCGACAAATCCGGGGCCTGGTACAGTTGCAATGGCGTCCGCATCGGCCAAGGCAAGGAAAACGTCCGCACCTATCTCAAGGATAATCCTGAATTAGCCCGCGAACTGGAGGAGAAAATTCGCGCTCACTTCCTGACCCGTCCCGACGCCGTGCCGGCTACGCCAGAACCCGGCGAAGCGGATAGCGACGAGCTTTTAGGTCCTGCTGATGAGCTGGACGCGGACCTCTAAAACTGCCAGCGCCGCTGATCCGGCGATCATTCGCGCCAAGGCTATTGAACTATTGGCCCGGCGCGAACATTCCCGTCTGGAGCTGCGTCAGAAACTGGCGCAGCGCGACTTTCCCACTGAACTCATTGATCCGGTACTGAATGAACTGGCGGAGAGCGGCCTGCTCAATGAAAGCCGCTACGCTGAAATGTACGCGAGCAGCCGGGCTGATAAGGGTTATGGCCCGTTACGCATCGCCAGTGAACTCCGCGAGCGCGGCATTCCGCAGGAACAGGTTGATCTCGCGCTGGCGGAACTGGAAAACGACTGGCTGCCCAAGCTGCGGGAATTGCGCCGCAAGCGTTTTAAATCGTGGATTCCAGCGGATTTTGCTGGACGAATGCAGCAAACGCGGTTTTTTCGCCAGCACGGCTTTGCTCTGGATCAAATACGGAGCCTGTTTGAAAGTGGCGAATAGCGAGTCGAACGGAAAACCTAGAACGTAACTATTCACTCCCCTCTCCCGCTTGCGGGAGAGGGGTTGGGGTGAGGGGACTAAATGATGACCACAGAACCATCATATTACTAGGACTTTCGCTTAGGGCTGCGCAACCCCTATGGTCTGATATAATAGAGTTGTCTATCAATAATCAAAACTAAACTATTGAACAGCAAATGAATTTTTTACAGCAATTCCCGGTCTCTTTATTTAGTCCCGCTTTTCAATAGGTCAAGTAATGATTTTTTGGTTCTTCAACGGTTCTTGTGGAGCCAGGCGAGCGAAGGATAGGCTACGAAGCCAACCCATTGATCTGAAAAGCTGTGGGGCCGACGCTCAGCCGGGCTTGGCGGCCCGAACCCCGCCAGACCGGAC
>Ga0209573_1002077_pt1 | contig 27147 bp, 24 predicted proteins | sample TNRBio252014_DNA_FD_185870 | JGI IMG/M metagenome (GOLD analysis project Ga0209573, IMG submission 185870) | Wastewater treatment Type I Accumulibacter community from EBPR Bioreactor in Madison, WI, USA - TNR Reactor_6/25/2014_ DNA (SPAdes)... | ecosystem: Engineered > Bioreactor > EBPR >... | reverse complement strand
GGCTCAATTCGGGAACGGCACGGATCATCTTCTATCCTCCAGCAGGGCGTCGACTTCGGCCCGCGTCGGAGCCGACGGCTGGGCACCGGGGCGGGTCGTCGCCAGGGCTCCGGCGGCGCAGGCGAAAGTCAGGGCATCCTGGGGCGTCATCCGGCCGACCAGGCCCACGGTCAAGGCCGCAACGAAAACATCCCCGGCCCCGGTCGTATCCACGACGGTGACGGCGGGCGGCGACGCCTGGGCGATCCTCTGGCTTCCCTGCCAAAGCTCGGCTCCACGCGCGCCCAGGGTAAGGGCGACGAGGCCCTGGGCCCGGTGCAGGCTTTCGCCATAGAAGGCCGCCTCGGTCTCGTTGACGATCAGCAGATCCGCCGACTCGATCAGGGCATCCGGCACGGGTGTTGCGGGCGCGAGATTGACGACGGTGAAGCCGCCGAACGCCGCAATCGCCTCGGCGACGACGGCCCTCGGTATCTCGAGCTGACAGATCAGGGCATCGGCCTCGACGGTCTGCGGAACCGCGACCGCGGCATTGGCACCTGAGCAGACGGTGATCTGGTTTTCGCCGTCCGGACACACGGCGATGAGGGCGACCCCGGTTGGCAGCACCGCGTCGACCTGGACCTGGCCCAGGTCTGCCCCTTCCCGCCGGAGCCGGTCGAGGGCCTGCTCGGCAAACGCATCGCTGCCCACCCGGCCAAAGAGCGCCGTGTCCGCGCCCAGGCGCAGGGCCGCGTAGGCCTGATTGGCTCCCTTGCCGCCGGGATGCTGGGCCAGGGCCGCGCCGGAAACCGTCTCGCCCGCGCGCGGCAAGGGCGCACCCGAAGCCACAATGTCCAGGTTGATCGAGCCCAGGACCGCGATCTTCATGTCGCCCGCCTCAGCGCCTGGACGATGAGGTCAAACACCCCGTCCCGATCGGCCCGCACGCCCCAGCGGTGCTGCGCCGTGTCCGCCGGTACGCGGAACTCGACCTGGGTGTGGCCGCGGGTCAGGTCGGACACCGTCTCAACCTGAATCGTACAGGAACGCAGCTCAAACAAATCGGGCCGAAGGATGTAGGCGATCACGCACGGATCGTGCATCGGACCCTCCTGGCCCTCGCCCCACTTGCGGGCGGTGTACTGGCCGTAGTCGAGCATGGCGGCACAGGCCTCGGCCGCCGGTGTGCCGATGGTGCGAATCGTCTCGATCACAGCGTCCGGCGTGCGGACCTGATGGGTGACGTCCAGCCCCAGCATCACCACCTCGACGCCGGACGACAGGACTTCATGCGCGGCCTCCGGGTCGGCCCAGATATTGTATTCGGCACTGGCGGTGATGTTGCCGCCCTCCGAGCGCGAGCCGCCCATGGCGACGATCCGCTTCAGCCGCCCGGCGACGGCCGGAGCCTGGCGCAGGGCCAGGGCCACATTCGTCATCGGGCCGGTCACCGCCAGGGTGATCGTCCCCGGCTCCGACGTCATGACATGATGGACGATGGCCTCGGCTGAGCTTCCATCCGCCAGCGGAGCGTCCGGTTCGAACGGCTCCAGCGACCCCAGGCCCTCTGCTCCATGGAAATGGTCGGCGATGTCGAGACGCCGTTCCAGGGGTTCGGCGGCCCCGGCATGGACCGGCGGTCGGTCCTTCAAGCCGGCCAACTGCCGCAGAAGCCGTCCATTGCGGGCCGTCTTGTCGGCTGGAACATTGCCCCCAACGGTCGTGATCGCGCGAATGTCCAGCTCGGGCGAGGCGAACGCCAGGAACAGGGCGACGGCATCGTCAACGCCGGGGTCACAGTCGATGATGACGGGGATCGAGTTCATAGCCCAGCTTATCCGAGGGTCAGTCGCCCGGGGCAAGGCCGGCGTCGGCCCGTTGTTCAAACACCGCCAGGCGGGCCAGGGCATCCGCCTCGATATCGGCATAGAACAGATTGTAGGGGGGCGACTTGCGGCGGTCAGCCCAGGTGCCGCTGGGCCGCAGCGTCGGCGATCTCGGCAGCGAATGCCTCAGAATGCCGTTCACGCACCGCGTCTCAACCTCGCGAGCGATGAAGGGCGGACGCGCACCCCACTCCAGGCCGCTGGCGTTGGCGGCCCCCAGGCTGAGATGATCGGGTGCCAGGGCGTCGGTCTGGGCACCCAGCACCGGATTGACGCAGAGCGGGCGACGCCCTTCCAGACCGATCAAGGTGCCGCGATCCGTCCAGACCTGGGCCCGATCCACCCGTCGGCGCGCGACATCGTCGGTCCCGGTCCGGACCTGGGCGAAGGCGACCAGGCATCCGTCCTGATCCCTCGAACGACAGGCCGGCAGAAGATCGGTCGGTCTATGCTCGTCTTCGGGCACGATGGCATCCACCGCATAGACGGCGACCAGGCGATCCCGCAGGCCCGGGTCCTGTCTCAGCACCTCATCGGCCAGGCGCGCCACCAGTTCGGCCCCCTGCCCGGTCCCGGCCAGAATCAGCGGGCGGCCCTCATCCCAAGTCTGCAGATACTGATCGAAGGCGGCCCGAATATCACGGTACACAAAGGCGCGCGCGTCGCGGGCGTCCTCGCGCAGGGTCAAATGTGTGTACAGACTCGACTGCCGGTATCGCGGCGCATAGATTCGCCCCACATGGGCGAAAGGCCCGGCGTAGTTGGGCAGCATCACCCGGCGCAGCAGATCGCTGGACTGCGGATCGTCGATCGGGCCGAGCCAATCGGCACCGCCGTCAAAGGTCGTCGGATGCACGAAGAAGATGTCGGCGGGTCCCGCCGGCGTCGTCGCGTCTCCGGCCAGGGCCCAGGCCGAGCGGCTGGCATAGTCCGGGGCCGGCGGCGGCGTATAGGTCTGGAACGGAACCTTGGGATCCAGCCCGGTCTGCAGAATATCCTCGCGCCAGGCGACGGCCGCCGCGACCAGAAACACCAACAGTGCCGCCAGAGCCCAGCCGATGCGCCGGCTCGTGGCAAAGCGCCGCGCCTTGACCCGATCCGCCTCGCGCAGGGCGGCATAGGTTTCCTTGGGCCAGCGCTTATGGACCCAGAACCACTCCTCGGGCCGTTCGCGCACGCGCGCCTCGACCCATTCATTGACACGCCGAACCGCCGTTTCGATGTCGCGGGCCCGGTCGCCGGACTGTTCCAGGTGGATCGGCTCATGGACGACGACGCGATAGCGCGCGCCCTTGGTTCGCTCCACGCTCATGGTCTGAAGCGGCGCATCGTACTTCAGCGCCAGCCGGCTCGGCCCCGGGGCGGTGTGGGCGATGTGCCCGAAGAACGGCAACGCCAGCCCGGCATTGAATTTCTGGTCGTTCATCAAGGCGACCGACTGGCCGTTCGACAGGGCCGACATCAGGTCGCGCGTCGCCTCGCCCTTGGGCGCGAACAGCTCGACGCCATAGGCGGCACGGCCATCCTTGACCCGCTTGTCGATCAGCGGGTTGTTCATCGCCCGATAGGTCATCAGACAGGTGACGCCAGACTCGACGATGGTGGCGGGCATCACCTCCCAGTTGGCGAAATGGCCCGAGATGAAGACCACCGGCTCGCCGTGATCGCGGATTTCGGCCAGCCGCTCGGCATTGACGACCTCGACCCGGCCGGTGGCCGGTCGGATGCGGTCCATCAGCGGAAACTCAGCGAAGGCGCGGCCGACATTGTCCCACTGGGCCTTCAGCAGGCGCGCGTGCTCGCGATCATTCAAGTCGGGAAAGGCCAGCCTCAGATTGTCCGAGGCCGTCCGGTTCACCGGCGTCAGCGGCCCCAGCGTCCGAAACAGCCAGCCCCCGAAGCCCGAGGCCCAGTCCACTGGTAAGGCCCGCAGCAACAGCACCACCAGATCATAGGCCATCGCTTCGAAGCGCCAGCTGATCCGTTCACCCAGGGTCGGGTTTTCGCGCGACATGTCAGTCCGCCCCCAGCCGCCGCTTCAACCGCGTCACCCGCTTGTCGATGGAGCGCATCAGCTTGGGCCAGAAACCCCGGGCGCGGGCCTTGCGGAACGGATCCTCGACATGGGCGTCGCCGCCGATGTGGACTGCTGATCCCGGCGTCAGAAAGGCCACGGAGAAGCCGTCGCGCTTCATCCGGTACGACAGCACCTCTTCCGAGCCATGCCCGGCGAACGGGCCGTAGGTCTTCCAGCTCTCGTGCCGGACCAGGCTGGGATTGAAGGAATAGCCGAACCACTCCGGGTGAGCGTCAGCTGGCATGACGGCCACGCCGTCGTCCATCGGGCTGAGCCGCGCCTGGAATTTCGGATGCAGCTCGGTGGGTTTGCGGACGCAGGCGACACTGATCTCGGGATGCCCAGCCAGGATCCGGCGGCACTGATTCAGAAACGGGGCCGGCTCGAACCGCCAGTCGTCCTCGCAATGAAAGACATAGGGCGTATGAACCGCCGCATAGGCCCGGTCGATCGAACGCATCTGGCCCAGGTTCGGCTGGTTGAAGATCAGCTCATAGTCGGGAAAACGTGCGCGGATCCGGGCGGCCATCGCGGCATCGGCCGAATCTTCGATGATGATCCGGTGCGCGAAGCCGTTCGGCTCGGCCGCCTCGAGGCTCTCCAGCGTCTGTTCCAGCAGGTCGAACCGGCCGCACGAAGTCAGGACCAGGGTGACGTCGCCGCTCATGCCTGTCCCGCCTGGCGCTGGGCCTCAAGAATCCGCAACAGGCGCTTCACCCGCATCTCGGCGGCGATATGGCTGGACTGGAAGCCGAACGACCCGCCCGTGAAATTCCGGCGCAGGATGTAATACCGGAAGAAGACTAGCGGATATTCGAACGGTAGCCGCAGCCAGACCGCCAACGGCGACTTCCTCAACTCCTTGGCCTGGAGCTGGGTATAGCGATCCAGCTTCTGGCGGACATGTTCGATCGATCGGTTCGAATAGTGCAGCGCGATGTGTTGGAGCTGCCCGACCTGCTCGTGCCGGGTATCGACGGTGTCGTGGACTAGGCTCTGGCGGAACCTAACGCGCCGCCGGTCATACAGTCGCACATAGTTGTGGCTCTCGGCCCAGAGCCGCGGTCGGCTCGCGCCCGGAAACACTGTCGGCATCGTGATGCGATAGGCCGGCAGCGGCGGCTGGGTGATCGACAACAAGGTCTTGATTTCGGCGGCCAGGGCCGGGGTCACGACCTCATCGGCATCAAGGTTCAGGATCCAGTCATAGGCGGCACAGTCCTCGGCGAACCGCTTTTGCGGGCCATAGCCATCCCAGTCACGATGAAAGACCCTGGCCCCCAACGACCGCGCCAGATCGACCGTCCCGTCCGTTGAGCCAGAATCGACCACCACGATCTCATCGGCAATCCCGCGGATGGCCTCGATGCAACGCGCCAGCCGGTCTGCCTCATTGAAGGCGATGATGCAGCAGGACAGACGGACGCGGGCCATAGCCGGGATCAGGCCGCCTGACGGCGCTTGGTCAGGGCATCATATTCCAGCAGCTCGGCCGCCAGGGCCTCGAACTGGTTCAGCGGCACCATGTTGGGGCCGTCCGACGGCGCATGGTCCGGGTCGGGATGAGTCTCGATGAAGACGGCATCGACGCCCACGGCGACGGCGGCGCGCGCCAGCACCGGTACGAACTCGCGCTGGCCGCCCGACGAGGTGCCCTGGCCGCCCGGCTGCTGCACCGAATGGGTCGCGTCGAACACCACCGGACAGCCGATGTCACGCAGCACCGGCAGGGCCCGCATATCCGACACCAGGGTGTTGTAACCGAACGAGACGCCGCGCTCGCAGGCCATGACGTTCGGATTGCCCGCCCCGGTCACCTTGGCGATGACGTTCTTCATGTCCCACGGGGCCAGGAACTGCCCCTTCTTGATGTTGACGACCCGGCCCGTATTCGCCGCCGCGATCAACAGGTCAGTCTGGCGGCTCAGGAACGCCGGGATCTGGATCACATCGACGGCCTCGGCCACCGGCGCACAGTGCTCGACCTCATGCACATCCGTCAGGGTCGGCATCCCCGTCACTTCGCGGATTTCCGCGAAGATCGGCAGGGCGTCGTGCAGACCGATGCCCCGCGCCGCATTGGCCGAAGTGCGGTTGGCCTTGTCATAGCTGGTCTTGTAGATCAGCCCGATATCGAGACGGTCGGCGATCTCTTTCAGGGCCGCCGCCGTCTCCAGCGCGTGCTGGCGGCTCTCCATCTGGCAAGGGCCGGCGATGAAGGCCAGCTTCTCGCCGCCGCCGATGACGACGGGTCGGGGAGCCTGAATACGAATCTGGGCGTTCGGAGCGGTCACGGCTGTCTTCCTGAGCGTTCGGGTTTCACTGGCCAGAAAGTGGCGGCGGCGCAAGGCGTTCGCAAGGCAAAGAGGACTTTCCCTGGTGGATCACCCGGTCATCCTGTGGTTTCGGCGCGATTTGCGGCTTGGAGACAACCCCGCCCTGGCCGCTGCGGTTGAGAGCGGTCGACCGGTGATTGCGGCCTATGTCCACGACCCGGCCCTGGACGGCCGCTCCATGGGCGGGGCCTCGCAATGGTGGCTGGACAAGAGCTTGCGGGCGCTGGACACCGATCTGGCGATGCGCGGGTCACGCCTGGTCGTGAGGGCAGACGAAGCGGCTGCGGCGCTGACGGCCCTGGTCGCCGAGACCGGGGCCACCGCCGTCTTTGTGAACCGGATGTTCGAGCCTGCTGCCTGGGCGCGCGACGCCGCCCTGGCTGAAACCTTGAAGGCGAAGGGCGTCGAGATGCGCGGCTTCAACGCCACCCGTCTGGCCGCGCCGGGGGCCGTCCTGACCAAGGCCGGGGAGCCGTTCAAGGTCTTCACCCCCTTTTCGCGCGCCCTATGGGACCAGGCCCGGCCTCGCGCCGGACGCCGCGCGCCCGACCAGATTGTCAGTCCGGCGTCGCCTGCAACGGGAATCAATATTGATTCGCTCGCCCTGCACCCGAAAAATCCCGACTGGTCGGCCGGCTTTGACGACTGGGTGCCCGGCGAGGCCGGGGCGCTGGCGGCGCTAGATCGGTTGATCGACGGGCCTTTGTCCGACTATGCCACCGACCGCGACCGCCCCGACCGCGAGGGGACCAGCCGCCTGTCGCCACATCTGCATTTCGGCGAGATCGACCCCTGGCGCGTCGTCATCACCGCCCGCGCCGCCGCCGACCACGGCGAGGTGCCGCATGGCCAGTCGGAGAAATTCTGCGCTGAGGTCGCCTGGCGCGAGTTTTCGATCCAGCTGCTGGAGAGCTTCCCGGACCTGCCGACCCGCAATTTCCGCGAGGGCTTCGACCGCATGGCCTGGCGTGACGATCCGCACGGGTTGGAAGCCTGGTCGCGCGGCCAGACCGGCTATCCCATCGTCGACGCCGGAATGCGCCAGCTGTGGGTCACGGGCTGGATGCACAATCGCGTGCGCATGATCGTGGCGTCTTTTCTGATCAAGGATCTATTGATCGACTGGCGCGAAGGCGAGCGCTGGTTCTGGGACACACTGGTCGATGCCGACGCCGCCGCCAACGCCCAAAACTGGCAGTGGGTGGCCGGCTCCGGAGCCGACGCTTCGCCGTTCTTTCGCATCTTCAATCCGACCGGCCAGGGCGAGAAGTTTGATCCCAACGGCACCTATGTCCGCCGCTGGGTGCCCGAACTGGCCGAGCTGCCGGCGGACTGGATCCACAAGCCTTGGGCCGCCCCCCCTGGCGTCCTGGCCCTGGCCGGCGTCAAGCTGGGCCAGACCTACCCCGCCCCCATCGTCGACCACGCCCGCGCCCGCGACCGCGCCCTGGATGCGCTGAAGGCGACGCGGGACTGAGCCTTGAAATGTTGTCTGCCACGGTCGAGAATCGAGGATCGGACCTCCGGGCTCTCTGTACCCTTCGGGAAGGCAAGACGACCGAGGTTCTGGGCCTCGGCTCAAGGCCAGTGAGAGCGAATCAGGAGAAGGCCTAGAACCTGACCCTCAATCGCAAGCGACCCGGCGATCATCGTCGGAAAACTCAAAATCGCTGAGCTGGATAAAGACAATGGGTTCCGGCCAATGCTCCAGCGAGGGATGAATCGGCAGGATGTCGCAGGTGGTCGTATATTGCCGGCCTTCCTGAAAGGGTGTCTGCATATGGGCGCGCAGACTGAGTTTCTCGGCGTAGCCGTTCTCGATGATGAGCATCGTGTCTTCCGACCCTTCGATCTGAAAAAAGGTCATTCGCACCCGCCCCGGCGGGGCAGCTTGCACCGGCGACTGCGTGCCCATGATTGGAACCGCCACGCTTTCGTCCACGGGCCCGGAGTTGAGCATCTCGTCAGCCGCTTCAGCCGCCAGCAGCGCGTCGGCTACCTCGGAGGCCGGGGAAGTCGATTCGACCACCGGCCGTCCGTCTTCCACGCGAATGACCACGCTCTCGCCCAACATGATCGTCAGACCCTCCTGAGGCGTCACGAACGGAAGCTCGGCGTTAGCCCGCATTGCCAGGGTCTCGCCGTTTGCGCGGACCTCGACCATGCCCACATACCGACAATTACGCGCGTCCACACACAGGTTCTCCTGCGGCTGTTCCTGCCCGCCCAGCAGGCTCACCGCCATCAGAAGCGCAATCATCGATACCTCCACCCTAGGTCGAGGCGCACTTCACCTCATCGGTCTCAAGCTGGCAAGGTTGCCCTATGACCGAATCGCGCTGTGGCTGGTGCGGGACCGACCCGCTGTATGTGGCCTATCACGACACCGACTGGGGCGTGCCCGAGTACGATGCCCGCGCCCTGTGGGAGAAGCTGGTGCTCGACGGCTTCCAGGCGGGCCTCGCCTGGATCACCATCCTCAGGAAACGCGAGGCCTTCCGCGCCGCCTTCGACGGCTTCGATCCGCGCAAGGTCGCCGCCTACGGCGAGGCCGACCGCGCCCGGCTGATGGCTGACGCTGGCATCGTCCGCTCCAACGCCAAGATCGACGCGGCCATCCACGGCGCGCAGATCTGGTGCGACATGACCGACAATGGCGAGGACTTCTCAGCCTGGCTGTGGAGCTTTGTCGGCGGTGCCCCAATCCAGAACGCCTACGCGTCCATGGCCGAGGTCCCAACGACCTCTCCGGAGGCCGAAGCCATGTCCAAAGCTCTCAAGGCGCGCGGCTTCAAGTTCTGCGGCCCCGTCATCGTCTATGCCTTCATGCAGGCCGTCGGCATGGTCAATGACCACATCACGCCGTGCCACCGGCATGGGGCGGTGAAGGCGATGGGCCGGTGAACAAACCCCGGATCACCCCCCTTCTCCCCTCAAAGGGAGATGGAAAATGAGGCCCGACCTCTCCCACGAAGCCCTCCACCCCGGCCCCGTCTGTGGTGTCGATGAGGCCGGGCGTGGGCCGTGGGCCGGGCCGGTGTCGGCGGCGGCGGTCATCCTGGACTCCAACGACCTGCCGGACGGCCTGAACGATTCCAAGGCCTTGACCGAAGCCCGCCGCATCGCCCTGGAGTCCGAGATCAAGGCCCGTGCCCGCGCCTGGTCGGTCGCCTTTGCCTCCGTCGAGGAGATCGACGACCTCAACATCCTTCAGGCCACCGGCCTGGCCATGCGACGCGCTGTCGAAGCCCTAGGCGTGCCACCCGCCTTCGCCCTGGTCGACGGCAACTATCGCTTTGCCTTGCCCTGCCCGATGGAGCCGCTGGTCAAGGGCGATGCCCGCTCAGCCTCGATCGCCGCAGCCTCTATCCTGGCCAAACAGGCGCGCGACCGGCTGATGATCGAGGCGGACGAGCGGTTTCCCGGCTACGGTTTCGCCGGCCACAAGGGCTATCACGCCCCGATCCACGTGGCGGCACTGAAGCGCCTCGGCCCCTGTCCGATCCACCGGCGATCCTTCGCCCCGATCCGTGCCCTGATCGCGCAGCGCCCGCTGATTTGACGGCCCTCCGTCCCCGGTGGCCCCAGACGGCTTAGTCTAGCCTGTCAGGATAGACCCTACGGAGGCGCAAACCCATGTTCAGGAACGGACCCAGCGTGACGGCATGTGGCAATTCTGGCCACGACCAGCGTTGGATTAGTGCACTTAGTGCACCTAGCGCACTTAGTGCACCATGAATTCATAGTGCACTATCGCCCAACTTCCCCGTTAATGATCACCCTCGACCACGGCTTCAGCGGCGGGTCGATGAGCCCGCACGCACCAGATGACCGAGACGATCATCAGAACGACCGCCACGACCTCGATCCCCGTCGGCCAGCGGCCTTCGTAGATGAAGCCATAGACCAGGGCGAACAGGGTCTCGAACACGATCATCTGGCCCAGCATCGTCAGGGGCATCAGCTGGCTGGCCCGGTTCCACAGGGCGTTGCCCAGGATCGAGGCCCCCAGCGCCACCGCCGCGCTGACCGCCAGGAACCGCGGCCACACGCCGTCGCCCCAGGCCGCCTGCGGCATCAACAGGGCCAACGGGATCAGGCCGAGCGCCAGCGCCCCGGTCACCACGCCCGTCAGCAAGGAGCCGTCCTGGGCGCTGACCTGTTCATTGCGGGCCAGCCAGCGGGCATTGCCGATGGCATAGGCCGACCAGGCCACCAACGCCCCGAAAGCGCAGGCCAGTCCCAGCGCCACTTCGCCGGCATCCACCGCATGACCATCGGACGGTCGTTGCAAGGCCTCCCAGCCGATCAGCCCCACCGCCACCACCGCCAGCAGAACCGGCAGGGCCAGCTTGGTCATCCTGACGGCTCCCGGCTCGCGCAGGCCCCACAGCACCACCGCCACCGGCACCATGCCAACGATCAGGGCCGAGGCCGCCACCCCGGCCAGATGCACGCCCACCACCAGCAGGCAGAAATAGACGATGTTGCCCGTGAGGCTCAGCCCGGCCAGGCCGACCCAGGCCTTGCGATCCAGCGCCCGCGTCGCCGCCGCCCATCGCGGCAGGACTAGCATCAGCGCCAGCACGCCATAGGCCAGGTACCGCCCCGCCGACATGGCGACAGGCGACGCCTCGGGCACCAGCTTGGGTGCCAGGAACACCAGCCCCCACAACGCCCCGGCACCGACGCCACAGGCCACGCCGATGAGCGCGCGCCGGTCCATCAATAGATCAGATACGCCCGCCGCTGTTCGATCCAGGCGGCTTCGTCGGGCCGGGCCACGGCGTCCAGGTCGCCGGCCTCGGCGGCGGCGTCATCGACCCATTCCCTCAGGATCGGCGAGCCGTTGATGACGTCGATCGGCAGCTTGCCGAAGGCGTATTCATACGGGAAATCCCGCCACAGATCGTAGTCGGGATAGAGGCTGCGAATCGCCTTGAAGCCCGCCGCCTGCACCCGCCAGGGCCGGAAGGCGAAAGGGTCATAGGCCGGCCCCTCGGAATGGATCTGAACGCTCGAACACAGCTGGCCGGCGTGTTTGTGGAAGGTCGGCAGGATCCAGCAGTCCCTCAGCACACAGCCGCCGAGCCAGTCGGGGGTCAGCCGCTGCATCTCGGTGATCACCGCCCGCGCGTCGATGTCGGGCGCGCCGAACAGCTCCAGCGGGCGGGTCGAGCCGCGCCCTTCGGACAGGGTCGTCCCCTCCAGCATCACCGTCCCGGCATAGTCGCGCGCCATGAACAGGTTCGGAGCATTGGGACTGGGGTTGATCCAGACCCGCTCATTCAGCGGCCAGCCGAAGCCCGGCCCGGCATCGGGGTCATAGCCATGCATCTCGATGACCCGATAGGCGACGTCGAGCCTGAACTGGTCGATGAACCAGCGGCCCATTTCGCCCAGGGTCATGCCGTGGCGCATCGGCATCGGCCCGGCTCCGACGAAGCTCTCCCAGCCGGGTCGGAGGATCGTGCCTTCGACGGGCCGCCCCGCCGGATTGGGCCGGTCCAGTACCCAGACCTCCTTGCCATGCTCAGCGGCGGCCTCCAGCACATAGAGAAGCGTCGTCACAAAGGTGTAGATGCGACAGCCCAGGTCCTGGAGATCGACCAGCAGGACGTCGAACGTCCCCATGGCCTGACCAGTCGGGCGGCGTACCTCTCCGTACAGACTGAAGACGGGAATGCCGTGGACCGGATCGGTCTCGTCGGCGGTCTCCATCATGTTGTCCTGAAGGTCGCCCTTCATGCCGTGCTGAGGCCCGAAAGCCGCCGTCAGCTTAATGTCCGGGCACGCCGCGAGGGCGTCCAGCGAATGGGTCAGGTCCGCCGTCACCGAGGCCGGATGCCCCAGCAGCGCCACGCGCCGCCCCTTCAGCGCCGCCCTCAGCTCGGGCTCGGCGAGCAGACGATCAATGCCGAACCTCATGCGAGTTCCATTGGGGGCAGCTCCAGAACCAACGAGTCGGGATGATGGAAGTCCGGCTTATCCGATGGATGCGCCAGGGCCCAATAGGAGATCGCGCCATCGACGGTTTCGATCACGGCGGACAGGCCGATCCGCCATGGCCCCTGATCCAGATTCATGCGGTCCAGGTCGAGCACGCCTGAGACTTGGAGCCGACCGTCGTCCTGTTCCCTGATCCCATTGCGGATCTCGACGCCGGGCTGGTGCGTCATCCCCTGGCGATAGTCGTCAAAGGCATAGACCGCCCACTGACCTGACGGCGACTGGTTGAACTCCAGATAGCCGCCCTCAGGCCTGGCAATGAAGGCCTCGAAACAGGTCGTGCGCCAAAGCTCGTCCGCCCGCGACCACCGAACCCAGCCGGGGATATGCAGGTCCGCGATGTCACCAGTGATTTCGTAGTCGAGTGACAGGCCTTGCCGACGCGGTCGCCCGACCGTGACGGAGATCTTTATGTCCGGCCCGGGCGTTTGCGGATGTGGGATCAGGGAAACCTGCATTCCGCCTCACTAGCGAACAGGTGAAATCCCGTCTCGTTTATTGTATGGTGATGCCATGTCCGAGCCGCGCCCGCATATCCTCGATGACGTTCCGACCGATGCGGACGAGCGGGCCTTGCTGGAAGCCGAAGCCGACGCTGATGCCGGGCGCGTCGTCCCTCATAGCCGCGTTCGCGAATGGCTCAAGTCCCTAGGTACGCCCGACCAGAAGCCAACGCCCTTCTCTTGGCGATAGTCGTCTGGACCGACCGGGCGCTAGCCGATGTGGAGGCCGCCGCCGCCTGGGTCGCCCGCCATTCACCGCTCGCGGCACAGCGACTGGCGCGGCGGTTGATCGAAGCCGGCGACGGCCTTGAGCAATTCCCTATGCGTGGCAGGGACATCGGGCGAGGACGTCGGGAGCTCCCTCTCGTGTGGCCATTCGTGATTCGCTATCGCGTCCACAACGACCGGGTCGATATACTCGAAGTCTGGCATGGCGCGCGCGATCGCGCCGATACCATTTGACCTTGGTCAACCGCGACCGTTACGGATGGAGCCATGTCCATCCCCGCCCCCCGTTGCGGCCTTTATTATCGCTCGCTGATCTAGCGAGCGGCCCGCGAACCATTGCGCCGCTCTTTGCCGGCGCCATTTCCCCCTGACGAACGCCGGCTTCCCTGCTAACGGAGCCGACCATGACCTCCCCGAAAACCGACCCGTCCTTCAAGTCCGACTTTCTCCAGACGCTGCAGACGCGCGGCTACATCCATCAGATCACCCATCCCGAAGACCTGGATGCGGCCCTGACTTCGGGCGTCGTGTCCGGCTACATCGGCTTTGATGCCACCGCGCCGTCGCTGCATGTCGGGTCGCTGATCCAGATCATGATGCTGCGCCGGCTCCAGCAGGCCGGCCATCGTCCGGTCGTTATCATGGGCGGCGGCACCACCAAGGTCGGCGATCCGACCGGCAAGGATGCCTCGCGGCCCCAGCTGACCGACGAAACCATCAAGGCCAACATCGCCTCGATCCGCACGGTGTTCGAGCGTTTCCTGACCTTCGGCGACGGCCCGACTGACGCCATCATGATCGACAACGACGACTGGCTGTCGACCTATGGCTACGTCCAGTTCCTGCGCGACTACGGCACGCACTTCACGGTCAATCGGATGCTGGCCTTCGATTCCGTGCGCATCCGCCTGGAACGGGAAGAGCCGATGACCTTCCTGGAGTTCAACTACATGCTGATGCAGTCGGTGGACTTCCTTGAGCTGAACCGCCGCCAGAATGTGACGCTTCAGATGGGCGGTTCGGACCAGTGGGGCAACATTACCTCGGGCGTCGATCTGGTGCGGCGGGTGGATCAGAAGTCGGCCTTCGGCCTGACCACGCCGCTGTTGACCACGGCCTCGGGCGGCAAGATGGGCAAGACCGCACAGGGTGCTATCTGGCTGAATGCCGAACAGCTCAGCCCGTATGACTACTGGCAGTTCTGGCGCAATGCCGACGATGCCGATGTCGGCCGGTTCCTGCGCCTGTTCACCGACCTGTCGCTGGAAGAGATCGCCGGACTGGAAGCCCTTGAGGGCGCGGCCATCAACGACGCCAAGAAGGCCCTGGCCGATGCCGCCACGACGATGCTGCACGGTTCTGAGGCGGCCGCCAACGCGCGCGCCGCCGCCGAGAGCGCCTTCGAGAAAGGTCAGCTGTCGTCCGACCTGCCGACGGTCGAGCTGCCGCGCGATGAGGTGATCGGGGCCATGGTCGCGGCCATCGCCACCAAGGCCGGCCTGACCGCCTCCAACGGCGAGGCCCGCCGTCTGGCCCAGGGCGGGGGCCTGCGCCTCAACGACCAGGCCATTGCCGATGGGGCCCAGCTCCTGACCGAGGAGGATCTGACCGCTGAGGGCGTCCTGAAGCTTGGGGCCGGCAAGAAGAAGATCATCCTGGTGAGGCCCGTCTGATGACCGCCATGACCGAAGGGGCCATGGCCCCGGCCCTCGACCTGCCGACCGACGACGGCGGGCATTTCAACCTGGCGACCGCGACCGGCCCGGTCGTGGTCTTCTTCTATCCCAAGGCCGATACGCCGGGCTGCACCGTCGAAGCGATCGACTTTTCGTCCCTCAAGCCGGAGTTCGACGCCCTGGGCGTCACGGTCGTCGGCGTTTCGCGTGATCCCGCCAAGAAGCTGGCCCGCTTCCGCGCCAAACACGAGCTGACGGTCGAGCTCGCCTCTGACGAGGCCGGCACGGTCACCGAAGCCTGGGGCGTCTGGGTCGAAAAGCAGCTGTACGGTCGTACCTACATGGGGATCGAACGAGCGACGGCCCTGATCGACCCCTCAAAGCGACTGACGAGGGTGTGGCGAAAGGTCTCGGTCAAGGGTCATGCCGACGAGGTGCTGGAAGCCGCCAGCAGTCTGTAGAAGACCTGAGCCCCGGGCACGTTTTGTCTGTAAACGACATCACGGTACATGCCGAATACTTCCATTCGCGCTTGACATAATGAACGGGTCTAGATTCGTTGCTCTTACCCCTGACAGGCGAGAAATCGCCACCGAGCTAACCCTTGGGTGTTTGCACGCCGTATTCGTGGTTAACAAAGGGTGAACGCCCTTGCACACTTGCGGCTACTTGCTGCATAAGTCCAAGCGGGCATGGGGATGGTAGAGTAATGGTCAAGCGTACCACGAATCGCATACGGCGATTCTTCGAACGCCGGTTTCCAGAGCGGCACGTCTTTGTTCGCACGCCTGACGGCGAGATCACGGGCCGCGTCCTTACTCCCCGAAAACAGTTACTGATGGCCTGTGGGGTCGCCCTTCTGGGGGCCTGGTGCCTGCTGACCACGGCCGGTTCGGTCTGGGGGGCCGTCACCTCCTTCACCGCCGAACGTGACGTCCATCGGGCGCGCGCCTCTGCCGAGCGCATGAACGCCGACCTTCAGGCCCGGCTCGACAGTGCGGTCGCCCGCATGACGGCGACCTCCGGGTCGATCGACGACCTGGCCCATACGGTCGAGCGGCGCCACGCAGCCCTCACCCAAGTGATGACCCTGTTCCGGGGCGTCGATGGGGCCGAGCAGGCGCTCGAGCCGACGGTGTCCCAGGACCCCGACCAGTCCCCGGTCGCCCGTCTCGTTTCGGTACAGATGGATCAGGAGCGCCTGATCACCCGGGCCCAGACCTTCGCCGACAGCCGGGCCGAGCGCCTGCGCCTGGCCTTCCGTCTGGCGGGCCTGAACCCGTCGGCCTATGCCGGCTCACCCGACTCGCTCGGCGGCCCGCTGGTGGAGGCTGACGATCCTGAGGCCCTGGCGACAATTCTTGATGTAGATGAAACCTTTGCGGCCCGAATTCAGGCGGCTGCTGACGATCTTTCGGAGATGCGTAGTCTGGCCAATACGGCTGAGCGCCTGCCCCTGGCCCGCCCCGCCACGGGCGTTCGTCAGACCTCCAGCTTCGGCGTTCGCTTCGATCCGTTCAGCGGCCGTCCGGCCGTCCACCGTGGTCAGGATTTTGCAGGTCCCTACATGACGCCGATCCGGGCCACGGCTCCCGGCGTCGTGTCTTTCGCGGGTGTACGCAATGGCTACGGCAACACGGTCGAGATCGATCACGGGGGCGGCTTCAAGACCCGCTACGCGCACCTGCAAGGATTCAACGTCACCGTCGGCCAACGTGTCGCCATCGGCCAGCGCATCGGCGCGATGGGCTCGACCGGCCGCTCGACCGGCGTTCATCTTCACTATGAGGTGTGGGTCGATGGTCGCCCCCAGAACCCCGCCCGTTTCATGAGAGCCGGAGAATATGTTCAACAAGCCCAAGAATAATCCGCCCCAGCAGCCCAAGTCCGGCTCCGGCCTCGCCGTGCCACCGCTGCCGGACCTGCCCTCGCCGGGCCAGCAGAACGCCGCCAGCACCCCGCAGGTTGCGGCCGCCACGGCCTCGGCTCCGGTTGCCACGCCTTCACCGGCCCGGGGCGCCTCGGTGCTCGCCCGCGATCTGGTGTTCGAAGGCAATATCTCGGGTGACGGCGAACTGACCATCGACGGTCAGGTCAAGGGCGACGTCCGCGTCAACCGGCTGATCGTCGGCGACACCGGCTCGGTCGAAGGCACGGTCCAGGCTGACAATGTCGATGTGAAAGGCCGCGTCGTCGGGGCCGTCCAGGGCAAGAACGTCAAGCTGCTGTCGACGGCCTATGTCGATGGCGACATCAACCACGAACAGCTGGCTATCGAGGTCGGGGCCTATTTCCAGGGTCGGTGCCTGCAGACCCGTCCCGGTCAGGCCGCCGCGACAACGCCGGCCAGTGCGCCGGCCGCCACCCCCGCCGCCCCTGCTGCACCCGTCGTGACGCCGGCCATGGCCGGCGCGGCCCAGGGCGAAGTGGTCACTCTCAAACCCACCACTTGATCCGCAGCGATCAGTCCAGATGACGAGGGGCGGGTCCGGCAACGGACCCGCCCTTTTTCTAACCCTCGACCGTCTCGCCGCGCGTGGCACCCACCCGCTGGGCCAGGGCCGCCCCCATGAAGGCATCGAGGTCGCCATCCAGAACGCCCTGGGTATCGGACGTCTCGACCTCGGTACGCAGGTCCTTCACCATCTGATAGGGCTGCAGGACGTAGGAGCGGATCTGGTGGCCCCAGCCGATGTCGGTCTTGGCGTCGGCCAGGGCCTGGGCTGCGGCCTCACGCTTCTGGAGTTCCAGTTCATAAAGGCGCGCGCGCAGCATCTTCCACGCCTGTTCGCGGTTCTGGTGCTGGGACCGGCCGGCCTGGCAGGCGACCACCGTGTTGGTCGGAACGTGCGTCAGTCGCACCGCCGAGTCGGTCTTGTTGACGTGCTGCCCGCCGGAGCCTGACGCGCGATAGGTGTCGGTGCGCACATCGGCCGGATTGATATCGATCTCGATGGTGTCATCCACCACAGGCGACACACCGATCGAGGCAAAGGAGGTGTGGCGCTTGGCCGCCGCATCATAGGGGCTGATGCGGACCAGGCGGTGCACCCCCGATTCCGATTTCAGCCAGCCGTAGGCATTGGGACCCTCGACCAGAATGGTGGCCGACTTGATCCCGGCCTGGTCACCGTCTTCCTCGGCCTCGATGGTGACCTCGTAACCGTGGGCCTTGGCCCACCGCGTGTACATCCGCAACAGCATGCCGGCCCAATCACAGGACTCGGTGCCGCCGGCCCCGGCATTGACCTCCAGATAGGCGTCATTGCCGTCGGCCTCGCCCGACAGCAGCGCCTCGAGTTCGGCACGGGCCGCGCGTTCCTTGATGGCACGAAGCTGGGCGCGAGCGTCTTCCAGCGCCGCCTCGTCTCCCTCTTCGTCGGCCATTTCGGACAGCATGACCGCCTCTTCCAGGCCGGTCTGCATGTCGCGCACGCCATTGATCTGGCCTTCCAGCCGGGCCCGGTCCCGGCTGACGGCCTGGGCCTCTTCCGGGTTGTCCCAAAGCGTCGGGTCCTCGACCCGCGCGTTCAGCTCATCGAGCTTGCGGAGCGCCGGCTCCCAGTCAAAGTCGCCTCCTGAGCAGAGCGAGGCTCTGCTCGATGTCGGCCGACATGGCCTCGACATCCAGTCGCATGATTCAATCTCACCTTGGTGTCCGATCCGGCACCGCATGGCACCGGACGGGCGTCAGATAGGCCATTGTCGGCGCGACGGAAAGGTCGGTCGGCCCGGTCGCGGTCAGTAGAGCCCGCTCAGGTCTTCAGGCGGTGGCGTACGCGGCGGCGGCGCGACGTCCGGCGGCGGCGGCATGCGTTCGTCAGGCGGTACCCGCGGGCCGGGGTTGTAGGGAACACCCTCGACCGGGGCATAGGCCCGACGGTCCGACGCCGGGCCGGTCGGCGGTGCCACCACCTCCTCGTCCGGACGTTGACGCAGGGCTTCGGAGCCCGGACGGAAAGCCTCCTCGATGCCGTTGACGGTACGCCAGACGGCATTCTGCGGGCGCGCGAACTGAAGCACCGGGCGGCCACGCATCGCTTCCTGCATGAAGTCCACGAAGATCGGCACCGCCGCCGTTCCGCCGGCCTCGCCATGGCCGAGCGACCGGTTATCGTCAAAGCCGATGAAGACGCCGACGACGAGGTCCGGCGTGTAGCCGACGAACCAGGCCGAGCGGTAGTTGTTGGTCGTGCCGGTCTTGCCCGCAACCGGCCGACCCAGCACCCGGGCGCTGGTCGCGGTCCCGCGCAGAACGACGCCCTCGAGCATGGAGGTGATCTGATAGGCGGTGATGGGGTCCATCACCTGTTCGCCGCGCGGACGCACCCGCGGGCTCTCACGACCGTCGAAATTCCGGTCGCAGGTCGGACAGGTCCGGGCCGGATCCAGGTTCGATTCGGCGCTCCAGATGGTTTCGCCGGTGCGGTCCTGAACCAGTTCGATCAGGTGCGGCCGGACCCGTCGGCCACCATTGGCAAAGGCGGCATAGGCACCGGTCAGGCGCAGGGCCGTCGTCTCGCCGGCCCCGAGGGCCATCGACAGCACCGGCTCCATCTCGTCCACAACGCCGTAGCGGATGGCATCGTCGCGGACGCGCTCCATGCCGATTCGCTGGGCCAGCCGCACCGTCATGGCGTTGCGCGACAGCTCAAGGCCTCGGCGCAGCGTCGTCGGCCCGTAGTAGCGCCGGCTGTAGTTCTGGGGGCTCCACCTTTGCCCGCCGGCCCCGACCAGGGAGATCGGGCCGTCGACGATGATCGAGGTCGGGGTGAAGTCCGTCTCCAACGCCGTCGCATAGACGAACGGCTTGAAGGCCGACCCGGGCTGTCGCATCGCCTGGGTCGCCCGGTTGAAGCTGGACAACGAATAGGAATAGCCGCCGACCATGGCGACGACGCGCCCGGACCAAGGCTCGATGGCGACCAGGGCCCCATTGACCTCGGGCACCTGCCGCAGGCCGAAGCCGCCGCCTTCCAATGGCTCGACGAAGATCAGGTCGCCACGCGACAGGCCGGCCCCGGCATTGGCCCAGGCCGCATCGGCGGCCAGCAGCGTTCCCTCAGTCGCATCGGACGCCAGCCGGATTCTGACGTTGTTGCCGGACACCGATTCGACGATCGCCGACTGCCAGGTCCGACGTTCGGACGGTGGGCCCCCTGCGAGCGCCCGCTCCTGCCAGCCGGCCGTAAGTTCGGTCTGACCCCAGGCCCCGCGCCAGCCATGGCGACGGTCATAGGATTCCAGGCCGCGCATCAGGGAATCGCGGGCCATGGACTGCAGCCGCGGGTCCAGGGTCGTGCGCATGTAATAGCCGCCGCGATTGACGTCCTGGCCCCAGGTCCTCAGGGCGATGCGGCGCGCCTCTTCGACGAAATAGTCGGCATCCTGGTATTCAGCACGGACCGGCGCATCGCGTACGATCAGCGGCGCGGCCACGGCCTCTTGCAACTGGGCATCATTGAGCATGCCCAGCTCGTGCATCTGACCCAGGATCCAGTTGCGCCGGGACACGGCCGCACTGGTGTTCTCGCGGGGGTGATAGTTGTTCGGGCCCTTGGGCAGGGCCGCCAGGAAGGCCGCCTCGGCCGGAGTCAGTTCATCCAGCGACTTGCCGAAATAGTTGTAGGCCGCAGCCGCCACGCCAAAGGACCGGTATCCGAGGAAGATCTCGTTCAGATACAGTTCGAGGATCTGTTCCTTCGTCAGGACGGATTCGAGGCGTTGCGCCAGGATGGCCTCGCGCACCTTGCGGCCGATGGTGGTGTCGCTGGTCAGCAGGACGTTCTTGGCAACCTGCTGGGTGATGGTCGAACCGCCTTCCAGACGGCGCCCGCGCGCCAGGTTCAGCACATTGTTGGCCATGGCCCGGCCGAAGCCCGAAACATCGATGCCGCCATGCTGGAAGAAATGCTTGTCCTCGGCCGCCAGGAAGGCCTGGATCACGACCGGCGGGATTTCGTCGTAGGGCACGAAGATCCGGCGCTCCTGCGAGAACTCGCCGATCAGGGTCCCGTCCCAGGCATAGACCCGCGTCGCCGTCGGCGGGCGATAGTCGGCCAGTTCGCCCGCATCGGGCAGATCATGGAACAGATAGGCCGTGTACAGCGCGACAATCATGCCGACGAGCGCCACAAGGCCGAGGATCCCGATCCCGACCATGACGAACCAACGCTCGGCTGTCTGCACGTCCAACTCCCTGGCCCGGCCAACTGGCAGGGCGAACCAGTGGATTTAGCCGGACCTGGTCGCCGGGGAAAGGGACCTTAGGGCTGTGCGCCGGTCACACCTGGTGTCTCGGGACGAAAATAGGCGTCAATGGCACGCACAACCGCCCCCATCATGCGTCGCCGCGAACCGGTTTCACCCAACCGGGACGCATCTTCGGCATTGGTGATGAAACCCATCTCCAGCAACACCGCCGGGACGTCCGGGGCCAGGAGAACGGCAAAATTCTCATCCCGGTGGCTGCGCGCCAGCAGGGGCGCTTCGTGTCCGACATGGTTGAGCAGGACATTGGCGAAAACCGCCGAGCGATTCATCGTCGCCCGTTGCGTCAGATCCAGCAGGACACGACGCACCGCCGGGTCGCCAGCCGGAAGATCGAGGCCCCCGAAGGGGCCGCTGCCGAGGGCCTGGCGAGCGGCTCGGTCGGCTCCCCGGTCCGACAGCGTATAGACGCTGGCCCCTCGCGTCTCGGCATTGCCACTGGAATCCGCATGCAGCGATATGAAGAGATCGGCGCCGGCGTCACGCGCGATGGTGACGCGGCGGGCGTGCGGAACCAGCACATCCGTCGAACGGGTCAGAACGACGCGATAACGGCCGGTGGCCTCAAGCTGCCGACGCAGTTCCAGGGCCGCGGCCAGGGTGATTTCGCGCTCCTGGTACTCGGCCCCGAGCGCCCCCGGGTCCGTCCCGCCATGGCCGGCATCTATGACGATGGTGCGCTGGGCCGGAGGCTGTTCGCGCCGCCGGGCCGCAGGCGGCGGCGGGGCCTGGGGGTTGTCACGGGGCGCAGCTCCCGGCGCGGCCAGGTCGATGACATACCGATAGACCCGCACCCCATCACCCGGGGGCAGCAGGAAGCGCCGGGTTACTTCTGCATGGCGACCTAAATTCAGACTCAGGCGCGCGCCACCGGCCTGCGATGACATCTCATAGCCCCGAACCAGCCCCGCCCCGGGGCCGGACAGGCCCTCGCCGGCATCCACGCCCGGCAGGGTGAGCAGCAGTTCTGCGGGATCGGCTCCCTGCTCGATACGGGCTCTGGCCGAGCGGGTGAGTTCCACAACGACGCGGGTATTGCGGGAATCGCCTCCGAACCGGATCTGGACGACGTCGTCCGGGCGGGGTCCGTCGGCCAGGCCGCTGCCGGCCGCGAAGGCCGCAATGATAAAGGCGGCAAGCGCAGTCAGCCCTACGGCCATTCGCCGCGAGCCCCCCAACACCTTACCGAACAACGCTTCCACGTCGGTTTCTCCAAACGCGCAGCCTCCATCATGCCAGAGGGCCGCTGGAAAAGGGTTAAGAACGCCAGACAATTCGTCGCATTCAGTCCCTTTCATTTCGGGGCCGGCTCTTGCTAAAAGGAACCTGCTGTCCCAGCTAACCCGTCATGGACGACGGGCCTTCAGGGCCGGCGTTCCCGGCGAAAGCGCCAGACGGTCCGCGCGACCCTGTCGAATCGCCCCTTTCCCGCGCTCATCTGCGCGACCGACCGAGACACGACCCCATGGGCCGCACCGCTGCCAATCGGCTGTTTTCAGACCTCGCCACCGGCGAGCTGAAGGCGTGTGCGCCAATCCACCTGCAATTCAGGCGAGCCGCCCGCGTCCAAGCTGGACGCCAGGCATCGGCGCGCCCCGGAGATACCTACCACCATGTCGAAAATCATGCTGATCGATGCGGCGCACGCGGAAGAAACCCGCGTCGCCGTCGTCAACGACCGCCGGGTTGAGGATTTCGATTTCGAAAGCCGCGATCGCAAACAGCTTCGCGGCAACATCTATCTGGCCAAGGTCACGCGCGTAGAGCCGAGCCTTCAGGCCGCCTTCGTCGAATACGGCGGGAACCGTCACGGCTTCCTAGCCTTCAACGAAATCCATCCCGACTACTATCAGATCCCCGTCGCCGACCGCGAAGCCATCATGGCCGAGGCCGAGACCGAAGAGGAAAAGGCCGAGGCCGAGGCCGAGGCGGACAACGACGAAGGCCTGTCCGCCGACGAGGCCAAGCTGCGTCGTCGCCTGATGCGCCGCTACAAGATCCAGGAGGTCATCCGGCGCCGCCAGATCCTGCTGGTTCAGGTCGTCAAGGAAGAGCGCGGGGCCAAGGGCGCGGCCCTGACCACGCGGATCTCCCTGGCCGGTCGCTATTGCGTGCTCATGCCCAATACCGGCAAGGGCGGCGGCATTTCGCGCAAGATCACCAGCGCCACCGACCGCAAGCGCCTGAAGGCGGCGGCCCAGTCGCTGGATGTGCCGCAGGGCATGGGCCTGATCATCCGGACCGCCGGGGCCAAGCGCACCAAGGCCGAGATCAAGCGCGACTACGAATATCTCCTGCGCCTATGGGAGGACATTCGCGAAACCACCCTGAAATCCCACGCCCCCAGCCTGATCTATCAGGAAGAAGACCTCGTGCGCCGCGCCGTGCGCGACATGTTCGACAAGGACTTCGAGAGCCTCCAGGTCGAGGGCGAGGACGCCTGGCGCGAGGCCCGTGACTTCATGCGGGTACTGTCACCGTCGCTCGCCAAGAAGGTTCAGCTCTACGAGGGGTCGACGCCCCTGTTCGTGAAGCACAAGGTCGAGGACGTCCTGGCCCAGCTCCAGACCCCGACCGTGCCGCTGAAGTCGGGCGGCTATCTGGTGATCAACCAGACCGAGGCGCTCGTCGCCATCGACGTCAACTCGGGCAAGGCGACCAAGGAACGCAATATCGAGACGACGGCACTCAAGACCAACCTGGAGGCCGCCGAAGAGGCCGCCCGCCAGATGCGTCTGCGCGACCTGGCAGGGCTCATCGTCATCGACTTCATCGACATGGAGGAGTCCAAGAACAACCGGGCCGTCGAAAAGACGCTGGCGTCGGCGCTCGAAAGCGACCGCGCCCGCCTCCAGATGGGCCGGATTTCGCAGTTCGGGCTCATGGAAATCAGCCGCCAGCGCCGCCGGATGGGCCTGCTGGAAGGCGTCACCCATACCTGCGAGCATTGTGGCGGCTCCGGGCGGGTGCGCTCGACGGAGTCCAGCGCGCTGCTCGCCATGCGCGCGGCTGAAGCCGAAGCCGGCAAGGGCGACGGCGCGGTCGTGCTGCGCGCGCCGGCAGCGGTGGCGCTCTACATCCTGAACCACAAGCGCGACACCCTGGCCCGCCTGCACGCGGTGTCCGGCCTGTTCGTCTCCGTCCAGATCGACAACCACCTGACCAATGGCGAATGCGTAATCGAGCGCGTCGACATGGAGGTTCCGCCGCCGCCCGTGGTCGCGGCCGTGACGCGCGAGCGGGTGGCCTACGGTCCTGAAGACGAGGCCGATGACGCGGTCCCCGACGACGAGCCGGAAGACGAAGATCTGGACGACGAAGACGTCGAGGATGCGGACGACGACCAGTCGCGGTCCGCGCTCGAAGAGGCCGACGAAGGACGTGACGGCGGACGCGGCGGACGCCGTCGCCGTCGCCGCCGGGGCGGCGGTCGCCGCGATGGCGGCTTTGCCGGCGAGGCCGACGAAACAGCCCCTGCCGCCGCTTCTGACGACGAGGACGACGATGCCGGAGCGCGCCGTCGCCGGCGGGGTCGGCGCGGCGGTCGCCGGGGTCGCGATGGAGATAGCGGGCGTGACGGTGCCTACGGCTGGGTCCGTGGCCGCACGCCGTCGCTGGATGACCCCTATGTCTGGTTCGACCCGCTGGAGCGCGCGCCCCGGGCCGAGGTCGTGGCGGCCCGGTCGGAGGCCGCCCCTGCGGCTGCTGAGACAGACGCTGCCGATCAGAATGCGCCCGAAGCCGCTCCGGCCCGCGAGCCGCGTCGTCGGCGTGTGCGGCGCAAGTCACCGGCCGCCATCGAGGCGGTGACTGACCTGAGCGAGGTTGAGGACACCGTCGAGGTGACCGAAGCGGTCGCCCCTGAACCGGAAGCCGTCACCGAGGTGGCTGAGGTGACCGAGTCTGTGCCGGAACCGGTGCCTGCCGAATCGATCGTCGAGATTGCGGCCAATGAGGAGCCCCCCGCAGAATCCGGGGATGGCACATCGGACCTGGCCTCAGAATTGCCATTGCCCGAGGGCGAGATCACCGCACCGCCCGAAAAACCCAAGCGGGGGTGGTGGCGACTCGGTCGCTGATCAGGCCCGGTTGACGGGTCCAGCCAAGGAGGGCGCGAAATGTCCAAACTCCGAAGTGGATGGCTCGCAGCCCTGACGGCGGCGACTCTCTGGGTCGCCACGCCGGTCCTTGCCCAGGCCCAATCCCTGATCCGGGATACGGAGATCGAGATGACGATCCGCCAGGGCGCGGATCCGATCCTCGAGGCAGCGGGCCTGGTGCCCGACGACGTCACCATCCTGCTGATCAACGATTCCACCCTCAACGCCTTTGCGACCCAGGGCTTGCGGATGGGGTTCCACACCGGCCTGATCATGGAGGCCGACACGCCCAATCAGTTCCTGGGCGTCCTAGCCCATGAGGCCGGCCACCTGGCGGGCGGCCACACCATTCGCAACGAAATGCAGAATGCCGGCCTGCGGCCCTTTCTGCTGACGATGGGTCTGGGTGTGCTCGCCGCCCTGGCGGGGGCACCGGACGCCGCTGCCCTGCTGGTCGGAAGCTCGGGCTATTTCGGAACCCTGGGGGCCCTGACCTATTCCCGCTCGCAGGAGGCCGCCGCCGACCAGGCCGCCGTCACGGCGCTGGAGGCCGCTGGTGTGTCCGGCGAGGGTCTGGTCGAGTTCTTCGAGGAGTTTCGATACCAGGAGCTGTTCTCGGAGGAGCGGCGATTCCCCTTCTTCCGCAGCCACCCGCTGTCGGCTGATCGTATTTCCGGGTTGCGTCGCCGGGTGGCGGAGCAGTCGCACTATGACGTATCCGACACCGAAGAGGCCCTGTTCCGCCATCGCGTGATGCAGGCCAAGCTCTACGCCTTCCTGAATGCGCCGGCCTATACGCTGCAACGCTATCCCTCGACCGACACTTCGTTCGAAGCGAGATATGCGCGGGCGATTGCAGCCTACCGCGCGGCCAATACCGACGACGCCCTGAACCAGATTGATGTCCTGCTGGAAGAAAATCCAGAAAACGCCTTCCTCTGGGAGTTGAGGGGCCAGGTCCTGTTTGAGGCCGGTCGCCCCGTCGATGCCGAGCCGGCGCATCGCCGGGCGGTCGATCTGCTGCCGGAAGCCGGCCTGCTGCGGCTGAACCTGGCCCAGGCCATCATCGCCCAGGAGCGTCCGGATCGGCTGCAGGAGGCGATCGCCGAACTGCATCGGTCGCTCGCCTATGAGCGGGACAATCCGTTTGCCTATTTGTTGATGTCCCAGGCCTACGGATCACTCGGCGAAGACGGTCAGGCTCGCCTGGCCCAGGCCGAATACCATTTCTCAATCTCGGAGATGGAAGAGGCCCAGCGCGCTGCGGTGTTCGCCCGGTCTCGTCTCGAACCAGGATCGACAGCCTACCGCCGCGCCATCGATATCATCCTGGCGACCGGTGCCAGTCTGGAAGACATCGCCGATCTCGACCGGGCCCAAGAGAACTAGAAGGCTGAACGATGACCGAAACGCCACCGCCCGAGTCCCCGCGTGAAGCCAGTCTGCTGGACCGGTTCAATCCTGGATGGGCGGCCCTGATCGTTTCGCTGGTGGCGTTGATTCTGGCGGCGACGCCATTCGTGCCGGGAGGGCTGACCCAGCCCGTCCGCACAGCCCTGCTGAGCAATCCCGAAATCCTCCGCGAGGCGTCCCTTCGCCTTCAGGAGCAGGAAGCGCAGACGCGGCAGGACGCCGCCCGCGCCATGATCGCCCAGAACCTGCCGGCGCTGGACCAGGACGCGCGCGACCCGGTCATGGGACCAGCTGATGCCGCCGTCACCGTCGTTCAGTTCTTCGACTATCGCTGCCCCTACTGCAAACAGATCGCCGACCCCTACATGGAGCTGGTCGCGGCCAACCCGGATGTGCGCTTCGTTTTCAAGGAATGGCCGATCCTCGATCAGAATGAGCCGCTGTCGGAATATGCCGCTCGCGCCGCCCTGGCGGCCTGGCACCAGGGCCGTTACCCCCAGGTCCATCAGGCGTTGATGCAGGCCCAGACCATCGACCCGGCGTCAGTCGACGCCATCCTGGTGGCTAACGGCGTGGACCTGGCACGGGCACGAGCCGATATCGCCACTCAAGAGACCGGCCAGCACCTCAGCGACATCATGACCCTGGCGCGCAATATCGGCCTGGA
>Ga0209573_1002076_pt1 | contig 27164 bp, 27 predicted proteins | sample TNRBio252014_DNA_FD_185870 | JGI IMG/M metagenome (GOLD analysis project Ga0209573, IMG submission 185870) | Wastewater treatment Type I Accumulibacter community from EBPR Bioreactor in Madison, WI, USA - TNR Reactor_6/25/2014_ DNA (SPAdes)... | ecosystem: Engineered > Bioreactor > EBPR >... | reverse complement strand
CACTAAAATCGAGATGCAGTATTCCCGCCTTCAGCCGTTAAGTGCCAACATCTCCGCTTATCTCGGGCTTTCCGGGCAATATGGTTTTGATCCGTTGCTGGCCTCGGAAGAATTTGGTATCGGGAGCGAGCCCTTCGGCTCCGCCTACGATCCCGCGGAAATTACAGGCGATAGCGGATTCGCGGGACGCCTGGAATTACGCTATAGCGACGCTTTACCCGATAGCTGGATCGATATCTGGCAGGTCTATGGTTTCTACGATGGTGGCAAAGTCTATAACCGTAGCGCCATTGCGGGAGAGAAGAGCGACGAATCGCTTACCTCCGCCGGGGTGGGCGCACGCCTGAGCCTCACCAACAATGTCTCGGCCACGGTGGAGCTGGCTGCCCCGCTGACGCACAAAGTGGTGGCCGAAGGCTCGGACGGCGATGACATGCGCGGGTTTTTCTCCCTTACCTACGGTTTCTGACCCTCTCTTCTGTGACGGGCATAAAAGAAACGCACAACTAGCGGCACTCCGTTAGCCATGCGTGCTTTTCATGGCGATAGGGTATGAGCCTGCGTTCTCATGGCCGGGCATCCTGCCTATGCATTGCTCACCAGTGGTGCTTCGGGCGAAAACAATGATGCCCATTGCGGCAATAACTTCCTTGACGATGGATTCAGCCAGCAGTTTAATGCACAGACATGTAGCGAGGAACAACAGGCATTCTAATGGCAACCACAAAAAAAGCAGGACATACCCAACTGGATTCACAGAGAACGGACTCCCCTGAGAATTTGCCATTATTTTTCCGTGATCCCCACCCTCTCCATCCAACCCGCCACGCGGAAGCCGGGCTGAACCTGCAGGAGAATTTTGCATTTGCTGCGCAGACGAACAGCCTGCCCCTGAATCTCGTGGAATTTTTTGAAGCGGCGCGGAGTTACCCCATTGTCTTTACCGGCTCAGGCAAGACCCTTCCGGTTGCCTTGCTGGGTATTCACGAGAAAAACTGTTTTCTCAACCCCGATGGCGAGTGGATGGAAAACTGCTATATTCCGGCGTACGTCCGCCGCTATCCGTTTATTTTCATGGAAGACCAGGAAAATAACCGCTTTATCTTATGCGTGGATGAAGCTGCCCCGAATTTTGTCTCCACAGGAGCCGCAAAGCGTTTCTTCGACGATGCAGGCGAAATGAGTGAGTTTTCCTCGCAGGCGCTTCAGTTTTGTAAGCTGTATCAGCAGCATCACCAGCATACGGTGATGTTTTGCGCTGCGTTGAAGGAGCATGATCTGCTGGTGGAGAAAGTGTCCACCTTGCGTCTACCCAATGGCAAGGAAGTCTCGTTAAGCGGATTTAACATGCTGGATGCCGAGCGTTTTGCTGCTCTGCCGGATGCGGTGTTTCTGGAATGGCGCCAAAAAGGATGGCTGGCCGCCGCTCACGCCGTGCTGGTGTCGTATACGAACTGGAAATACCTGGCGGAAATCCTGGGGCGGAAGCAATAATCTCCCTATATCCCCTTCTGTTTTAGCTGCGTCTCGCGATGCGCCCAGACATTCAGCAGCAGGCCAAACGCGGCCAGCATCGCCACCAGCATGGTGCCGCCATAGGAAAGCAAGGGCAGAGGGACGCCCACCACGGGCAACATGCCCATCGACATGCCGATATTAATGAACATATGTAAAAACAGCATGGCGCTGATGCCCACCGCAATCAATGCGCCGAAGCGGTTGCGCGATGCCATGGCGATGCCCAGCGCATATAAAATAAGCAGCATGTAGCAGGCAATCACCACCGTACTGCCCAGGAAGCCGAATTCTTCCGACAGCATGGTGAAAATGAAGTCGGTCTGTTTTTCCGGCAGGAAGTCGAGCTGGCCTTGCGATCCTTTCAAAAAACCCTTGCCAAAAAGCCCCCCGGAACCGATGGCAATCACGGACTGGATAATATTATACCCTGCGCCTAAAGGGTCTTTTTCCGGATCGAGAAATGTCAGTACCCGCTGCTTCTGGTAATCATGCAGAAACTGCCAGGCCACGGGCAGCGCAATGAGTCCCGCCCCGCCAATGACGATGAAGTAAATCCAGCGCACCCCCGCGGCCAGCAGCATCATGCCGCCCACCATCAGCAGAATGCTTGCCGTGCCCAGATTCGGCTGCTTCAGGATCAACGCCGCCGGTACGATCAGGATCAACACGGGAATGGCCAGCGTTAAAGGGCTGGGGCGTTCATACGGGTGCAATGTGTGGAAGTAGCGCGCCAGCGCCATGATCGTCGCCAGTTTCATCAATTCCGAAGGTTGCAGATTGACCGGGCCCAGGGCGATCCACCGCTGCGCGCCCATGCCCATATGCCCCGCAATCTCCACCAGCACCAGCAACCCCAGGCAGCCAAAGTAAAACAGGTAGGTGTACCGCATAAGCGTCTGGATAGGAATGAAGATGAGGGTCAGCATCACGCAGAATCCGGGAAGGAACCGGAGTCCCTGCGAATAGGCGTAGGGTTTGAAATGCCCGCCCCCGGCGGAATACTGCATCAACAGCCCGACGCCGCACAGAAACAGCACCAGGGTTAATACCGGCCAGTTAATGCGCCCCAGGGCGCGGAACAGTTTTACGGTCTGGACTCCCATCTCTATGTCCCCGGTACTGGTTGGAGCGGTTCCGGCGCGGGAGCGCCGCCATAATAAAGTTCGTTCAGCTTTAGAAACACATCATGCGCCACGGGTGCAGCGGAGGAAGAGCCCCCGCCGCCATGCTCGACAATGACGCACGCCGCGTATTTGGGGGTTTCCACCGGCCCATACGCCACGAACAGCGCATGGTGGCGATGTTCCCAGGGAATGGAATTCTGATCCTGTCCGCGCACGGTGATTTTGCGCACCTGAGACGTGCCGGTCTTGCCCGCCATGGTCATTTCCGTGCCGATCAGGCGTCGCCCGTACGCCGTCCCGTTGGGAGCGTTGACGACGGCATTCATCCCGGCGCGCACCACCTCAAGATTCTGCGGCATGAGATCCAACGGCGGCGCCTCGATCATTTCACGGTTGGCATACAGGCGGGGAAGCACCGCTTTGCCGCTGGCAATGCGTGCGGACATGGTCGCCAGTTGCAAAGGTGTGGAGAGTACATATCCCTGGCCGATGCCCACGCTGATCGTATCGCCCGGATGCCACGGCTGATTATAACGTTGCTGTTTCCAGGCCGGGGTAGGGGCGATCCCAGGCTTTTCTCCCGGCACTTCGATGCCCAGTGTTTCTCCCAGCCCGAAATGATGCATCATCTCGGCGATTTTATCCGCGCCCAGTTTCTGCGCCATGTGATAGAAGAAGGTGTCACAGGATTCCGCCAGCGCCCCGACGACGTCCACCGCCCCGTGCCCGCCCGGTTTCCAGCAATTGAACTGGTGGTTGCCCAGGAAAAAATGGCCAGGACAGAAAATGCGCGATTCCGGCGTAATGATATGATTCTCCAGTGCCGCCATCGCCATCACCGCCTTAAAGGTCGAGCCGGGCGGATACTGGCCGGTCAGGGCTTTGTTGAGCAGCGGATTCTTCTTGTTCGCCTGTAACTCCTGCCAATAAGTATGCGTGATGCCGACACTGAAGGTGTTAGGGTCGAAAGCGGGCATGGAGACGAGGGAGAGCACGTTGCCGGTTTGTGCTTCCATCACGACAATGGCACCGCTTTCCCCTGTAAGCCGTGCGGCGCAATAATCCTGAAGATTGAGGTCGATCGTCAGCTTCAGGTCTTCGCCGGGGATGGGTTCGCGCCGCTCCAGCTCGCGCACCACCAGCCCTTTGACGTTCACTTCCAGGTGACGCAGGCCTGCCTGGCCCCGCAATTGCTTCTCAAAATATTTTTCAATGCCGTTCTTTCCGATCTTGAAACCCGGCGTTTTCAATACCGGCTGCCCCTCTTCCAGTTCACTCTCGGACACCGCGCCCACATAGCCGATCAGATGGGCGGCGCGGTCGGCCAGCGGGTAAAAACGCACCTGCCCCGATTCGATCGTCATGCCGGGTAAATCCGGGGCGTTGAATTCAATGGCGGCGAGTTCGTCCCAGCTCAAATGCTCCTTTACCATTACACTGCGCCCCTTCCACAGGCCTTGCAGTTCTTTGGCAAGCTTCTGGGCGTGCGTTTCGCTGAGCTTCAGTATTTCCACCATCCTGGAAAGGACTTTCAGCGTGGGTTCCAGATCGCCGCGTTCCAGCACTACGCGGTAATAGGTCTGGTTATCCGCCATGGAGAGCTGGTTGCGGTCAAGGATGAGCCCGCGGGGCGGCGGAATAAGCTGCAGGCTGACGCGATTATCTTCCGCCTGGGTCTGATAGGTTTTGGCCTTCACGAATTGCAACTGGTACAAACGCCCCACCAGCGCAGAAACGGCGCAAAGCTTCAGCGCGCCGAGTACAAAGATACGGCGGGAAAGCAGGCGGTGGCGCTCATTGACTTTGCTCATGGAAAAAGGCGTACCCGGAAGTGAAGCGACTGTCTAGCGTGTATGGGGCAGTATAGTCAGGCAACGTGTAAAGGCCAAGTGCAGGAGTGGATACCATAAAGAAGTGAAGCCCCATTGCATCAGGAGGGGAAGCAAGGAAAGCACATGATCGCTGACAATAGAGGCGGTCATCCAGTATATAAGCCAGCAGGGCAGGCTCATCATCCAAAAGCCGCTCCAGAAAAACCAAATGGTCTGGCGGGCGAAGCGGGAAGCAAACCAGGAAACAAACAGGCGCATGAACAGAAGAAGCAGGATGTTCATGCCCATCGCGGGGGCGATGAAAGCGTCCAGCACCAACCCCGCCAGAAACAGGGCGACCACGGGAAGCTGGGCGGGGCGCAGCAGGCTCCAGTAAAAAACGGCAATCAGGGGAAAGCAGGGCATGACGCTGGTGCTACCCGCAAAAGGGACGGGCGTCAGCGTGACGAAAGTGGCAAGAAACAGCAGGAGTACGGGCAGGTAATTCTGTTGGCGGGAACCCATGGCGATGCTACTGCACGGAAGCAGAGACGACCCGCACATATTCCAGCCGGTCGAAATCGACATAAGGCTGAATACGGATAACGTTGCCGTCTATGGAAGCCACTTCACCCACGACCAGCCCCGCGGGAAAAACTCCGCCGTCACTGGTGGTGATGATGCGCTCGCCTACATGGAGGCCGGTTTCATCGGGAAGGTAACGCAGCACGGGCTGCGTGCTGTTGTTGCCCGCGAGAATGGCTTTGTCACGCGAGGTTTCGCCGATGATGGGGATGCGCGAGTTGATATCGGTCACCGCAATGACCTGGGCGCTGGATTTACCCGTTTCCTTGATGCGGCCGACCAGCCCCTCATGGGTGACGACGGCCTGAAAACGATCCACCCCGTCATCCTTGCCCGAATCGAGCATAATCGACTGGTTATACAGATGGCCTCCCGCTCCCACGACCCGTGCGGAGACGAAATGTAAGGCCGGTTCGCCCTTCAGATCCGCCAGCTGGCGCAGTGCTTCGTTCTCCGCTTCCAATTGCCGGGCGATGCTCTGCCATTGCACCAGGCGGAGATTTTCCTTCTTAAGACGTTCGTTTTCGCTGTAGACGGACAGGTAAGCATCTACCCGCGCATTCACTTCTCCGGCAAATTCAGCCGGAGCGGAAAGCGCCTCCACCAGCGGCACCAGCCCGTCGGTAATCGTGGTGCGCAGATGGGCAACCATACGGCTATCGTTTTTGCTTAACCAGATCAGCGTAAGGGAGGCCATGACCAGCAGCAGCAATCCACCCCGCGCCACCCAGTTTCCGCGACCGATGGCGGCGGCGCGGGCAATAGTACTCGTACTGGTTGTGCGGTAATGTCTCATAATACTGTGGTTTTCACTCCCTATAATTTTATCCCTTGGTTTTTATGCTCGCAGAAAAAGCCTAAATAACAGTTAATTAGAATAGCAAGAAATTTTCTTCTCCCACACTAGCGCGCCTACAATCGCTTGTACAGACAAAATATGGTGGGAAGAGAAGATTACACCCTACCAGATGAAGTGGGAGAGGGGAGGAAGAAAATTTTGGTAAGGAGGGCTGAAAGCCTTTGAGGATTTTTTGGTGGTGACTCCTACCCTGCAATGACGGAGGAGAGGCCAGTGGGCAATCAGGGAATGACGAGTGAAAAAGAGAATCGTGTATTTTAATGCCCGCCGCCGCTGTGCATCGCTTCTTCCAGCGTGGTGGCGATGCCGCTTTGGCGGAGTTGTTCCTCGACCATGGCCATCAAACGTTCCAGCGCGTCCTGGCTCGGGGCTTCGCAACGTACGATAATCGCAGGCTGGGTATTGGAGGCACGCGCCAGCCACCAGCCGCCTTCCGCGCTTACGCGCACGCCGTCCACTTCGTTGACGTCGGCGCCCTGCATCTTCAGGCGGTGCCGGATTTCCTCGACGATGCCGAATTTACGGTCTTCCTCGACCTCGATGCGGATTTCCGGGGTGTTGATGGCTTCGGGGATGCCGTCGCGCATCCGGGTGAGGCTGTCTTCCGACTTCGCCAGCAGGTCGAGCAGGCGCACGGCGGCATACAAGCCGTCATCGAAGCCGTAATACCCGTCACAGAAGAAAATATGCCCGCTCATCTCCCCGGCGAGTTCGGCTTTTTCCTCCGCCATTTTGGCCTTCACCAGCGAGTGCCCGGTTTTCCACATCAAGGGCGCGCCGCCATGCGCCGCGATGTCGTCAAACAAGGTCTGGCTGGCTTTGACGTCCGCGATAATCGTCGCCCCCGGTTTGCGCGCCAGTATTTCGCGGGAGAAAAACATCATCAGCTGGTCGCCCCAGATAATCCGTCCTTTGCCGTCCACCGCGCCGATGCGGTCGCCGTCGCCGTCAAACGCAATACCGACATCCGCCTTGTGTTTTTTCACGGCGGCAATCAGGTCTTTCAAATTATCGGGGACGGTCGGGTCGGGGTGATGGTTGGGGAAGGTGCCGTCGATGGTTTCGTAGAGCAAATGGTGGGTGCCGGGCAGCCGTGCGGCAATCGCCGCCATGACTTCCCCCGCCGCGCCGTTGCCTGCATCCCATACGACGGTGAGGTCACGTTGGGCGGCCTCGCGGTTAAATCCTTCCAGCAGGCGGTCGATATAGGCTTCCACAATGCTCTGCTGCCATATACTACCCAACCCCCGAACCACGTCGCCCGTTTCTATCATCGTGCCCAGCGCCGTAATATCTTTACCGAAGAACGGTTTGGCGCCCAGCGTCATTTTGAAGCCGTTATGGCTGGGGGGGTTGTGAGAGCCGGTGACCATGATACTGCCGTCGGCCTTGAGATAATGGGCGGCGAAATAGAGCATCGGCGTGGGCCCCAGGCCGGTGTCGATGACCTGCGCGCCCGTGGATTTCATCCCTTCGGCAAGCGCCTGTGACAGCGCCGGAGAGCTGAGGCGGCCATCGCGTGCCATGGCGATGGTGGGGTTTTCCTTGCCGCTGCTTCTCACAATGACGGTTCCATAAGCTCGCCCGATGGCGTTCGCCGTTTCTTCCGTCAGCGACTCCCCGTACACGCCGCGAATATCGTAGGCACGGAAGATACGCGCATCGGGTGAGAAGGGGGAGGTGTCGGTACGAAGGTGGGGGTGGGTCATGGAAACGCCTTTTTTCTTACGATATGTCGCATCGGGTTAACAAAATATGAACTACAGCCTCAAAAGATTAAAAGGTAAAAGCTGATCCGGGAGAGGAAGGATCCACGCTAGGCATTGAAAACATAAAGAAACAATGTGTTTTAGCAAGTAATTTTCCGCTTAACATATGTAAAATTTTTCTTGAGTAAGTGGTTCAGTATGGTATATCTCGCGCCGAGAGATAAGGCGTACTATTAACATATCTCGTCGGGAGGAACCAGATGGCAGGATTTTTAACCACGCATCCGCCCATTATTCCTGTTATTCTGTGCGGCGGTTCCGGCAGTCGCTTGTGGCCGGTATCGCGCAGCAAGCTACCCAAGCAATTTATTGGATTTGGCGAAGACCGTCAGGCCAGTCTGCTTGCGCAGACGGCGCGGCGTCTTACGTCCAACCCTTCTATCGGCACGCCTGTGGTGGTGACGGGTGCGGAGCATCGCTTCCTGGTTGCCGAGCATCTGCGGCGTGCGGGTCACGCGCAGGCGGATATTCTCCTGGAGCCGGTAATGCGTAATACCGCGCCAGCCATTACCGCGGCGGCACTCTATCTGCGCACACGCTATCAGGATGCGCTGATGCTCGTGCTGCCCTCAGACCATGTGATTACCGACGAAGCGCGTTTTTTACAGAAGGTGGAGGTGGCTGCGGCGGCGGCGCGTGAAGGCCATATGGTCACATTCGGCATTACGCCCGAATACGCGGAAACGGGGTATGGGTATATTCGTCAGGGCGCGATGCTGAATGGCTCGCTCAGCGGAAAAGGGGTGCATCAGATCGGCAGTTTTGTGGAAAAACCCGATGCAGCCACGGCGCAGCATTACCTGGAAAGCGGCGAATATTCATGGAATAGCGGGATGTTTCTCTTTAGCGTGGCGGAGTTTCTTGCGGAAATTCAGGCATTTCATCCCACGCTTCTGGCGGGTGTAGAGCGCGCCATGGAAGAGGGGGAAAAGAGCAGCGACTTCTTTAAGCTGGGAGAGGAGGCATTCGCGGCGTGCCCTAGTATTTCGGTGGATTATGCCGTGATGGAACATACCAGGAAAGGTGCGGTGGTGCCGCTTTCCTGCGGCTGGAGCGATGCCGGGGCATGGGACGCATTGTGGCGCATCGGGGAAAAAGACGATGGCGGGAATGTCTCACGGGGCACGGCCTATGTCTATGAGGCAAAAGACTCGTATTTTCACCAGTTCGACGGCCCTCGCATTGCGGCGCTGGGCGTCGAGGATCTTGTCGTGGTATCCACACGCGACATGGTGCTGGTAACCAAAAAAGACCGTGCGCAGGACGTCAAGAAGCTGATGGAAGAAGTCGGTAACGACAATCGCGAACTGGTGGAAAGCCATCCCCGGGTGGAGCGTCCCTGGGGGTATTACGAAACGGTCGAGATGGCCGACCGCCATCAGGTCAAGCATATCCATGTCCATCCGGGCGCCAAGCTTTCGGTGCAGTTGCACCATCATCGCGCAGAACACTGGATCATTACGAGCGGTACGGCGCGTGTCTCCTGCGACGGCGAGGAAATGATCCTCAGCGAAAACCAGTATATGTATATTCCGCTGGGATCGGTGCACTGGATCGAGAATATCGGCAAGATCGGGCTGGATTTCATCGAGGTACAGCATGGCTCTTACCTCGGCGAGGACGATATCGTGCGCCTTTCGGACGTATACGGGCGCGCTCCGGCGGTCGCGGCGAGCCAGGCTTGACCCGCCCCTGCTTCTTGCGTTAAACAGACGGATGTTTACCTAAAAGAGGCAGCTATGGCAGGGCATTCGCAGTTTAAGAACATCATGCATCGCAAGGGTGCGCAGGACAAAAAACGCGCCAAGATTTTCACGCGGCTGATTAAAGAGATCATCACGGCGGCCAAATCGGGAATGCCCGACCCGGCCTTCAATCCGCGGCTGCGTGCGGCGGTGCTGGCGGCGCGTGCGGAGAATATGCCCAAGGACAAGATCGAAAACGCCATCAAGCGCGGCTCCGGCGAAGTAGGCGGGGAGAATTACGAGGAAATCCGCTACGAAGGTTACGGCCCTGGCGGGGTGGCGGTGATCGTGGAGGCGCTGACCGACAATCGCAACCGTGCGGCGGCCGAAATTCGCGCCGGATTTTCCAAAAACGGCGGTACGATGGGCGAGACGGGCAGCGTGGCGTTTTCCTTCGATCGCGTGGGGCAGGTCGTCTTCGCCCTCGAAGCGGGAAGCGAGGATGCGATGCTGGAAGCCGCCATCGAAGCGGGCGCGGAGAATTGTGAGTCCGACGAAGAGGAGCACATCATTACCACCGCAATGGACAGTCTGCACGAAGTGGCGGGCGTCATGGCAGAAAAATTCGGCGATCCGAAATCGGCCAAGCTGGTCTGGCTGCCTAAGGTGACCGCGCCGGTGGGCGGCGATACGCTTTCCACCCTGATGAAGATGCTGGAGGCGCTGGAGGAGCTGGACGATGTGCAGGAAGTCACCACGAATATGGAGGTGGACGCCGCCGAGCTGGAGCGCCTCAGCGCCTAAAGCATCCGGTTTCTGCGCATTACTTCGTTCTCCCATCGCTCGCTGACGCTGCGCTCGGGTACGATATCGCGCTGCGCTCTATTGCTGACAGCGTTATCCTTATTGCGTAAGCGCCGCATCACGCTATGCTAGCAACTCGCAACTCGCAACTCGCAACTGAACTATGCGTATTCTCGGCATCGATCCCGGACTGGTAAAAACCGGCTGGGGCATTATAGACTATCGTCAGGGCGCACTTTCCTACGTTGCGGCGGGTACTATTGCGCCCCCACCCAAGGGAGAATTGGCTGAACGACTATTTTTTTTCCACAAGAATATTCATGAAATTATAGAGCTTTATTCTCCAGATTCTTCCGCAATAGAAGAGACGTTTGTCAACGTCAACGCTGCCTCAACGCTCAAGCTGGGCAATGCGCGTGGCGCGATTATACTCTCTTTGGCGGTGGCGGGTTTGCCGGTGGCGGAATACGCGGCGCTGCTGGTGAAGAAATCAGTAGTCGGCGTGGGGCGGGCGGAAAAAGGGCAGGTGGGGATGATGGTCAAAACCCTGCTGCCAAGGTGCGATGCCCAGGGCGCGGACGCGCTCGACGCGCTGGCGATTGCCATCTGCCATGCGCATCAGGGGCAGTTGAATAGGATATTGGAGCATAGTTAAGGGGTGTCTTGATTCCCGCTTGCGCGGCTATGTCTAATACAAAACTGTGAGGAGCAGGGAGCGTGGCAAAGGAGGCTGCGCCACTCAAGAGCCAGGAGGCTCGCACAGGGCAAATAAAAAGGACAAACTCTATGATTGGTAAATTACGGGGCAGGGTGGATACGGTGCGCGAGGATCATCTGATTCTCGATGTAAACGGGGTGGGGTATGTGGTGTTCGCCTCTTCGCGCACACTATCGCAACTGGACGGACTCACCGGTGAGGTGGGGCTGATTATCGAAACCCATGTGCGCGAAGACCATATCCATCTTTACGGATTCATGTCCGAGGCGGAGCGCGATTGTTTCCGCTTGCTGACCACGGTGCAAGGGGTTGGCTCCAGGGTAGGAATGGCTATTTTGGCTATTATGGGCTCTAATGAGGTAATAACCGCGATTGCGGCGCAGGATGCCACTTTCTTCACCAGAGCAAGCGGCGTTGGCAAGAAGCTGGCTGAACGTATCGTAAATGAATTAAAAAATAAAGTTTCTTCTCTGAGTGTTGCGGCCACACCAGCAAAATCCGCCTCAGGCAAAAAATCAGCACAGAAAGATGCGGCTTCCGGCCTGCGAGAGGATGCCGTCTCGGCGCTGGTGCATCTGGGCTATGCGCGCATGGATGCCTTCCAGGCCGTCGCCCGCGCCATGCAGGAAGAGGAGGAGGCGGGGCTGGATGCCATCATCAAACGCAGCCTTAGCGAACTGGCGGCGTAAGCGGGAATCTTCAAAAAAGCTTCATATTTTCCTTTTACGCAAATGCTATACTGAACGCTCATCATTCATGGGGTGAGATGGTTATGGCAAACGATGAATGCGCTCAAGATGAAAACGAACTCACCTGTTTGCGCGAGCAAAACGCTGAGTTGAAAAAAGAGGTGGCGACAACACCGAGCGCCTGTGAAGTCGGTGCAGCACTGGGAGGGACTGCTGGTACGGTGGGTTTCCTGTTGGGGCCAACAGGGTTTCTTACGACTACTGCAGGCGTTGGAGTGGGATGTATGCTGGGCTTGGGTTATGAAGCGGTACGCAATAACACTATCTCCTATATAGGTGATGCCACCGATGGCATTTCCGAGGGTTTTTGTAATACGGCACCCCAGTTTTGCTCCGCCGATAAGTCTCGCGGACGTTAGGCATCTTTCCGACCTTCCCGATCTGTTCCAATTCCCCTCGACAGGGCAGGCGAACTGGGCTAACCCTTAATCCATGACCCATGCCGCGCTGACTTCCCCCGATTCGCAGGAAGGCGACCTCCCGGAAGCCTCCATCCGCCCGCAGTCTTTTGCGGATTTCACCGGGCAGAAACAGGCCTGCGAGAATCTCAAAATCTTCGTGTCGGCGGCGAAGGCGCGGGGTGAGGCGCTTGACCATGTGCTGCTGTATGGCCCCCCGGGGCTGGGCAAGACGACGCTGGCGCATATCGTCGCTAACGAGATGGGGGTGGGGTTTCGCGCCACTTCAGGGCCGTTACTGACCAAGGCGGGCGACCTGGCGGCGATTCTGACCTCGCTCCAGCCCCATGACGTCTTGTTCATCGACGAAATCCACCGCTTAAACGCGAATGTGGAGGAGGTGCTGTACCCCGCGATGGAGGACGGCAAGCTGGATCTGATTATCGGCGAAGGCCCGGCGGCGCGCACGGTGCGCATCGACCTTTCGCCCTTCACTCTGGTGGGGGCGACCACACGACTGGGGCTGATTGCGGGCCCCTTGCGCGACCGTTTCGGCATTCCGGTGCGGCTGCAATTCTACGAGGTGGCGGAGCTGGAGAAGGTCATCCGCCGTGCCTCCACGATTCTGGGCGTTGAACTCAGTAAGGACGGGGCGCACGAGATTGCCGCTCGCTCGCGGGGGACGCCGCGCATCGCGGTGCGGCTGCTGCGCCGGGTGCGCGATTTCGCCCATGCGGACGGGCGCGAGACGATTGATGCGGCGCAGGCCGATGCGGCGCTTATCTGTCTGGAAGTGGATAAAATGGGGCTGGACTCCGCCGACCGGCGTTACCTGCGCTATATTGCCGAGCATTATGACGGGGGGCCGGTGGGGATCGAGACTATTGCGGCGGGGCTGTCCGAGCAGCGCGACGCGCTGGAGGAAACCATTGAGCCGTATTTGCTGCAATGCGGGTTCATTGGCCGCACACCTCGCGGGCGGGTGCTGACCGACGGCGCGTTCCGCCATCTGGGACTAAAAGCGCCGAAACGCAGCTCTTTGCAGCAGGAGTTGCTGTTGGGGGAAGAGGACGATTAGAGAGTGCAAGCGGCGCTTTTTTCCTGCGCCGTCTTTAATATATCTCCCCAGTGAGAATGTAATGCGTCAGCGAGGAAGGTGGTATATTCGCTGGCAGCGTCCTTTGTGAGCTCAAGACCCGCCGTCTGCGCTTCATTTCTCAGCATATTCGTAGCGGCGGGAAATCCAGATCCATCGCGATCCTTATTTATCAATGCTTTTATCACATCCTCGAAGAAATCACCGCTGCTGAATGTGCTTGTAGAGGGCTGGTAGTTCAAAATTGTCTGAAGCTGATCCGGCGTCTGTGGGTCATTGAGCAATGCCTGCTTAAACTCGGCCAGCCGCTCCTGAAAAAGAGTTCTTTCATATACCACGGCTCCGTTTATTTCCGTACTGGGTTGCGTCATCTTTTCCCCCTAATTCACACTCTAAAAAGGTATATTAACTTAATAAGCGTTCAAGTAACAATGACAATTACGTTACACTTTATCGAAACAGCCATGCCGGTTCAGGATTGCCCAAAAAGCGTCGGGATGCTAATGGAGAGAGTCTATGCAAACACTTCCTTCCGGCCATTTTACCGCTCAAAAGACCCATGAAATCGCCTACCGCGTCTATTACGAGGACACGGACGCGGCGGGGATCATGTATTACGCCAATTACCTGAAATTCGCCGAGCGGGCGCGCACCGAGGCGTTGCGGGCGGCGGGAATAGAGCAATCCGAGATGCTGGCCGCTCAGCGGCTGGGGTTTGTGGTGCGCCGCGCCGGGATCGATTATAAAACCCCGGCCACACTGGATGACGTGGTGACCGTAGAGACGGTATTGAAGGAAATCAGCAGGGTACGCTTTCTGATGGCGCAGCATTTGCGCCGCGAACAGACGTTACTGGCGCAGGTGGAAGTGGAAATCGTCATGGTGGACGCCGCCATGCGCCCGGCGCGCATCCCTCAGGAGCTTATGGAGAAACTGGGCAGGCACCTGAAGCCACAAGGCGAAGCGGAATAGTTACTTGCCGATATTCAGCTTTAGTGGTTCCTGGCTCTGTGCACGCGAGGGGGTGGCGGGTGGCGGGGCAATCGTATCGCATATCTCTCCGATTATCTGGCCTTGCTGATGGAAGGCATTGCTGCCTTCTTTTGCAGGGCGCGACAGGCTCTTGCCCGCTTCATTCATCATATTGGAAAACGCCGTCGCCAGGGCTTGCGCCTGGTCGTCGCCCTGATGCAAAATCTCCAATGCTTGTGTGCGGCTTAGCGGGTTGCCTTCCTTTTGGGGAAGGAGACTATCGGGCACCAGGCCGCTTTTCAGCACCGCTGCCATTCCCCGCGGAGAAAGGGTGTTGTCGCCAATAGCATATTGGGGCACTCTAAGTGCCGCAGTATATACGGAATGCGGGCTGGAGAGAATTTCCTTCGAAGAATTCAATTCCTCCCTATGCAGAGCAGCGGTATCACGCTTTTTGTCGGCCTCTGAGAGGAGGGGATTGACCTCGGCGGTGGCAAGCCCTGCCTGCGCACTGCAGGCATTGCGGTCGAGCCCTCGCTCCTGGGCGACAAGTTTGGCGAAATCTTCCGGTGTATGTGTTCTGGCCATGTCTGGGTCTTTCTGTAAGCTGATTTACCCTCTTTTTTAGCATTGATGGATGACAGTTTAATGACGACCAGCGGTTTTCGTGCATCCAGAGGTGGCATCTTGCCCCATCGGCAATGCGTGTGTGGCACAAGATTTCTCTTGATTCCCGCCGTATCTCCCGCTACCACCGGAACACTTACACCTTACATAAATACGGAGTTATTCATGGCAGTTTCTACCCAGGTCGATACGGCGGTGGAGCCGGTCGCCTCTACGGCGCTCGCGGGCAGTATGGGATCCGTGAGTCATGACCTCTCCATGTGGGGCATGTTCATGCAGGCCGATTTCATCGTGAAAGCGGTCATCCTCATGCTCCTGCTGGCTTCTTTCTGGAGCTGGGCGATCATTTTCGATAAATGGACCAAGTTCAAAATGGCGAAAATGCGCGGCGAGAAATTCGAAGAGGCGTTCTGGTCAGCGGAGGCGCTCGATACGTTTTATGAAAAGATCAAGGGGCGCGCCAACCATCCGTACGCTTTTGTTTTCGTGGCGGCCATGGAGGAGTGGTTCCGCTCCGGCGAGGCGGGCAACCCCTCCAAGAATCGTATCATGCTGCTGCAGGCGAGCGTGCGTGACCGCATGAGCCAGATCATGAGCGTGGCGCGTAACCGGGAGCTTGACGACATGGAAAAAGGCCTGGGCTTTTTGGCCACCGTCGGCTCTTCCGCACCGTTTGTGGGGCTGTTTGGCACGGTCTGGGGGATTATGAACAGCTTTCAGTCCATCGCCTTGTCGAAAAACACGTCGCTGGCGATTGTCGCCCCCGGCATTGCCGAAGCGTTATTTGCTACCGCAATCGGGCTGTTTGCCGCGATTCCCGCCGTCATTGCCTATAACAAGTTTTCCTCTGAGCTGGCCAAATTCTCGGGCAGCCTGGAAGATTGGTGCGTGGAGTTTTCCGCTTTGCTGTCGCGTCAGACGGAAGCGTCCCCCGCGCAGCGCATGGCAGGGAGATAGCCATGGGCGCACAACTCTCCAAAGGGGGCAGGGGACGGGGCTATCGTCGCAATTCCTTCACCGATATCAACGTGACGCCGATGGTGGACGTGATGCTGGTGCTGCTCATCATTTTTATGGTCACCGCGCCGATGCTTACGGCGGGCGTGACGGTGGATCTTCCCGAGTCTTCCGCCGGGCCGGTCAAGGGGGATGACGAGCCGCTGTCCGTTTCCATCACGGCGGATGGGAGCGTGTTTATCCAGAAAACGAAAATCAAACTGGAAGAGCTCCAGGCGAAAATTGCGGCGGTCGCAGGCGAGAACAAAGAAAAACGTATTTTTATTCAGGCCGATACCGCCATCGACTACGGCAAGGTGATGCGCGTGCTGGGGGAAATCAACGCCGCAGGGTTTCTGAAAGTGGCGCTGGTGACTACCGGCATGAAGGGCGGCAACACTTCCGCACGGAGATAAACCGTGGCTACTGCCGCTGCTGACGGACGTTCCTTATTTTATTCCGGCGGGATGCATCTTGCGTTGCTGCTGTTTGCCATTTTCGGCCTGCCGGATCTGTTTGATTACGATCCTGAGCCGGAGCCTATCGTGGTGACGCTGGAGCCGCTGCCCATTGCGCGTATCAGCAACGTCAAGCCGGTGGACGCGCCCATCGTCAAGCCGAAGCCCAAACCTCCGACGCCTGCCAAGGTCGTAAAATCCACGCCGCCGGTGGAGCAGAAAAAACCGGAGCCGAAGGAAAACCCGGTCAAAGTACCGGTCAAAGACAAAGCGCCGCCGGAAAAAGAGAAAGAGAAACCCAAGGAAAAACCGCAGAATAAGGACGAGCTGGATTCGATTCTCAAAAGCGTGCGTGAGCAGGCACAGCAGCAGGAAAACAAAGACGCCAAGCCGAAGCCGGTGGAAAATGTGCAACAGCCGGGTGCGAAGTCGGAAAAATATGATCCGACCATCCCTATGTCGCTGAGTGAAATGGACGCCATTAAAAACCAGATTGCCCGCTGCTGGTCGTTTGACGCGGGGATGAAGGACAGTGCGTCGCTGGTCGTCACCGTCAATGCCAAGCTCAGCCCGGACGGAACGATTCTGGAGGCGCAGTTAAGCCCTCAATCTTACGCAAAAGCCGCCAGTGACGGGTATTACAACGCGGCGGCGCGAGCGGCGCTGGTGGCGCTCAAAATGCCGGAATGCCAGCGCCTCGAGGGTCTGCCCAACGATAAATACGGCACCTGGAAGGAAATGGAGCTGGTCTTCGATCCGCGATTCTTGCAGTAATCCGCCTGCATAGCGATTTAGAATTGACCTTTTATGCAGGATACCTACTCTAGGCGACACTAAATATTGTAATAAGGAATGGTATGAAAAACTCTTCTCTCCGCTTTCTGATACCCTCTGTGTGGTGCGTGGCAATGCTGGCGCTGGCCTCTCCGGCCAATGCGGCGCTGAAGGTCGTTATCGATCAGCCTAACTTCAAACCCCTGCCGATTGCCATTACGGATCTTTCCTCCAATAGCGGCGAGGGCGGGACGATCGGGAAGGATATGACGGAAGTCATTGAAGCGGATCTGGAACGCTCCGGCCTTTTCAAGCCCATTTCGCATTCCGCCTTTATTGAGAAGGTGGGGTATAATTTCTCGCTGCCGCGCTATGCCGACTGGCGGCAAATCAATGCCGAGGGGCTGGTCACCGGCACGGTGGTGACGGACGGAACGGGGAAGATGAAAGTCACCTTCCGCCTGTGGGATGTGGCGCAGGAACAGCAGATGGCGGGCAAGGAATTTAACACCCTGACCCGCAACTGGCGGCGTGTGGCGCATCTGGTCGCCGATGAAATTTACAAACGCATTACCGGCGAAGGTGCCTATTTCGATACGCGGGTGGTGTATGTCTCCGAAACCGGCCCGGCGCAAAAGCGTATCAAGCGCCTGGCCATTATGGATCAGGACGGGGCGAATCATAAATTCCTCACCGATGGGCGTTACCTGGTGCTGACGCCGCGTTTCTCGCCCAACACTCAGGAAATCCTGTATCTTTCCTTTGCTTCCGGCAAGCCGCGTGTGTATCTGCGCGACCTGCAGACCGGGCGCGAAGAGTCGCTGGGAACCTTTGAAGGCATGTCGTTCGCCCCGCGGTTTAACAATGATGGCAGTAAGATGGTGATGTCCATTGCCGATAGGGGTGATACGGATATTTTTGAGCTGGATTTGCGTACGCGCCGTATGCGCCAGCTGACCAAAAGCCCGGGCATCGACACCTCGCCCTCCTATTCGCCGGACGGTCGCCAGATCGTCTTTAACTCGGATCGCGGCGGCTCCCAGCAGCTTTACCTGATGAACGCCGATGGTTCGGGCGTGAAGCGCCTTTCCTTTGGAGATGGCCGGTACGGTACGCCCGTCTGGTCACCCCGGGGCGATATGATCGCCTATACGCGGATGCAGGGCGGCAGCTTTTATATCGGCGTGATGCGTTCGGACGGTAGCGGTGAGCGGGATGTTTCTCAGGGTTGGCTGGTAGAAGGGCCCACCTGGGCACCCAATGGCCGGGTGCTGATGTTTCAGCGTCAAACCGGCGGCGGCGGCAAGACCCGGCTGTACTCGATCGACGTCACGGGGCGGAACCTGCGCGAGGTGCTGACGCCTGCGGATGCGTCGGATCCCGCCTGGTCGCCACTGTTGCCATAAAGCAACTTGTGGCATGAATTAACGGGCGGTTTTTCGAGGCCATTAAATAGTCGTTGATTTTGGTTTCCACTTGGCTAAATCATCGTCTCACCGATAACAAGGCATACTAATTTTTAAGGAGAACAGGCATGAAATTCGGCTATAAATTGAGCGTTGCGGCTTCCGCACTCTTTCTGCTCGCGGCGTGCGAAACGCCGCCGAACGATGGTAGTGATGTAAACGGCAGCGGTAACGGCTACGGCGACGGCAGCCTCACCAATGGCAGCACTGGTGAATTGGCTCCCGGCGTAGTAGATCGCGTTTTCTTCGGCTACGACAGCTCTGTACTTACCGGCGAAGCTCAGGCGACGCTGGAGCGTCAGGCCGCGTGGCTGCGCAGCAATGGTGACAAAAGCGTTGTAGTGGAAGGCCACTGCGACGAGCGCGGCACCCGCGAATACAACCTGGCTCTGGGTGAGCGCCGTGCGGCGGCTGCCAAGAGCTATCTCGTGAGCCTCGGCATTCCTTCCGGTCGCATTTCTACCGTAAGCTACGGTAAAGAGCGTCCGGCGGTTCTGGGTAGCAACGAGTCTGTATGGGCGCAAAATCGCCGTGCAGTAACGGTTCTGGCTCGCTAGTCCGTCAATCGTATAAAGGCCGCCGGTATGAAGCTTTCGGGTTTCACCGGCGGTTTTTTATTTAAGGCCTTATTTAAGGAAGGTGTGCCGTGATGCGCATAAATAAGATTCTTACGGGCGCAGCCGCAGCCTGGTTGCTGGCGGGAATGATGACCCCCGGCGTTGCCGCGAGCGACTATGAACTTCGCAATCGTCTGGAAATGCTGGAACGCGACGTGCAAACCATGCGCGCTGCCAGTTCCGGGCCTGCGGGAGAAGCGAAGCTGGGAGTGCGTATTAGTGAGCTGGAGGAACAGGTGCGTCTCTTGCGGGGGATGGTCGAAGAAAACCAGTACCGCAATGACCAGCTGGCCAAGCAGTTGAAAACGCTTTCTGACGATACCCGCTATCGTCTCCAGACACTGGAAAGCAACGCCCCGCTGGAGGGAATGCCCCCCGCCCCGGGAGCGCAGCCTGCTGCGGCGGTTCCCCCACCTCCGCCTCCGCCTGCGACGACGCCTCAGGGGCGGAGTATGCAGGATGTGGTGAATGAGGTGGCCGGGGATGTAAAGCCGGTTCCGCCCGCTGCGCCCGTGACGCTGCCTGCCATGCAGTTCGGCTCGCCTCAGGAACATTACTCCCATGCTTTTACCCTGATTAATCGGGCGCAATATGACGAAGCGGAGCAGGTATTGCAAAGCTTTGTGCAGAAATATCCGGGGGATGCACTTACCGGCAATGCGTATTACTGGCTGGGCGAAACCTATTATGTGCGGGAAAAATATGTAGAAGCGGCGGATGCCTTCCGTCAGGGGTTTGAGTCGATGCCCAACGGCCAGAAAGCTCCCGATAACCTGTTGAAACTCGGCATGTCCCTTTCCAAGCTGGGCAAGAAAGATCAGGCCTGCGTGGTACTGAAGCAATTGCCGGTGAAATATGCGGGGAAAGCCCAGCCCGTTCTGGATCGGGCGGCGCGTGAGTCCCAGTCTTTGGGATGTCACTAGATACAGGGCTTGCTTCGCCGGCGCCTCTTGGTGCCCACGAGTTTGCCTCACTGATGGAGAGGCTGGAGTTATCAGCCCTTCCCCGGTCAATGGCAGTGGCGGTTTCCGGGGGGGCGGACAGCATGGCGCTGGCGCTTCTGGCCGCGCAATGGGCAAGAGAGCGTAAGCTGACGCTTTTTGCCCTTACCGTGGATCATGGGATTCGCACGGAAGCTGCGCAGGAAGCGGTGCAGGTGCGATCCTGGCTGGCCTCGTATGGCGTGGACTGCCACATATTAACCCTTTCCACTCCCCTTAGCGGCTCGAATCTTCAGGAAAAGGCGCGTGAGGCGCGCTACTGCGCCATGGCGCGGTGGTGTGAAGGGCAGGGCGTAGCGCATGTACTGCTGGCGCATCATGCGGACGACCAGCTGGAAACGGTAGTAATGCGTCTGGTGCGTGCGTCGGGCGTGGAGGGTCTGGCGGGAATGCGCGCCCAAAGCACCCATGACGGGCTGACATTGTTGCGCCCCTTGCTCGGTATTTCCAAGACCCGCCTGATAGCGACGCTGGAAGCGGCGGGGCAGGCGTGGATAGAAGACCCCAGCAATGTTTCTGGCGCCTATACGCGCAACCGCCTTCGCCCGGTGGCGGAAGCATTGGTGCGGGAGGGATTAAGCGCCGAACGGATTACCCTGCTCACCTCGCAACTGGCGGCCACGGCGGATTATCTGCGCCAGCAGAAAGATGCCTGGCTGGCCGAGTATGTACGGCATACGGAGGATGAAAGAGTCTGGCTGCCGTTGGATGCATGGAGCCGTGTGCCCCGCGAGATCGGCTGGCGGGCGCTGCGCAGCCTGATTATGCAGGTGGGGAAACGGCAAAAGCCGCCGCGTTCGGAAAACCTCATGCCGCTCTTTGACGCGCTGGCGGCGGAAGAGCTCACGAAGCCCCGTACGCTGGGGGGGTGCAAATTATGCCCCGTACGCGAGGAAAACAGGCTCTACTTCGCGCCGGAAGGGCGGAAAATATAGGATCGTCAGGGGCGGAAGGAACAATCGCCCTTGAAGAAAGGGTCATTTTCCCCCATATGCATAAAGAGTTGCGCCCGCCATCTGTGTTTACGCCAGTTAGGGCTTGCCACGGAAGCGGGATAGCGGATAATGAGCCACGATAAAAAACAAGGGAACTCCCACGGATATGAATAATATAGGCAAGAACCTCGTGCTCTGGCTGGGCGCCATCGTGTTGATCGCCATTCTGTTCAAGATGTTTGAATCGGGCATGGACAAAGGCAGCAAAGTGCATCTGGCGTTTTCCGATTTTCTGATGAAGGTGGATCAGGGAGAGGTTTCGGGCGTGGTGATCCGCGAATCCAAGGAGGACGGTACGACGATCAACGGACATTTCTCCGATGGCACCGCGTTCATGACGCTGGCTCCCAATTACCCCGATCTCGTGAATCGCCTTACCGAGCATAACATTAAAATTTCTGCCGTGCCTTCGGAAACGCAGGGGGGCGAGTTGGTGGGGACGCTGGTGTCGTGGTTTCCGTTCCTGCTGCTTATCGGGGTGTATATCTTCTTTATGCGCCAGATGCAGGGCGGTCGCGGCGGCGGCGGAGCGATGGGATTCGGGAAGTCGCGGGCGCGGCTGCTCAACGAAAAGACCGAGCGCAAGACGTTCGCCGATGTGGCGGGGGTGAACGAGGCGAAAGAAGAACTGGTGGAAATCGTCGATTTTCTTAAAGACCCCGCGAAATTTCAACGCCTGGGAGGAAAAATCCCCAAAGGATGCCTGCTCGTTGGCCCTCCCGGAACGGGAAAAACCCTGCTGGCACGCGCTATTGCGGGTGAGGCCGGAGTACCCTTCTTCACGATTTCCGGCTCGGATTTCGTCGAGATGTTCGTCGGCGTGGGCGCAAGCCGGGTGCGCGATATGTTCGAGCAGGGCAAGAAGAACGCGCCCTGCATTATCTTCATCGACGAGATCGATGCGGTCGGACGCCATCGCGGCGCGGGGCTTGGCGGCGGTAACGACGAGCGCGAGCAGACGCTCAACCAGCTTCTGGTGGAGATGGACGGATTCGAAGCCAATGAAGGCGTGATATTGATCGCCGCGACGAACCGCCCCGATGTGCTTGACCCGGCCTTATTGCGTCCCGGGCGTTTTGATCGCCAGATCGTGGTGCCGAATCCGGATATCGCGGGACGGGAGAAGATTCTGGGCGTGCATGTGGGCAAAGTGCCGGTCGCGCCCGATGTCGATCTCCGGGTGATCGCACGCGGGACGCCGGGGTTTTCCGGGGCGGATCTGGCGAACCTCGTCAATGAGGCGGCCTTGCTGGCGGCGCGGCGCGATAAAAAAGTCGTGACCATGCGCGAGTTCGAAGAAGCCAAGGACAAGGTGATGATGGGAGTCGAGCGCAAATCCATGGTCATGAGCGACGAAGAAAAGAAAATGACCGCCTATCATGAGGCGGGCCATGCGGTGGTATCGCTCTATTGCAAGGATTCCGATCCGATCCATAAAGCAACGATCATTCCGCGGGGGCGGGCGCTGGGGATGGTGATGCGGTTGCCGGAATCAGACAAGCTTTCCTACAAACGCGGAAAAATGCTGGCCGATCTTGCGGTGGCGATGGGCGGGCGCGTCGCGGAGGAGATGATTTTCGGGTATGACCAGGTCTCCAGCGGCGCTTCCTCGGACATCCAGTATGCCACCAAATTATCGCGTGCCATGGTGGTGCAATGGGGCATGAGCGATACGCTGGGGCCTGTCAATTACGGCGGCGACCAGCAGGAAGTCTTCCTTGGCCACTCTTTCGTGCAGGAACGTTCTATCTCGGATGAGACGGCTTCCAAGGTGGATGTCGAAGTGCGTCGTCTGGTGGAGGAAGCCTATGACCGCGCCAAAACAATTCTAAGCGAACACCGCAAAGAGTTCGAGGTTATCGCGGAAGCCTTGCTTGAATATGAAACCCTCACCGGCGATGAGATCAAAACGCTTTCCGAAGGGGGAAAACTGGCACGCGATGCTTCCGAAAGCGCCAAGGAAAAACCCGCCGGACGCTCTACCCTTCCTTCTTCACGCAAGGCACCTGCGAAGAAAAAATCTGCGCCGAAAAAAGCAGCGGAGCCGCAAAGCGAAGCCATGGACAAACCGGCTTCCCCCGAAGGCGATGCAGACGTATGAGCCGCGATTATTTCGGAACGGATGGGATTCGCGGCAGAGCCAATGCCACGCCGATGACGGCGGAGATTGCCCTGAAGGTCGGCATGGCGGCGGGGCTGGAGTTCAACCGCGGCGATCACCGGCATAAAGTCGTTATCGCCAAAGACACGCGGCTTTCCTGTTATATGTTCGAGTCGGCGCTTGCGGCGGGTTTTTTGTCCGTGGGGATGGATGTGTTATTCGTTGGCCCGCTGCCTACCCCGGCGGTGGCGATGCTGACGCGCTCCATGCGCGCCGATCTGGGGGTCATGATTTCCGCTTCGCATAATCCGTTTGAAGATAACGGCATTAAGCTTTTCGGGCCCGATGGCGCCAAGCTCTCCGATGAAAAGGAAGTGGCGATTGAAGCGCGTATTGCCGGGGACATGCCGTTAGCCTCCTCGCGCAATATTGGACGCGCCAAACGTATCGACGATGCGCAAGGGCGCTACATAGAACATGCCAAGCGCAGCTTCCCCCGTCATTTGCGGCTGGACGGGCTGAAAATCGTTATCGACTGCGCCCATGGTGCGGCCTATAAAATTGCACCGCTGGTGTTGTGGGAGCTGGGGGCGGAAGTGGTGCCGCTGGGGGTGTCGCCTAACGGCGTGAACATCAATGAGGGCTGCGGCTCGATGCATCCGCAGCGTATGTGCGAAGCGGTCGTGCGCGAGGGCGCCGATCTTGGCATTGCGCTGGACGGGGACGCCGATCGCGTGCTCGTGGCCGATGCCAGCGGGCGGCTGATCGATGGGGATCAGGTGATTGCGACGATTGCTACCTATTGGAAGAAAACGGGGCGGCTGCGTGGCAATGCCGTGGTGGCGACGCAGATGTCCAATCTGGCGCTGGAAAAATATCTGGATGGGCAGGGCATCAGCCTGCTGCGCACGAAAGTAGGCGATCGGTATGTGCTGGAGGCGATGCGGGAACATGATTACAATCTCGGCGGCGAGCAATCGGGGCATATCATCCTGCGCGACTATTGTTCTTCCGGCGACGGGCTGGTGACGGCGCTGCAAATCATGGCCGTGATGTTAGAGAAAAGCGCAACGCTCGCCGAATGCACGCAGCTTTTTGATCCCTTCCCGCAAGTGCTGAAGAATGTAGAATATAGCGGCGGCGATCCGCTGGCTTCCGCCTCGGTGCAGGAGGCTATTCAGGCGGTGGAGAAGGAGCTGGGGGAATCGGGACGGGTGTATATCCGCAAATCGGGTACGGAGCCCAAAATCCGCGTCATGCTGGAGGGCGAGGATGCAACGGTCATCGCGCATCATGCCGATACCCTGTGCGCATTGATTGAGCAGGCGGCGTGACGGACGATCACACACCACCGGCGCGCATTCTCATTGTAGCCGGGTCGGACTCCTCCGGCGGGGCGGGGATACAGGCCGACCTCAAGACCGTGATGGCGCTGGGAGGGTATGCGGGCACCGCTATTACCGCACTCACCGCGCAGAATACGCAGGGGGTCAGCGCGATCGAACCCGCCAGTCCGGATTTCGTCCGTCAGCAGATGGAATTGTTCTTTGAGGATATTGGCGTCGATGCGGTGAAAACGGGAATGCTTTTTTCCGCCGATATTATCCGCGCCGTGGTAAGTGTGCTGGAGCAGCGCGGCGGGATGCTTCCGGTGGTGGTCGATCCGGTCATGGCCGCTAAAGGCGGGGCTACATTGCTCAAAGACGAGGCCATTGCCATATTGATCGGTGAGCTTGTGCCCTTGGCGCATCTGGTAACCCCGAATCTTCCCGAAGCGGAGTTGATGACCGGCATGACCATTCAGACGCTTGAGGACATGAAACAAGCAGCCAGCCGGATCGTAGAGAAGGGGGCGAATGCCGTCTTGCTCAAAGGGGGGCATCTGGAGGGCGATACGCTCTATGACCTGTTGATGAGCCGGGAAGATTACCGCGTGTATGAAAGCCCGCGTATTCACAGCCGTCACACGCATGGCACGGGTTGCACGCTGGCCTCCGCCATTGCCACGAAGCTGGGGCAGGGGGAGCGTCTGGGCGAAGCCGTGGCGCAGGCGCGGGACTATGTCCGTCAGGCGATAGAAGCGGCGCCGGGGTTGGGGCATGGGCATGGCCCTTTGTGGCATAGGGTTTAGTTGTTTGCCCCTGCTCCAGGCTTTTTTCCGGTCGCGCCGAGCTTCGCCGACCGCTCCGGTAAATACTGGCGCTGCGCAATGGGCGGCTCGCTGCGCTCGCGGCTCAAGGCTGGGTCGGCCTCCTGGCCTCACATTTTTATGCCCCTGCTCCGCGCTCCTGCGCTCCGCAATGGGCGAAGCTCAAGGCTGAGTCGGCCTCCTGGCCTCCCTTCTTTTCCCTCTCTTTCCCTAAAAACCCCTTGATTTACCCCGGCATTGGCGCTATAAGCCATGCTCAAAATAAGAGAAGGACGCAGGCCATGAGACAAGGCATCCACCCGGAATATCATGAGATTACCGTTACTTTTACGGACGGTTCCAGCTTCAAAACCCGTTCTTGCTGGGGCAAGGCGGGCGAATCCATGCAACTGGATGTGGATCCCAAAACCCATCCGGCCTGGGTCGGCGGCACGAATCTCCGCAAGACCGGCCAAATGGAGAAATTTGCCGCAAAATTCGGCAATTTCGATATTTCCAGCAAGAACAAGAAAAACTAGTTATTTCTTTTCTTTGTCCGTCTCGCCCGCAGCAGCGCAACGCGGTCTGTGGTGAGGGCAGCCTATGTTTTCTCCTATTTTCCTGCAGTGAGTCACTATGTCCATGGCTGATAGTGCGCCCCTGATCTCTGCTGAAATAATTATCGATATTACGCGGCTGGGCGCGTTGGGCGATGGCATAGGGGTCTATAATGGCCACTCCGTATATGTTCCCCATACGCTCCCGGGGGAAAAGATACGCGCCGAAGTGACCTCGCGCAGTGGCAAAGGGTATCGCGCAAAGCTGCTGGAAATTCTCGTTTCTTCTGCGGATCGGCAAGTGCCTCCCTGTAGCCATTTTAGCCAGTGTGGCGGATGTAGCCTTCAGCATTTGACACCTGATGCGTATCGTGCCTTCAAGCGGCTAGGTATGGAGGAGCTGCTGGAGCGGCTGGGTGTGTCTCATTCCGCCCTGAGGCCGCTGCTGGAGGTTGGCGCTGCCAGCCGTCGCCGTGCAGAGTTCAAACTTCAGGTCACCAAAGGAAAGGTAAGCGCGGGATTTTATGCCTCGCGCAGTCACGCATTGATTGATCTTGGCATGTGCCCGGTAATGGAGGAGCCCATCCTCGCGTTGCTGCCCCCGTTGCGCGCCTGTGTGGCGGCGCTGAGGCAGCCCGGCAATATACTCGCTGCCAGTATGACGGCCTTAGAGGACGGGGTGATGATGGCGCTTTCTGTGCGCGCCTCGCCCAAGCCGGCTGACCGGGCGGCGCTTATCGCATTTGCTGAAGCGCAGGGGCTGGTGCGACTGGTGGCGGAAATACAAGGCAAGACGTCTGTGACTCTCCTGGGGAAGGAGGCGTGCTTATCTTTAGGTAATGCTCGGGTGGCGCTGCCGGATCATGCTTTTTTGCAGGCAAGCCGCGTGGGACAGCGTGCGATCACCTCCCTCGTGCTGGAGCATCTGAGGCCGTGCCGCTCGGTGGCGGATCTGTACGCGGGCTGCGGTACCTATAGCTTTCCCTTACGGGAACAGGGGGCGGTCGTCTATGCCTTTGAAGGCGAGGAGGAGATGACAATCGCCATGGAGAATGCACGCCGTCAGGGCAACATGGAGGAATCGTTGGTGGTCACGCGGCGGGATCTGTTCTCCGCCCCGCTGACCGCCGCGGAGCTTGCCTTATTTGATGGTCTGGTGATCAACCCGCCACGGATGGGCGCGCTTCCGCAAGTGATGGAAATTGGCAAAAGCCGATTGCGGCGGGTGGTAATGGTCTCCTGCAATCCCGCCAGTTTCGAGCGGGATGCAGCATCATTACTGGCCGCAGGCTTTCAGCTGGAGACGCTCACTCCCATCGACCAGTTTTACTGGAGCGCGCATTTGGAGCTGGTGGG
>Ga0209573_1002074_pt1 | contig 27188 bp, 31 predicted proteins | sample TNRBio252014_DNA_FD_185870 | JGI IMG/M metagenome (GOLD analysis project Ga0209573, IMG submission 185870) | Wastewater treatment Type I Accumulibacter community from EBPR Bioreactor in Madison, WI, USA - TNR Reactor_6/25/2014_ DNA (SPAdes)... | ecosystem: Engineered > Bioreactor > EBPR >... | reverse complement strand
CTGAAAATCGGAGGTGAAGTTCATATCGCCGAAGACATTGACGCCGCTATGGCCAGTGACGTAGTTGCGGCGACCGGCGCGGGAGAATTGCCCGCAGCCGACCGGGCCATGCGAGATATTGGCGACATCCTTGACCGGTCCCCATACGACGCCCTTGGCTCCGGCGTAAGCGCAACCGCGAGCGGTCATCACGCCGGGCAACGCCTTCTTGTTGGCGACGATGCACTTGTTGGATTTTTCCAGCGTGGGGTCATTCGCCATCAAATGCTTAGCGCGCTGTTTGCCTGTGGCTTCAGGATAGACTTCCAACACTTCCTGAATCAGTTGTTCGGTTTCCTGGCGGTTCATGCTCATAACGCGATCTCCGGTAAATTCAGGCGGTAGCCAGTGCGGCTTCAGCTTCGGCGGTCTTGCCAACGATGGATTCGTCTTCCTCGTCGAGGATGCCGAATTCCATGAGCAAGTCTTCCAGTTCGTCCATGGTGAGCGGTTTGGGGATCACGAATTTCTTGTTATCGACGATCTTGCGGGCTAGCGTGCGGTATTCGTCGGCCTGTTTAGCGGTGGGGTCGTACTCGATCACCGTCATCCGACGAATCTCGGCCCGTTGCACCACGTTGTCACGCGGCACGAAATGAATCATTTGGGTGCCCATCCGCTCCGCCAAGGCTTCGATCAACTCGGCTTCTTTGTCGGTCTTGCGCGAATTGCAGATCAGCCCGGCCAGCCGCACCTTACCGGAGGTGGCGTACTTGCAGATGCCCTTGGCGATGTTGTTGGCGGCGTACATCGCCATCATTTCGCCGGACACTACGATGTAGATTTCCTGCGCCTTATTTTCGCGGATCGGCATGGCGAAGCCGCCGCAGACCACGTCGCCCAATACGTCATAGAAGACGAAGTCGAGGTCTTCCTCGTAAGCGCCTTCTTCTTCCAGAAAATTGATGGCGGTGATGACGCCGCGCCCGGCGCAGCCGACCCCCGGTTCCGGACCGCCGGATTCGACGCAACGAATGCCGCCGTACCCGACTTTGAGCACTTCATCCAGCTCCAAATCTTCGACGGTGCCCGCTGCTGCGGCCATTTCCATGATGGTGTTCTGGGCCTTGGCGTGCAGGATCAATCGAGTGGAATCGGCCTTGGGATCACAACCGATGATCATGATCTTCTTGCCTTCAGCGGCCAGACCGGCGACCAGATTCTGGGTGGTGGTGGACTTGCCAATACCGCCTTTCCCGTAAATCGCACATTGACGTATCATGAGGCATTTTCCTGTTTCTGAAGGATGAGCTTGACTTGGCTTTCTCCTGATCTTCAATTGCCGTGCCAGAAATAGCAATTAAGGCAACTCGCTATTTTTTAATGACAATCGTTTTTAACAAGGCATCAACGTGGGTGGCATAGATGACAAATGCGGTGGTTTGTCAGATTGATCACAATTCTTATGAAGCACCGGAAACTGACATTCGTCTGCCCCGGAGCGCCTGCTTATCCATCAACCACTGCAACTTACCGGCAATGATCCTGGGCGGGCTGACCTTCCAGCATCATCCCGCGCCGTTACTGATTGATGGCGTAGCGGAACTGCATGCCCGGCTGTTCCAGGCGCTGGACCGGTTGACGGAGCCGGACGAACGAGCGCGGCGGTTCATGGATTACATGACAGTGTATTTTCGGCTGGCGGCGCTGGAGGAGGTCGGTCTGAGTCCAGGACGCCCCAAGTTGCGCGGTCGGGCGGATTATTTGCGCATGGTGCGCGGCTGGGCCTTTGATCCCGATAGCCGGGAGGGGGCGGTGCTGAAAGGGTGGGTGGAATCGCGGTTCGGCCTACTCACCCACTATCATGGCGGTTTACTCGATGACCGCACCCAGGATGTGTATCTACGCTTCCAGGAAGCGCGCAGTCATGGTTTATACAGCACGAACGCCCTCGAAGCGCAACTCGATTTGCTGTACGCCTACTGTCAATACGAGATGCGCCGTTCGCAGCCGGCAGTGGCGCATCTAAACCTGTATCGCGGCTTCAATCGCTTCAACGACGATCAGGTGCTGGAGAAAATCAACCGTCGCCGCTGGATCGTGCTGCTCAATAATCTCAGTTCTTTCAGCGCCCGCCGCGAACGGGCCGAAGAGTTCGGCGATCATCTGCTGCGCGTGCAGGTCCCGCTGAGCAAAGTGTTTTTTTACAACCGGATGCTGCCGGGGATGCTCAAGGGCGAAGAAGAATATGTGGTGATCGGCGGGATTTACGAGGTGGAGCGGTTGGCGTGAGGGGTGCGGAGTGGGCGTCCTGCCCGACAAAAAACGGCGCTGTTAATGATCTTCACAACCCCAATTCCCCCCACAGTTCATCCACCCGCTGTTTCACCGCCGGACTCATCGCAATCGGCCGGCCCCATTCGCGGGTCGTTTCGCCAGGCCACTTGTTCGTCGCGTCGAAGCCGATTTTGGAACCGAGTCCCGACACCGGCGAAGCAAAGTCCAGGTAATCAATCGGCGTGTTTTCAATCACCACCGTATCCCGCGCCGGGTCCATGCGGGTCGTCATCGCCCAAATCACATCCTTCCAGTCACGGGTATTAACCTCCTCGTCCACCACAATGACGAACTTGGTGTACATAAACTGCCGCAGGAAGGACCAGACGCCCAGCATCACCCGCTTGGCGTGGCCGGGATACTGCTTGCGCATGGACACAATCGCCAGCCGGTAGGAACAACCTTCCGGCGGCAGGTAGAAATCAATAATTTCCGGGAACTGCTTTTGCAGGATCGGCACAAATACTTCGTTCAGCGCCACGCCGAGAATGGCCGGCTCATCCGGCGGGCGGCCGGTGTAGGTGCTGTGATAGATCGGATGTTCGCGGTGGGTGATGCGGTCGATGGTGAAGACCGGGAAACGATCCACTTCGTTGTAATAGCCGGTGTGATCGCCGAAAGGTCCCTCCAGCGCGGTTTCATCAGGAGCAATGCAGCCTTCCAGCACGAATTCCGCCGAGGCCGGAACCTGCAACTCACTGCCCCGGCATTGCGCCAGTTCGGTGCGGGAACCGCGTAACAGGCCAGCGAAAGCATATTCCGAAAGGGTGTCCGGCACCGGGGTCACGGCGGCGAGAATGGTTGCCGGATCAGCGCCCAAGGCGACCGCGATGGGAAACGGTTCGCCGGGCCGGGCCAGTCCCCAGTCGCGGAAATCCAGCGCCCCGCCCCGATGCGCCAGCCAACGCATGATGACCTTATTCCGTCCGATGACCTGCTGGCGGTAGATGCCCAGATTCTGCCGGGCCTTGTGCGGCCCCTGCGTCACGACCAGCCCCCAGGTGATCAATCGCCCGGCGTCGCCCGGCCAGCAATGCTGCACGGGCAACTGCGCCAGATCGACCTCCGCGCCCTCAATGACCCGCTCCTGACAGGGCGGACGGCTGACCTTCTTCGGGGCCATGTCCAACACTTTTCGGAAAATCGGCAACTTTTCCCAGGCGTCGCGCATCCCCTTGGGTGGCTCAGGCTCCTTGAGAAACGCCAGCAATTTGCCGATCTCGCGCAACGCCGCCACATCATCCGCGCCCATGCCCAGCGCCACCCGGCGCGGCGTCCCGAACAGATTGCCCAGTACCGGGGTGGCGTAACCTTTGGGGTTTTCAAACAGGATCGCCGGCCCGCCCGCCCGCAGCACTCGGTCGCAAATCTCGGTCATTTCCAGATGTGGATCAATGGCGACCCGGATGCGCTTCAACTCGCCAAGCTGCTCCAGTTGAGCGATGAAATCACGCAAATCATTATAATTCATAAATAAAATACCAAAATGACGGATAGAGGCGGGGCCAGGGGAGGTGAAAAAGCGCCGGTGCGCTTGCGGAAGGCGCGCCGGGCATTTTAACAGCAAACCCTTCAGGCTTCTGACATTGCCCGTGGCGAGGCCGGTTTCAGCAACTACACTTTAGAAGCTTCACCGTTTTCAGGAGGTTCCATGAAGTTTCCGCTCCGCATTGCGGCGGCTATCGACGCGCTGAATACGCTTATCGGCCGCTGGATGGCCTGGCTGATTCTGCTCTGCACGCTGACCAGCGCGACCGCCGCCACCCTGCGCTATGCGTTTGACTGGGGATCGAACGCCCTGCTGGAGGCGCAATGGTTCATGTTTGGCCTGGTGTTCCTGTTTTGCTCGGCGTGGACGCTGCGGGAAGGCGGCCATGTGCGCATTGACGTGGCGTCGTCGCGGCTGTCGCCAGTCGCCCGAGTCTGGATCGACATCATGGGCGCGTTGCTATTCCTGCTGCCGGTCTGCCTGTTAATCATGGTCAATTCCTGGAACTATTTCCTGCTGTCCTTTCACACCCGCGAAGCCTCGCCCGATCCGGGCGGGCTGTTCTGGTGGCCGCTGAAATTCGCCATCCCGGTCGCCTTCGCCCTGCTCAGTCTGCAAGGGGTGTCGGAAATCATTAAAAATATTGCGGCGCTCACCGGCGACCGGCCCATGCCGACTTTCCGGGGAGGGCATTGACATGACCGAATTCCTGATCGCCAACATGGCGCCGATCATGTTTTCGGCGCTAGTGTTGTTCCTGCTGGTCGGTTACCCGGTCGCGTTCTCACTGGCGGCGGTGGGCATGGCGTTCGGCCTGCTGGGCATTCATCTTGGTCTGCTGACGCCCAATCTGCTGCAAGCCTTCCCGGATCGCGTGTTCGGCATCATGAAAAACGAAATCCTGCTGGCGATTCCGTTTTTCACCTTCATGGGCCTGGTGCTGGAGCGCAGCGGCATGGCCGAAGAGTTGCTCGACACCATCGGCCAGCTTTTCGGCAGTATTCGCGGCGGGCTGGCCTACGCCGTGATTTTCGTCGGCGCGCTGCTAGCCGCCACCACGGGCGTGGTCGCCGCCTCGGTGATCGCTATGGGCCTGATTTCCCTGCCGATCATGCTGCGTTACGGCTACAACAAACCGCTGGCGTGCGGCGTGATTGCGGCATCGGGAACCCTGGCGCAAATTATTCCGCCCTCGCTGGTGCTGATTGTGATGGCCGACGTGCTGGGCCGTTCGGTGGGCGATATGTATAAGGGCGCGATCCTGCCCGGTCTGATTTTAGCTGCGATGTATGTGGGATGGGTGTTTCTGAATACGATCTTTCGGCCACATGCAACTCCGGCCTTGCCGCTGGAGGCGCGCATCCTGCGCGGCTGGGCGCTTTTCTATCGGGCCATCGTGGCGATGGTCCCGCCGCTGGTATTGATGTTCCTGGTGCTGGGCACCATTTTCATCGGCTGGGCCACGCCGACCGAAGGCGGCGCCATGGGTGCGGTCGGCGCGCTGCTGCTGGCGCTTTTCAAGGGCAAGCTCAACCGGAAAATGCTCACGGAGTCCCTGCACGTCACCGCCAAAATCGCCAGCTTTGTCATCTTCATCCTGATCGGCGCCAGTGTGTTCAGCCTGGTGTTTCGCGGCGTCGATGGCGATCTGTGGGTAGAGCATTTGCTGATTGACTTGCCCGGCGGTCAGTTGGGCTTCCTGATCGTGGTGAACATTCTGGTGTTTCTGCTGGCGTTCTTTCTGGATTTCTTTGAAATCAGTTTCATCATTCTGCCGTTGCTGGCCCCGGTGGCGGAGAAACTAGGCATTGACCTGGTCTGGTTTGGCATTTTAATGGGCGTGAACATGCAAACTTCGTTCATGCATCCGCCGTTTGGCTTCGCCCTGTTCTATTTGCGCAGCGTCGCGCCGCTGACGATTCGCACTACCGATATCTATTGGGGCGCCGTGCCGTTCGTTGTCATTCAAATGATGATGGTGGCGTTGATTATCGCCTTTCCCTCACTGGTCACGCTGGGCCTGGATCGTCCGGCCTACACCGGCCAGCCGACTGAAATGCAACTCCTGGCGCCGGATGATCAGAACGGCGTCAACCGTGACGACGCCGCCGATTTGTTCCGGCAACTCCAGCCCTCCGGGCAGTGAGCAATGTCCTGAACCCAACCCCCTTTCCTTTCCGGGGAAAGGAGCGGAACGGGTTCAGAGCGCTATTGGCCGGTGCGCAGCATGGCCTGCATGAAGTTGGCGAGGGTCCCTTCCGGTAATCCGGCCCAAATGTCCGCACCCTTCTGGAAAGCGCGCATGGAATCGAAAATCTTCTTGAAATCGGGATTTTTCGCCGATTCCTCAGCGAAGATTTTTTGCGCGGTTTCGTAGGCGGCTTTCATCACATCATCGGGATAACGCCGCAACTGCGTGCCGTTTTGCACCAGACGCTGGATGGCCTGGGGATTCTTGGCGTCGTAGGCCGCCAGCATACTGATATTCGCCTCGGCGGCGGCGGCCTCGAATGCGGCCTGATAAGGCCTGGGCAGCTTATCCCATTGTTCCTTGTTGATATAGAACGATAGCACCGGGCCGGGCTCCCACCAGCCGGGGTAGTAATAGAATTTGGCTACTTTGTAGAAGCCCAGTTTCTCATCGTCGTAGGGGCCGACCCACTCGGCGGCGTCGATGGCTCCGCGTTCCAGCGCCGGATAAATCTCGCCCCCCGGCAATGATTGCGGCACCGCCCCCAGCGCTGCAAACACCTCCGCCCCGAAGCCGGGAATGCGGATTTTCAAGCCCTTCACTTCATCCAGCGTCTTGATCTCCTTACGGAACCAGCCGCCCATTTGCGTGCCGGTATTGCCGCCCTGGAAATTGACCACGTTATATTTGGCGAAGAACTCGCGCAGCAGGGGGCCGCCCTCACCGTGATGGAACCAGGCGAACATCTGCCGGGCGGTCAGGCCAAACGGCACGGAACAGTCGAGCGAGAACGCTTTGTTCTTGCCATGGAAGTAGTACGAAGCTGTGTGACAGAGTTCAACCGTATTCTGCTGCACCGCATCCAGCACCCCGAAGGGCGGCACAATCTCGCCGCCAGCGAACACGCGAATTTCAAATTTTCCTTCGGTGATTTCCGCTACTCGTTTAGCCAGCACCTCGCCTGCGCCGTAAATCGTATCGAGGCTCTTGGGAAAGCTTGACGCCATGCGCCATTTAATGGTCGGCAGCGATTTCGATGGGGCGTCCTGAGCCAGGGCGGGCGCGGCGGCGGCTCCGGCGGCAGTCGCCAAACCCAGTCCGGCTTTCTTGATAAATTCACGACGCTGCATGTTCTTCTCCTCATAGGGTTAATGCTTTTGGGGACGCTTCGGGACGCTCCCGGCGACCGGAGAGTCGTCAAGGGTTCTGATTAACTTTATCAGGGCTTGACGCGATTTCATCTTGAATTTCAAACTATCATTGTCAGAATCAACACCGGTCAAACCGGCCAGGCTCTGACCTGTGTTCGTCAGCTCCCCCAACCCAATTCGCAAAACAGCGCTTTCCCCCTCAAGGCTTATGACCCATCTCACTTTTTACGTTCAGCCAGGCGGCGCCCTGCGCGGTCGCTTGCGGATTCCGGGCGACAAATCCATTTCCCATCGCGCCATCATGCTCGGTTCGCTGGCCGAGGGCGTGACCACGATCACCGGCTTCCTGGAGGGCGAAGACTGTTTGGCTACCTTGAAAGCCTTCCGCGCCATGGGCGTGCGCATCGACGGGCCGGAACGGGGGCGGGTGATCGTACAGGGCGTCGGGTTGCACGGCCTCTCGGCCCCGGATGGCCCACTGGACATGGGCAACTCCGGCACCTCCATGCGGCTGATGAGCGGCCTGCTGGCGGGACAGGCTTTTGATACGGTGCTGACCGGCGATGCTTCGCTGACCCGCCGACCCATGCGGCGCGTGACTGAACCACTGACGAAAATGGGCGCGCATATTGAGGCAACCGAAACGGGTTCGGCGCCGCTGCGCATTCACGGCGGCCAACGCTTGACGGGCATCGACTATCCATTGCCCATCGCCAGCGCCCAGGTCAAATCCTGTCTGTTGCTGGCGGGTCTTTACGCTGGGGGCTTAACCCGCGTCACCGAACCCGCCCCGACCCGCGATCATACCGAGCGGATGCTGGAGGGGTTCGGTTACCCCGTGCAGCGCGAAGGCGACCGCGTCGTGATGGTCACGGGCGGCGGGCGGTTGCAGGGCGCGGTCATCGACGTACCCGCCGACATTTCCTCAGCCGCCTTTTTCCTGGTCGGCGCCAGCATCGCGCCCGACTCCGATCTGCTGCTGGAGCATGTCGGCGTTAACCCCACCCGCACCGGCGTCATCGACATCCTGCGGCTGATGGGTGCGGATATTGACCTGCAAAATCCCCGGTTGGCGGGCGGCGAACCGGTCGCCGATCTGCGCGTGCGCTACGCCCCACTGCATGGCATTCGCATTCCCGAAACCCTGGTGCCGCTGGCGATTGATGAATTTCCGGCCCTGTTCATCGCCGCCGCCTGCGCCGAGGGCGTCACCGTGCTCACGGGCGCGGCGGAATTGCGGGTCAAGGAAAGCGACCGGATTCAAGTCATGGCTGATGGATTGAATGCATTGGGCGTCGCCGCTGACCCGACAGCCGATGGCATGGTCATTCAGGGTGGAAATCTGTCGGGCGGAACGGTCGCCAGCCACGGCGATCATCGCATTGCGATGAGTTTCACGATGGCCGCCTTACGCGCCAGCGGTGCAATCACCATTCATGACTGCGCCAACGTCAACACTTCCTTTCCCGGTTTCGTGCCGCTGGCCTGGAACGCCGGTCTGCCGGTGGCGGAGCAGCGGGTGTGAGCCACCGCTCTCCTGTCATCACCGTCGATGGGCCGAGCGGTGTCGGCAAGGGGACGCTTTGTCAATGGCTGGCGACCCGCCTGGAGTGGTCGTTGCTGGACAGTGGCGCGTTGTATCGGCTAACCGCGCTGGCGGCGTTGCGCCGAAATCTGTCACTGGATGATGAAGCCGGGATTGCACAAGTCGCTGCCGCACTGGATATCGCTTTTGCTCCCGGCGCGAATGGCGCGTTGCGCGTTGTCCTGGAAGGCGAAGAGGTCAGTACGACGATTCGCAGCGAGACGGCGGGTAACGCGGCCTCGCGGGTCGCGGCCTTGCCAGCGGTGCGGGCGGCTCTGCTGCAACGTCAGCGGGATTTTCGCCAGCCGCCTGGCCTGATCGCGGATGGCCGAGATATGGGCGCCGTGGTGTTTCCAGACGCCGATCTCAAGCTGTTTTTGACCGCCGATGCGGGCGAGCGGGCGCAGCGCCGCTATAAGCAGTTGATTGAAAACGGCATAGATGCTAGTCTCAACGATCTTGTCAAGGAAATCGCCGAGCGGGATGCTCGCGATGCGCAACGGGCGGTTGCTCCGCTCAAGCCGGCTCTGGATGCGGAAATTCTGGACACCACCCGGATGAGCATCAGCGAAGTGCGCCAACGGGCGCTGGCGCTCGCCCAACGACGATTATCAGTACGGGTAATTCCCTAGACTCAAGTCTTTACGTCGGCGCGGGTCTTGACTACGCTTTGATTTTGACGATATTGAATGCTGAACCGAGCGCCCCGACTGAGCGCTCCGGGCGCAGGCCCGGAAGTTTCCGCTACAACGGGAGCGTAGTCACCCAAAATCCGGTTCGGAAATGCCCGGACCTTGTATTTCAACCCACCCGCGGCGGCTTGCTACCGCCGGTTTTTTTTGAGCTATAACCCATGACCGAAAGTTTTGCCGAACTGTTTGAACAAAGCCTGGCTGACAAGCAGATGCAGCCTGGTTCCATTGTCCAGGGACTGATTGTGGAAATCCGGGCGGACGCTGTGGTCGTCAACGCCGGTCTGAAGTCGGAAGGGCTAATTCCCATCGAACAGTTTTATAACGAGGAAGGCGTCCTCGATGTAAAGGTGGGGGATATGGTCGAAGTTGCATTGGACGCGCTCGAAGACGGTTTTGGCGAAACCCGGCTATCCCGTGAAAAAGCCAAGCGCGCCCGGATCTGGAGTTCGCTGGAAAAAGCCTTTGAGGGTGAAGAAATCGTCAAGGGTTTGATCAGCGGCAAGGTCAAGGGCGGCTTCACGGTGGAAATCGGCGAAATCCGCGCCTTCCTGCCCGGTTCGCTGGTTGACGTGCGCCCAGTGCGGGACGCCGCCTATCTGGAAGGCAAGGAACAGGAATTCAAGGTCATCAAGCTCGACCGCCGGCGCAACAATGTCGTGGTGTCCCGCCGGGCGGTGGTGGAGCAGGAATACAGCGCCGAACGTGAGGCGTTGCTGCAAAATCTCCAGGAAGGCCAGGTCGTCGATGGCGTGGTCAAGAACCTTACCGACTACGGCGCCTTCCTTGATCTCGGCGGCATTGATGGTCTGTTGCACATCACCGACATGGCCTGGCGGCGCGTCAAGCATCCCTCTGAAGTGGTCGCTGTCGGCGATAACATCCGGGTCAAGGTGCTCAAGTTCGACCGCGAACGCAACCGCGTTTCGCTCGGCCTCAAGCAGTTGGGCGACGATCCGTGGATCGCGCTGGCGCGGCGCTACCCGGTCGGCACCCGGGTGTTTGGCAAAGTCACCAACATCGCCGACTACGGCTGCTTCGTGGAAATCGAAGAGGGCGTCGAGGGTCTGGTTCACGTCTCCGAGATGGATTGGACCAACAAGAACGTCAACCCGAACAAAGTCGTGGCCCTGGGCGATGAGACCGAGGTCATGGTGCTCGATATCGACGAGGATCGTCGCCGCATTTCGCTGGGTATGAAGCAGTGTCAGCAGAATCCCTGGGATGAGTTCGATCAGAACCACGGCAAGGGCGACCGCGTATCGGGCAAGATCAAGTCGATCACCGACTTTGGCATCTTTATCGGTCTGGATGGCGGCATCGACGGTCTGGTGCATCTTTCCGACATTTCCTGGAATGCGCCGGGTGAAGAGGCGGTGCGCCAGTACAAGAAGGGTCAGGAAGTCGAGGCGGTGGTGCTGGCGGTCGATCCCGAGCGCGAGCGCATTTCGCTGGGCATCAAGCAGCTTGATAAGGACCCCTTCTCCAACTTTGTCGCGGACCATCCCAAGGGTACGGTGATCAAGGGGCGCATTCTGTCGGTGGACGCCAAGGGCGCTATCGTGGATTTGGGCCAGGGTGTTGAGGGGACGTTGCGCGCTTCCGAATTGTCCCGGGAGCGGGTCGAGGACGCCCGCTCGCTGCTCAAGGACGGTGAGGAAATCGAAGCCAAGTTCATCGGCGTCGACCGCAAGAACCGGACGATCTCGCTGTCGATCAAGGCTAAGGACATGGCTGAGGAAGCCGAGGTCATGCAGGACTACAGCCGCAGGTCCGGCACCGGCGCGACCCTGGGCGATATCTTCAAGGAACAGATGAGCAGTTCTCAGCAGGATGAGTAGCTGTTTTGCCTTACGGCGGCGATTCATCGGACAGATCATCGCCGCCGGGGTTTGTAGATGTTCAGCCATGCGGCGCAGTCTGCGCCGCCAGGATTACCGCTCGTTTGGGGAATGTTCATGACGAAATCGGAATTGATCGAAATTCTTGCGAACAAGAGAAGCGATATTCCCTATAAGGATGTAGAGTTAGCGGTCAAAGCCATGCTGGAGCAGATGAGCGAGTCGCTGGCTTGTGGGGAACGGATCGAGATTCGGGGGTTTGGCAGCTTTTCGCTGCATTTTCGTCCTCCCCGGGTCGGGCGCAACCCCAAGACGGGTGACGCCGTCACGCTTTCAGGCAAGTATGTACCGCATTTCAAACCCGGCAAGGAACTGCGCGAACGGGTTAATAACCGTGATGATCATGGTGGTGACGGTTTTTTGTGATCGCCCTTTCAATCCGCAAGGCCCTCAGTTGTTATCCGCCATTCAGAAAAACCCACGGTAATAAGTGGGTTTTTTATTGAAGCGATCGGGATGAAGCGGATCGCTGTGGGCTGGCTGATTTCACGCTGTTCTGGCAGGGGGAACCGATGTTCTGGATTAAATTCATTCTGATTGCTGCAATTTTACTGATCGTTTTGCTGTTGGGCGTGGAGTTTTCCACGCTGCATGCGTATCCGGTGACCGTTAACTATCTGCTGGGCACAACGGACTTGCCGTTGTCGCTAGTGGTGGTGTGCGCCTTTGCCGCCGGTGCGCTCGCGACGGCCCTGATCGGCGCCTTTATCGTGCTGCCGTTGCGTTGGCAGGCAGCCCGGTTGCGCCAAACCATTTCCGGAAAGGACCAGGAAATCAATATGTTGACCAGAAAGGTGGAGCGGGATGCGCATTAGCTATTCGGAGCCGCACTGTTAGCTCATGATGGAACTTCTGTGGTTGCTGCTGCCGATCGCCGCAGCTTCCGGTTGGTGGGCGGCCCGGCGCAGCCCAATGGACCGGAGCGGCGCAGCGGTCCGCAACGCGGACTATTTCAAGGGACTGAATTATCTGATCGATGATCAACCGGATCAGGCCATCGAGGTGTTTACGCGCATGGCCGACGTGGACCGGGATACTGCGGAAATTCATCTGGCCCTGGGCAATCTGTTCCGCCGCCGTGGCGAAGTGGATCGGGCGATTCACATCCACGGCAGCTTAATCGCCCGCCCCCATCTGACGATTGATCAGCGTCAAAGAGCCATGCTGGAGCTGGGCGAGGATTATCTGCGGGCCGGACTGTTTGACCGGGCCGAGGAACTGTTTCAGAAACTGCTCGATCAGCCTGATCATACCGCTCTCGCGCTTTCCCGGCTGATCTATATCTTTCAGCAGGAGAAGGACTGGCGGCAGGCGATAGCCCACAGTGATCGTCTGGAACGGATCAGCGGCGAGTCCAAACGCCGGCAAACCGCGCACTTCTGCTGTGAGCTTGCCGAAGAAGCAAAGGCAGGGCAGCAGGACGACGAGGCGAGAATTTGGCTACTCGACGCCCTTGAGCGCGATCCAGATTGTACCCGGGCTAATCTATTATTGGGGCGTTTGGCCATACGGACCGGTGATCATCGCGCCGCTATTGCGACGTTTCAGGCGGTCGAGAGGCAAGATCGCGGCTACTTGCCCGAGGTCATTGCACCGCTTGGTCAGTGTTATAACGCCCTGGGCCGTCTCAATGAATGGATCGTCTATTTGCGCGAAGTGCAGGAGCGGAATCACGGCGGACGGATCACGGATGCACTGGCGGAATGGTTGTTGCGGCAGGAAGGTGAGGAAGCCGCGCTTCGGTTTCTCGAACACGAACTGCGGGAATATCCAACACTGTTGGGCTTGCGTCGCCTGGTTGAAATCAAGTTGGCGCGGGGTCAGGGGGCGGAATACGCTGATCTGCGAGCGTTGCACTGCATCAGCACCCAGATGCTCAACAGCGCCGCGCGCTATCGCTGTGGTAACTGTGGCTTCGTGGTCAAATCCCTTCATTGGTGTTGCCCCGGCTGCCTGCAATGGAGCACCATCAAACCCATGCCCGATCTGGTTATGAAGACCAGCGCCTGAAAATCGTATGAAAGCACCTCTGTGGCGCCTGTCCTTTTAGTCTGTCATTGTGATGAAAAACAATCTGTTGATAAAGATGGCGGCTTGACTTATATTTTCAAATACCGTTTTATGGTTTTGTGCCGGCTTTATTTATAGCTGACAAATTTAAAGAACTAATTCAATGAGGAGGACTTGAGCATGAAGCTGTTGAATTTGATGCTAGCGCTGTTTCTGGCGCTGTTTTCCGCCGTGACGTTTGCTCAGGCGATTGATCTTAATACAGCCAGTGCGGCGGAACTGGAAAAAGGCCTGAAAGGCATCGGTTCGGTCAGAGCTGCTGCAATTGTCGAATACCGCGAGACTCATGGCCCCTTCAAGTCCATAGACGATCTGGCCCAGGTTCCCGGCATCAAGGAAAAAACGCTGGAAAAATTGTTGGCGGATAACCAGGACAAGTTGACGGTAGGCAGTGTCGCCGCCCCTGAGACGCCCGTTGCGCCGACGATTCCGGCGACGCCTGCGGTTCCGGCCAAGCCCGCCATGCCGACGATTCCGGCGACGCCTGCGGTTCCGGTCAAGCCCGCCATGCCGACGATTCCGGCGACGCCTGCGATTCCGGTCAAGCCCGCCATGCCGACGATTCCGGCGACGCCTGCGATTCCGGTCAAGCCCGCCATGCCGACGGTTCCGGCGGTTCCAGCGACGCCCGCCCTGCCCGCTGCTGCACAGGTGATTGATCTTAATACAGCCAGTGCGGCGGAACTGGAAAAAGGTCTGAAAGGTATTGGTCCAGTCAAGGCTGCTGCGATTGTCGAATACCGTGAGGCTCATGGTCCTTTCAAGTCCGTGAACGATCTGACCCAGGTTCCCGGCATCAAGGACAAAGCGCTGGAAAAGCTGCTGGCGGATAACCAGAGCAAGCTGACGGTAGGCAATGCTGGACTGCCCAAGCAGTGATCGTTTAGCCACACAAGGAGTTTTGTTGGCGAAGGATCGCCGATGGGCCGTCTTTTAAGCGGCCCGTCCCTCTATAATAGCGCTCTCTCCGGCCACTCTGCCGCTTACTGGGAGCGTTCATGTTTCGTCCCCTGGAATTGTTCATCGGCCTGCGCTATACCCGCGCCAAGCGCCGTAATCACTTCATCTCATTTATTTCCCTGAGTTCGATTCTTGGCGTCGCTCTGGGAATCACCGCCCTGATTACCGTTCTGTCCGTCATGAACGGCTTTCAGGAGGAAGTGCGCGACCGCATTCTGTCCATGACCCCGCACATCACCATCAACCGCTGGAGCAGCGTGGTTGATGACTGGCGCACGGTGCGGGATTGGGCGCTGAAGGATTCGCGGGTGGTGGGCGGAGCGCCCTATATCCGTGGCGAGGCGATGTTGAACAATGCTTCGCTGGTAAGCGGCGCGCTGGTGCAGGGCATCCTGCCGGCGGAGGAGCGGCAAGTGTCCGATATTAGCGGCAAAATGGTCCAGGGCGCGCTGGACGATCTCCGGCCCGGGGAATTCGGTATCATCCTCGGCGAGGCCCTGGCTAATGTATTGGGGATCAGGGTGGGGGACAAGGTGACGGTCATTACGCCGCAGGCCAGCGTTACCCCGGCGGGCATCTTGCCGCGCCTGAAGCGTTTCGACGTGGTGGGGCTGTTCAAGGCGGGCATGTATGAATACGACCGAGGACTGGCGTTGATTCATGTCGATGACGCGGCCAAGCTGTTTCAATATCCCGAAGGCGCAGTCAACGGCGTGCGCCTGAAGCTGCGCGATCTGTTCATGGCGCCGCGCCTGTCCCGCGACTTTGCCAGCCAATTGCCGGAGACCTTCGTGGCGCGCAACTGGACTCAGGATCACGCCAGCTATTTCCGTGCGGTGCAGATCGAGAAAACCGCCATGTTCGTGATTCTGACCCTGATCGTGGCGGTTGCGGCCTTTAACATCGTCTCGATGCTGGTGATGGTCGTCACCGACAAACAGGCGGATATCGCCATCTTGCGAACTTTGGGCGCGACGCCGCTTTCCATCATGGGCGTTTTCATCGTGCAGGGAGTCACTATTGGGCTGGTCGGCACCGTGCTGGGAGTGATTGGGGGCGTGGCGCTGGCGACGCATGTCGATGTAGTGGTGCCGTTTATCGAACGCTTATTCAACATCAAGATTTTGGCTCCGGATGTGTACCTGATCAGTGATATTCCGTCGAAGGTGCAATGGAGCGACGTATCCACCATCGGACTGGTCGCGTTCGGACTGGCGACGCTGGCGACGCTCTACCCGGCCTGGCGAGCGGCGCGCACCCAACCAGCGGAGGCTTTGCGTTATGAATAATGGAGCAAAGCGTGAAGTCGTGGTGCTGGAATGCCGTCAGTTAGCCAAATCGTTCCGGGAAGGCAGCGAACGGCTGGAGGTGCTGCGCGATATTGACTTTCAGGTGCAACGCGGCGAGCGGTTGGCGATTATCGGCAGCTCCGGGTCGGGCAAGAGTACGCTGCTGCATCTGCTGGGCGGGCTGGATACGCCGACCGCCGGTTCCGTATGGGTGGGGGGGCAGGAGCTGAGTCGGTTAAGCGACGCCGGGCGTGGCCGATTGCGTAACCGCTGGTTGGGTTTCATTTACCAATTTCATCATTTGCTGCCGGAGTTTACAGCGTTGGAGAATGTGGCCATGCCGTTGCTGATTCGCGGTGAGAAGCCGGCTAGCGCGACTGAACAGGCGGCGGCCTTGCTGAGCCGGGTCGGTTTGGGTCCGCGTTTGACGCATAAACCGGGTGAACTGTCCGGCGGCGAGCGACAACGGGCGGCGGTGGCGCGGGCGTTGATTACGCAACCAGCTTGTGTGCTGGCCGATGAGCCGACCGGTAATCTCGACCGGCACAGCGCTGAACGGGTCTTTGAGCTGATGCTGGAATTGAATCGCGATTTGGGAACCAGTTTTATCGTGGTCACACATGATCCGGCCTTGGCGGCCCGCATGGATGCGGTTTGGCGACTGGCGGACGGGGTATTGCAGATGGGGGGGTGAACCCGGTCAGCTACGGCTCCTCTTCGTACTCGCTCATATCCCCGCCCAGCAGGACGGTCGCCACATATTCCATCATGCCGTCCAACTGCCATTGACCTATTTCATCGGTGATTTGCCCGGACGCCAGCCGGTCGGTGATGCTGTAGAGGTTTTGCAGCAGCAGCGCAAATAGACAATAAGCGCCATCCTCAGTGGTCTTGGCTTCAATATTGGCATGATCGAGCAGGAATCGCAGGAAGGCGGGTTCGTCATGCCAAGGCATCGGGACATAGGCCGGGTCCTTGCCGCCCCACCGGCCTGCGTAGCGTCGGCAAATCCCCAGGTGGCGCTGGATATGCTCGTCTTGGGACAACAACGGATCGAGCGCCGCCAAATCCTGGCTGACCTCGCCGACGAACTGGCTGATGAGCGCGTTGACCACGGTCAGATCGCCGAGGTCGCCTTTTCGGGAAATGAACTTTAAGGCTTGCGGGGAAAAGCCGGGATCGTTCTGCGGGAGCTGCATGATGAGTTCCTCTGGGTCAGCGACGCGAATTTGAAAACCTACTTAATTTATATTTGCAATTTAGAAATAAGTAAAGCATTATTCGATTCATCAGCGCGGAAACACGTTGATTGACGAACCGTTAAGATTCAATGGTCTACTAAGATTCTGACAAAATTGAAAAAAAGGAGAGAACGCGATGTGGATATTTCTGAATGATGCTTTTTTGAGCATTGTCGCCGACCGCCATAGCGATAAACTGCTGGTGCGCGCCCGGATTCCAGGAGACATTGAACGGGCGCTCCCGACAGCCGAAGTGATCCAGAACGACCAGGCGGATTATCTATACCGCGCCTGGGTTGACCGGGAGCAGGTTGCTAACCTGCTCTCTCAGCGGGCGCAAAACATCCGGTATTCCAATTTCAAAAACAGTATCAAAGATCACGCCCGCCATCTGGCTTACTTGGATGTATGGGAAGTCATGCAGACGGTACAGGAAGGATGATAATCGGTAGGAGAAATCTCAGCGCCTTGCAGCGCAAGGGAACCTAGACTACGCTGTAAAGCAAGGCACATGACTCCGTTAAGTTGGTTAATAATCTAGCATTTATAACTTGAATAAATAAAACTTATTCAAGTTATTTTTGCTAGTCTCTTAAATCTAAGCCATTTTCTAAAATCGACAGGGCTATAATCATGAAAAAACTGACTTTCTTAGAATTAGCTAAAAAAGTTCTCGAAGAAGAAGAAAAGCCTTTATCGGCGGAGGAAATTTGGACAGTTGCACAGGAAAAAAGCTATGACAAAGAGATCGGAACAAAAGGGAAAACACCAGTAGCAACAATCGCTGCAAGAATTTATATTGACATCCGTGATAATAAAGATAGTAATTTTATCAAATTGGATTCTATCCCGAAAAGATTTTATCTTCATGGTTTAGATATTCCAACAGCTCCGACAAAGACAAATATTCAACTTAATAAAAACCACTACCTAGAAAAGGATCTACACCCATTTTTAGCTTATTTTGTGAGTTCCTATTTGAGAGCATACACAAAAACTATACATCATGAAAAAGCAGGAAAAAAAGAATTCGGCCAATGGGTACATCCAGATATGATTGGTTGTTATTTTCCTTTTGGTTTTGATGAATGGAAATTAGAAGTGTTTGAATTCAGCTCATTAATCAGAAGTGTTACGGTAAAATTTTTCTCATTTGAAATAAAAATTAAACTCAGTTTTGCAAATCTTCGTGAATCTTTTTTTCAAACAGTATCAAACTCGTCATGGGCTAATGAAAGTTATCTGGTTGCTTCAAATATTTCACAAGATATAGATTTTTTAAGCGAACTTCGGCGGCTTTCAGTATCTTTTGGGGTTGGAGTCATATCTCTAAATATAAACGATCCTGATTCATCAGAAATCCTCTTCTCTGCAAAAAATCGAGAATATTTAGATTGGGACATGATAAATAAATTAACAGCTATGAATCCCAGCTTTAAAGAATTCTTGGTACACATTACAAAAGACATAACCATAAAAACACCACATAAGGAATGGTATGACAAGGTTTTGAGTTCTAAGGAACTAATTGAAGTATTGAATAAGAAAAAAATCAATAAATTTGAGAAAATCTCATGACCTCCATTCAATCACGCTACGAGGGTTGCTTATTAGGGTTGGCCGCAGGCGACGCCTTGGGAACAACGGTCGAGTTCAAATCGCCAGGTAGCTTTGTTCCCCTGACTGATATGGTCGGGGGCGGACCCTTCGGTTTAAAAAAAGGCCAATGGACGGATGACACTTCAATGGCGCTCTGCCTCGCGGAAAGCCTCATTACCTGCCGTGCATTCGACGCCCGTGATCAAATGGATCGCTATATCCGCTGGTGGAAAGAAGGGCATCTCAGCAGCACCGGTCGCTGTTTCGACATCGGCAATACGGTCTATGGGGCATTACAGCAGTATCTGAGTACGGGAGAGCCGTTTGCCGGCTCCACTGAGCCGCACACCGCCGGGAATGGCAGCCTGATGCGCCTGGCCCCGGTTCCCCTGTTCTTCGCCGCCGACCCCGAAACAGCAATCCACATGAGCGCGGAAAGCTCAAGAACGACCCATGGAGCGACGACCTGTCTGGATGCGTGCCGCTACTTCGGCGGCCTGCTGGTCGGCGCGATTCAGGGAGTGTCGAAAGAGGAACTACTCTCTCCACGCTATGCGCCGGTCGAGGGCCTGTGGGAACGCGCGCCGTTATGCCCGGAAATTGACAAAATTGCCTGCGGTTCCTTCAAGCGGAAAGAGCCGCCGGCCATCATCGGCAGTGGCTATGTCGTGGAATCGCTGGAGGCCGCCCTGTGGGCGTTCAGCCGATCATCGCGTTTTCAGGAAGGCTGTCTGCTCGCAGTGAACCTGGGCGATGACGCCGACACCACCGGGGCAATCTTCGGACAACTGGCCGGCGCGTATTATGGTGCTTCCGGTATTCCGCAGACTTGGCGTGAATGCCTTGCTCATGTCGATTTGATCCAGCGCTGGGCAGGGGAATTGGCGATTTTGGCCGAATCCCGGCGGCGGGCGGTTGATACTGAACCTGGAGGCGAAAGGCGATGATGACCCACACTGTTTCCCTACCAAAGGCGGCAACCTGTCTGATTTGCGATGCGCCCTTGCCCTGGAACCGGGCGCAAAACAGCCAACTCTGCATCCGGGCGGAATGCGCCTGGCGATATTCGCTGCTGAAAAAGCAGAATAAGCTCTGTCGGGTCTGCGGTCGCCCCCTTTCCAATGAAAATTGGACCTTGGGCCTTTGCGCCGCCCCCGATTGCCGGCGGACAGCCCTTGCGCAGCGGGCGCATGAAGATCATGAACAGCGGGTGCGGCAGGAGCGGTTGCTGTGGAAACAGGCCATACGGCTTCGTGATCAAGTGATGACTCACTTTGGCGTCCGCGAGCCGAAATCTTTCCAGTTGGCGGTCATTCCCGCCGCTATACATCAGATCGCCCGATTGCCGGCGCAGCGTCGGCGTGAGTTTCGCGATTACCTCAAATCGCTGATTGACCGGGCAGCGTCGTTGCCTGTTCCGCCGGTCGTCGATCAGGAGCCGGCGCCAGAACCGGTTTCGGTTCAGGACGCCCGCCTTCAGGCTGCATCCGGCAGCGCCTGCGCCTGTTGTCAGGGATCCTGCTGTCGGGGCGGCGCTTATACCCATGCGTTTCTGGGCGTGGAAACTCTGCAACGCTACCGGGCCGCCCACCCGAAGCAGAATCCCCGCCAGATGTTGGCCGCCTACCTGCGCCATATTGGCAATGAGACCTGTGAGGGGTCCTGTGTCTATCATCGGGCGGATGGGTGCAGCTTGCCTCGTGAGATGCGTGCGGATATTTGCAACAATTTTTACTGTGGAGGATTACATGAGTTCCGGGCGAATGTTCCGGCGACCGGACCCGTGCGCGGCTTTTTCGTCGCAACGACCGATGATGCGATTCAAAGAGCCGCTCTGGCGCATGAAGATCAGAGGCTGATGGTTCCGATCATTCCAGCGCTGCCTGAGGATACGGACTGAACACAGTTTCACCGGCAGCAATTGTCCATGCGTCTGGGCGCTATCGCCTTTCTGTTCGGCATTCTGGCTTTGCAGACGTTGCCGGAACTGCCAGCCCGGAATTGGACGCTGGCGTTGCCGGGCGTGCTGCTCATTCTGGCGTTAATCCCCCGGTTACGGCTGCCTGCCTGGGGCGCGATGGGGTTTTTATGGGCGCTGCTGCTGGCGCCGCCGCCGGCCACATGGCCAGTGGCGTTGGAAGGCGCTGAAGCGACGCTGGAAGGCTGGATTGCAGCGATTCCGGATCGTGAGGGCCGCAGCGTCCGTTTTGAATTCGAGGTTGCGCCGACCAGTGATAAGTCGTTGGCGACGCCGCTGGCTGGACGCCGGCTGCGCCTGTCATGGTGGGATGAGGCGCAGACCGCGGCCGATGAAGAAGACGCGCCGGAGATGGCGCATCCTGCGTTGCGGGTCGGCGACCGCTGGCTCTTCACAGTCCGGCTCAAAAAGCCGTGGGGACTGCGCAACCCCGGCGGCTTTGACTACGAGCGCTGGCTGCACGCCAAGGGCATCGTCGCCACCGGCTCGATCCGTTCCCAGCCGCCGCCGCGCCGCCTGGCCGAGGCCGAGCGTTATCCCCTGGATCGTTATCGGCAATATATCGCCGACCGCTTCGCTCAACAGTTGCCCAGCAATCCCTACGTTAGCATTCTGATCGCGCTGGCTGTCGGCGAACAGGGGGGCGTCCCGTCCTGGCAATGGGAGGTGTTCAACCGTACCGGCGTCACGCATTTGATGGCGATTTCCGGTACGCACATTGGTTTGATTGCCGGGCTGGCGTTTGCGCTGGCATGGGGTGCCTGGAGCCGCTTTCCAATATTGGCGTTACGCTGGCCGGCGACTCGGGCGGCGGCGCTGGCGGCGTTGTTGGGTGCGGCGGGATACACCTTATTATCGGGATTGTCCGTGCCAGCGCAGCGTTCTTGTCTGATGGTCGCCGTCGCTATGATGGCGCTGATCATGCTGCGTCCGGCCGTACCAAGTCGCGTTCTGGCGCTGGCGTTGCTGGTGGTGCTGGCGGTCGATCCCGACGCGCCCTTGCAAATCGGGTTTTGGCTGTCCTTTGGCGCGGTGGCGGCGATTCTCTACAGCGTCAGCGGCCGATGGCGGGAACAGCACTGGTGGGGCCAAACCGTCCATCTGCAATTGCACATCACCCTGGCGCTGTTACCGCCGACCTTGCTGTTTTTCCAGCAATTCCCGGCGTTGTCGCCTGTGGCGAATCTGATCGCCATTCCCTGGGTCGGCTGCACGGTGTTGCCACTGAGTCTGCTGGCGGCGTTGTTAACGCCGTTCAGCGAGGCGCTGCAATCCATCATTCTGGAGGTGGCGGCCATGACGATGGAGGGGCTATGGTGGATTCTGCGCTGGCTGGATCAGTGGCCGGAGGTGACGATGCTGTATCGGCCCGCGCCGCCGCTCTGGACCCTGGCGTTGGCGTTGCTGGGCGTTGCGCTGTGGCTGGCCCCCCGTGGTCTGCCTCTTCGCTGGCTGGGCGTTCCTTTATGCCTGCCGCTGTTGTGGCCGCCCGTTGTAGCGCCCGTGCCCGGCGGATTCTGGTTCACGCTGCTGGATGCCGGAGAGGGTCTGGCGACCGTGGTGCGCACCCGTAATCATACCTTGGTTTATGACACCGGACGGCGACTCGGCGCCACGCTGGATACGGGTCGCGCTGCGCTCGCCCCCTTTCTACGCGACCAGGGCGCGAAGCGGGTCGATCTGCTGGTCGTGAGTCATGCGGACACCCAGCATACCGGGGGTGTTCGGTCATTGCGGGAATTGTTTCCCGTCGCACGCATTCTGACTTCGGCACCTGACCAGACGCCAATCGATGGCGCGGAACCGTGCCTGGCTGGTCAATCCTGGGAATGGGATGATGTCCAGTTCCGGATGCTGCATCCGCCGCCGACCGGTTTCAGCGATGACAACGCCTCCTGTGTGCTGAAAGTCGAGGGTCGAGGAGGGCGGGCGCTATTGCCGGGCGATATTGAAACCGGCGCGGAAACGACCCTGGCGAAGCGTTATGGAACGGGGCTGGCTGCTGAGGTGCTGGTTGCGCCGCATCAGGGCCGACGTAATCTGTCCACAGCCGCTTTTCTGGACGCCGTGCAGCCGCGCTACATTTTATTTGCGACGGGTTATCGCAACCGCTATGGCTATCCACGGGCGGACACGGTAGCCCGCTATCAGGCGACCGGCGCTGTCCTGCTGGATTCTTCTTATGAAGGCGCTTTGACCTTTCGGCTGGAGCCGGGACAACCGTTGGAGCCGGAACGGTATCGGCAGAAGCATCGCCGCTATTGGACTGAGCCATAAGGCCCATCCGGGCCAGAGGGACGGTTCATTAGCGCAATTCGGCCAGCAACTGAGCCATCATCCGTTCCGCCTGGGCGCGGTAGCGACCGCCGAACAAGTTGAGGTGGTTGAGGATGTGATACAGGTTATACAACGTCCGCAGCACGATGGGCAGGTTGCCGATTAGTTGTTCGGGCGTGGGGTAGTCCTCGCCCTGGCGGTGACTGCGAACCAGCGCAATTAGCCGGTCGGTAGTGGCGCTCTCCGGGTCGAGATCGTCCACGGTCAGGCGATGCGGAGCGGGGTAGGCGGGATCAGTCATGAAGGGATGTCGATGGAAAAGGTTATTTCGCTACGGCGCGCATAAACCGGCTGAGGTGATAGGTCGCCAGTTGCACGTCCGCATCCGATAGCCGGGCCGGTTGGTGTTCCAGGAAGGCCGGCAATGCCTTGGGGTTTAGTATCCAAGGCGTATCCCCGTTCAGCTTGATGGTCGTCTTCACGAACCAACCCGGATACAGCACAACCGACTGAACCTTGAACCGCTGTCCGGTGGATTCCAAGAGCACGTTTTGCAACCAATGCGCTTGAGCCTTGCCTTGCACCACCACATTGCGCTCGGGAACGTAGCCGGCCACAGTGACGTGCTCACCGTCATAGACGATCTCCGGCTTACCCTTGGCGGGCTTGTGGTAGGTCTTGGTTTCGACCGTGAAGAGACCGGCGGGACCGATCAATGCGTGATCGACATTGAAGCCCTCGCCGGTCAGATCGTGTAACACTCGGTAGCCGTGCACCCGCAAGGTTTCCAGAAATTGACCGACCGCGCGTTCGCCGTCGCGCGCCAGGCGTAATTGCCGAACCTTGCGCCGGAGTACGAACAGCTTGCGGGTGACATAGGCGAAGACCACGACCGTCAGCAGGGTCAACAGGACGGGTTGCGGCGGAAACTGAAACCACCAGCGCCCCCATTCCATCAGGGTGAAGAACAGCAAGCAGAAGGCGACGAGCAAGTAGCCGGACGCTTCCTCGTCGATGAGGTGGTGAATTTCCTCGTCGAGGGATTGGCCGGGATTGCGCAGCGGTGGCGCGGTCAGCGGTGAGCGGGTGTCGGAATCGGTCATGAAAGGCGTGGGAAGTGTCTGGAGGGCGGTTCTCATAAACAGGGTAGCATCCTTTTGGTTCCTGATTCAGCCGGAACCGTGCGCCAGCTTCAAGCCGATGATGCCGGCGATAATCAAGCCGACCGAGACCAGCCGCCCGGCGCTGGCGGCATCGCCATAGAACAGGATGCCCACGATGAAGGTTCCCGCCGCGCCAATCCCGGTCCAGACCGCGTAGGCGGTGCCGATGGGAATGTTGCGCTGGGCCAGCCACAGGAAGGCCCCGCTGGCGGCCATGCACACCACGGCGACGATCACGCCCACGATGAGCCGGCCCGGCGTCTGCGACAGCTTCAGGCCGACCGGCCAGCCGATTTCAAACAATCCGGCCACGATCAGATAAACCCAGGCCATAGATCTTTCTCCACGAAGAGTGGGTCGTGTCAATAAGGCCCATCCGGGCCAGAGGGACGGTTCATTAGCGCAATTCGGCCAGCAACTGAGTCATCATCCGTTCCGCCTGGGCGCGGTAGCGACCGCCGAACAAGTTGAGGTGGTTGAGGATGTGATACAGGTTATATAGCGTCCGTCGTTGCGGATAGCCGGGGGTCAGCGGCAGCGCCTCCCGATAGGCGGCGTAGAAGGATTCCGGGAAGCCGCCGAACAGTTCGGTCATCGCCAGATCCGTTTCACGGTCGCCTTGATAAACCGCCGGATCGAACATCACCGGCTCGCCCTCCACGGTGCAACCGGCATTGCCGCTCCAAAGATCGCCGTGCAGCAGGGCGGGAGTCGGCGAGTGCCCGACGAACAGCCCGTCCAGCCGCGCCCGCAACTGCTCGCCTTGCTGTTGCAGAGCGCCGACGTAGCCCTTACGGGCTGCGAGGTCCAGTTGAAAGCCCAGCCGTTGCTCGCGCCAGAATTCGATTCAGTTGTCGCAGTAGGCGTTGAGCTGGAGGGTGGCGCCAATGGCGTTATCGCGATGCCAACCAAAACCCTTTCGCGGCTGAGCGTGCAGCGCCGCCAACGAGCGGCCGAACTTTTCCATCGCTCGTGTTCCGCCGCTCACCAGCGGCAGATACTCCAGCATTAACCAAGCGTGTTCCGCCGCGACGCCATGACCCATCAGTTCAGGCACCCGCACGGTTCGGGTTGCGGCGAGTTCAGCCAAGCCTGCCGCTTCGGCTTCAAACCGGGGCAGGCCGGCAGCGGCATTGACCTTGACGAAGAAGACCCGCTGGCCGTCGTTGACGCGCCACGCGGGGTTGATGCCGCCGCCGCCGAGCGGTTGACGCTGACGGATGACAAAGGGCTGGCCGGTGACGGCGTGGATGTGATGTTCGAGTGCGGTCCAAAAGTCGGTCATCGGACTTCTCGTGAATAGGGAAGGTTAGAGCCAGGAGGTTCGTGTTCTGTCATCCGCCTACGGTTTGCACAGCTGGGTGCATGGAACACCATCACCATCGCCCCCAGCGGCCCGCTGATGGAGTTCTTCCAGGGCCGGGGGGATATCATCGCCGGGATTGGAGCAACCGGCGAGGGTCAGGCCGAGCAGCAGGACGGCGAGGCGGCGGGTATTCAATGGACCTTCCGGGCATCGGTCGGCGCGTTCTCGATGCTGTCAATCAGCGCGGCTACCGCGTAAGCCACCTCCCCGCCTTGCATCTGGCCGCCCAGGATGAGGTCGGCCAGTTCGCGCAACCGTTCCGGCAGCCGAGCGAGCCACTGCTTGCCGGTTTCGTAGGGGATGCCCTGGCGCTGAGCGTGAGCGGCCGCGACCAGGTCCTCGGTGGTGAGGGGCGGTTCGGCGCCGTCGGTGGAGCCAGTTCGGTATCGCTCGCGTTCTTCCGTCATCGTGGCGTGCTCAGGCGATCAGGTACACCCTGGCCCGCACCATTTCCCACACCGTGGCGTCCGGGTCGGCCTCCCACACCTCGCAGGCCAATGTTGCGCCCTGGCGCAGTAGCCGGCTGAGGTGCCGGTTGTCGCTGCGGGGTACGTAGCCGAGCTTGTGTTCGTCGTGCCAGATCTCCACGGCAAACTCGTCGTGGGGGTTGGTCGGCTCCGCCACCAGGCGCAGCGGATCGCCGGCTTGCATCCGATGGATCGCCGTTTCCACGTCGTAATAAGCCAATCCAGCGACCCGGAACCGGTTCATCAGCAGCTTGCGAGGTGCGGGTCGAGCGAGGGCGGGCCGGGCGAGAACGCCCAGCAGCGGCAGCGAAGGGAGCCACCGCAAAAAGAGACGGCGAGTGGCAAACATGGTGGATTCTCGGTGGGGCTATTTCATGGTGATTTCAAGGAAGAGTCTGGTAACATATTACCATTGTCACCATAAGGTAATCCATGGCCTCTCGCAACGCCGACAAACAGCAGCGCTACCACCAGCGCCTGAGCGCACGGGGCTTGGTGCATGTGCAGGGTTGGGTCACGCCCGAGCAGGCTGAGGTCATCCGCCGGATCATGGCGGAGCGGGGCTGGGAAGCGCCCCGCGCGGCGGGCGGGTGCGGCGTCGCGCCCCGTGCGGAGCAGCGAGCGGAGCGGAATCATCCCTAATCGCAATGAGGAGCCGTTTTATGGGTACAGTCACTGCGGGCGCCAAAATTCCGGGTCGGGTCTGTCGGACGCTGGATGTTGGGGACTTCTCCCTCCTGCATCAACTGACCTGGTTCAATATGGCCGTGCATAGCAACGCCGAATATGCCAAGGGCACCTGGTTTAAGGAGCGCTCCCTGGCCGGGCCGGTCATCTTTGCCGTCGCCGACGGTCTGGTTCATCACGCCGACACCATCGCCGAGTTTCTGGCCCAAGACGGCTATGAAATTTATGCGTACATTGGTGTGGACCGGATGAAGATCACTTCGCCGGTGTTATTTGGGGATACCCTCCGCGCGGAGGCTGAAGTGGTCGAACTGCGCCCCACCAAAAACCCGGAGCGATTCCTGTTCGTCTACCAAAATAAAGCCTATAACCAGCGCGATCAGCCGGTGATCGAATACCAGACAACCATGCTGGTTGTTAAGAAAGACCAGGAAAGTTGTTGATTCAATTCTTCGGGGCCATCGTTTCCGCAACCCCCCTGCGAGACACCTAGAGCGGCGCGAACCCGCCCAAAACCGGCTGAGGTTCTACAACATCACCGTGACCCGGAACTTGTGCGGCTCCTGGGCGATGGCGCGGGAGACGGGGTTTGCCTCGGAGCACGCGGCTGTGACGGCCAGCACCTCCCTCAAGCGATGTAAGGAACGCCGGGGCTACGCGCCCGTCCCATCTGGTTTAAAAACGGAGGATTCTTGATGTTAGCGACCATCACCGTTGAAGAAGCTCAAGTCCACCTGAAAGCGTTGATCCGTCAAGTGGCGGCGGG
>Ga0209573_1002073_pt1 | contig 27196 bp, 24 predicted proteins | sample TNRBio252014_DNA_FD_185870 | JGI IMG/M metagenome (GOLD analysis project Ga0209573, IMG submission 185870) | Wastewater treatment Type I Accumulibacter community from EBPR Bioreactor in Madison, WI, USA - TNR Reactor_6/25/2014_ DNA (SPAdes)... | ecosystem: Engineered > Bioreactor > EBPR >... | reverse complement strand
CGCAGATTCTCCTGATCATCATCACCGAGTGGCCCATCCGACCCGGGGACACAGGGAACGTCGGCTTCCTTCATAGCCCGGATGGCGGAAACCTTGTCGCCCATCAACCGAATCGTCTCCGGGCGCGGGCCGATGAAAATGAAGCCGCTTTGTTCGACTCGTTCGGCGAAATCGGCGTTCTCGGACAGGAACCCATAGCCGGGATGGATGGCGACAGCATCCGTAACCTCTGCAGCGCTGATGATCGCCGGCATATTCAGATAACTCTCGGCGGCTGGCGGAGGGCCAATGCAGACCGTTTCATCCGCCATGCGGACATGCTTCAGTTCACGATCCACCGTGGAATGCAGCGCGACCGTGCGAATGCCCAGTTCCCGACAGGCGCGCAAAATACGCAGGGCGATTTCTCCCCGGTTGGCAATGACGACTTTTTCGAGCATGGCGGCCGGGTTATTCAATGATCAGCAAGGGTTGGTCATACTCGACCGGCTGGCCATTTTCGACCAGGATGCGGGTGACCGTTCCGGCATGGTCGGCCTCGATCTGATTGAACATTTTCATCGCTTCGATGATGCACACCGGGTCGCCGACATTGACCGTTTGGCCGATTTCCACAAACGGCCTGGAGCCGGGCGTCGCTGAACGATAGAAGGTGCCGACCATCAGCGCCCGCAGCACATGGCCCGTGATCGGTGCCGCTGCCTCAACGACAGACGCCGGCGCAGGGACAGGCGCCGTGACTGCGGGAGGGGAGGGGGAACTGTTGTAGCCGGCCCAAAACGGCGGTGACATCGCCATGGGTGCACCGCCCTGCGGATAGCGACTGATCCGCACCGAATCTTCGCCTTCCTTGATCTCAATTTCGGCAATGCCCGAAGTTTCGAGCAATTCGATGAGCTTCTTGATTTTACGAATATCCGTGGGCATGGCGACTACCGGCGCAAAGCAGTGAGGTAATGATCGGCGGCTTGCAAAGCGAGGGCGTAGCCTTGTGCGCCCAGCCCGCTGATCACGCCGACGGCGATGTCGGACAGGTACGAGTGATGGCGGAACGGCTCACGGGCGAACACATTGGACAGATGCACCTCGATAAACGGAATGCCGACGCCGAGCAGGGCGTCGCGCAACGCCACACTGGTATGGGTTAAGGCGGCGGGATTGATGACGATAAAAGCGATATTCTCCAGCCGGGCGGCGTGAATGCGGTCGATCAGCGCATGTTCGGCGTTGCTCTGAAAGCAGGTCAATTGATGTGCGCCGAGAGTTTGCGCCAATTCCATGCAGCGCCGTTCAATGTCCGCCAGGGTGTCGGCGCCGTAAAGTTCAGGTTCGCGGGTTCCCAGCAGATTGAGATTGGGGCCGTTCAGCAACAGCAGTTTAGCCATGGTTCAAACAGTAGTCCTTACAAAGCGAAGGGCGCGATTCTGCATCAAGCCTGGTTTGCTGTCTAGCAGCAAACTGGCGCGTTCACCGCCGATGTCCACCGGTTATCCGCAGATCAACCACAGATCATGCTGATCAGGCGCCGGGCGTAACCTGCAGCCAGAACGTCACTGGCCCATCATTGATCAGGCTGACCTGCATGGCCGCGCCGAACCGGCCCGTCGCCACCGGCCGGTGCTGCTGGTAGGCTTGCACAACCAGGTGATTGAACAACCGTTCGCCTTCCATAGGCGGTGCGGCGGGGGTGAAGCTGGGCCGCATCCCCTTGCGGGTATCCGCCGCCAGGGTGAACTGTGGAACCAGCAGCAGGCCGCCGCCGAGGTCGCGCAGACTCCGGTTCATCCTGCCCGCAACATCAGCAAACACCCGATAGCTTAGTAACCGTTCCAGCAATCGCTCAGCCTGCGCCTCACCGTCGCCGCGCTCGACGCCGACCAGCACCAGTAACCCGGCGTCAATTTCGCCCACGATCTCCCCCGCCACCGTGACCCGCGCTTCGCTGACCCGCTGCAACAAGCCAATCATCCATGTTGATCCGCGAAGCGCTCGGTGGCGTGGATCAGCGCATCGATAATCCCCAGCTCGCTGGCGGCGTGTCCGGCGGTCGGGACAATGCGCAACTCCGCCTCTGGCCAGGCTTGATGCAGCGCCCAGGCATTATCCAGCGGGCAGACCACATCGTAGCGGCCATGGATGATCACGCCGGGAATGTCGCGCAAGCGGTCGGCGTCGCGCAGCAGTTGATCTGGCTCCATAAAGCACTGATTGATGAAATAGTGACATTCAATGCGCGCTAGACTCAGGGCGCGGTGCGCTTCGCCAAATTGTTCAACGATCTGCGAATTGTGCTCCAGGGTCAGCGTCGCCCCTTCCCACATGGCCCAGGCTTTGGCTGCCCGCAGCCGTTCCAGTTCATTGGCGCTGGTCAGCCGCCGGTAATAGGCTTGCACCATCTCGTTTCGTTCCGCGACGGGAATCGGCGCCAAGAACTGCTCCCATCGGTCGGGAAACAGTCGGCTGGCTCCTTCCTGATAGAACCAGTGAATATCCCGATCCCGGCACAGAAAAACCCCGCGCAGAATCAATCCCCACACCCGTTCGGGATGGGTTTCCGCATAGGCCAGCGCCAGGGTTGAACCCCAGGAGCCGCCAAACACCAGCCAGCGGTCAATGCCCAGACGTTCACGCAGCGTTTCGATGTCCGCCACCAGCCGCCAGGTGGTGTTGTCGCGCAGTTCAGCATGGGGTGTGGACTGGCCGCTGCCGCGCTGGTCGAACAAAACGATGCGATAGCGTTGCGGATCGAAGAAGCGCCGGTGCAGCGGTTCGCAGCCGGCTCCGGGACCGCCGTGCAGGAACAACACCGGCAGACCTCCGGGAATGCCACATTCCTCGACGTACAGACTATGGAGATCATCCACCGCCAAACGCTGGGTGGCATACGGCTTGATATCGGGAAACAGAATGCGCATGAAAACTCCGGAGGATGCGGAACACACTTCAGGGATAGTGTGAGAGCCGATTTTACCCGCAATTCACGCAATTTCAGAGGATGTAGTCCACCACCGCGTCGAGATCGTCGAACACCCGACCACCGGCAGGCTCTACCTTGTGTTCATCACCGGGCCGATATTTCCCGCTGCGCACCAGTGCGCCGCGCAATCCGGCCGCCAGCGCACCGCACACATCCATTTCAGCATCATCGCCGATCATGATCACATCGTGTGGCGGCAGATTCAGACTGTTGACCGCCGCCAGAAAAAAGTCCGGTGAGGGTTTACCCAGCACTACCGCCTCCAATTCAGCGGCATATTCCAGCGCCGCCATGAACGGCCCGATATCCAGGCTAAACTGGTCGCCTTCTCGAAAATAGCGATTGGAACCCATTGACAACAAGGGCAGACCGTCCAGCAACAACCGGAAGCACCGGTTCAGCGCCTCGTAACTGAAACCGGAACTGGCGTCGCCCAGCAGTACGACGCCAGGCAACGAGCCAAGCAGATCGGCAAATTCACTCTGGATATCAGGATGAACCAGCAGGTGTGGGGTCAGCTTGCGGGCGATCAAATAATTGCGGGCAGCCACCACCGGAGTGAACAGGTGTTGAACGGGCACTTCCAAACCCATGCGCGCCAATCGGTTGACGATTGCGCCACGAGTCATGCGCGTGCTATTGGTGATGAAGCGCATGGGAATGCCCGCCGCCCGCAGGCTTAGCAGCGCCTCGCGGGAACCCGGCAGGGGATAGCCGCCGATATACAACACGCCTTCCAGATCAAACAGGGCGCCGTGGATCATGGTTCTCTCAATGGATCGGATAGGGGACTGCGCCGCGTGAATGCGGAGAATCCGTCGTTCCAATGAGTATAGAAGGCGTTTTGGCAAGGGGACTGAAACTGTACGACAATCCCGGTCAGACCGCCGCGCCCTTGGCCTGCGCTCGGTCGCGGCGGGCGACGCAGGCCGCGGCGACCACCTGGGGATCGTAACCGGCCATGAATTCCGGCCAGCCGGCGGCATGCTGCTCAATCAGCCCGGCCAGCGCTGCGATGTGGTCAGGGGCATCATTCAGCGCCGGGAGATAGCGGTAACGTTCGCCGCCCGCATCTAGGAAGGTTTGGCGGTTTTCGTGGGCGATTTCTTCCAGCGTTTCCAGACAGTCAGCGGCAAAGCCGGGACACGCCACATCCACGCGCTTGACGCCGGCTTTCGCCCAGTCAGCGAGCAATACGCTGGTATAGGGTTGCAGCCATTCCGCACGGCCAAAGCGCGACTGGAAAGCGACCGCCCACTGTTCCGGCCCCAGCCCCAGCCGTTCAGCAACCAGCCGGGCGGTTTTATGACACTGGCAATGATAGGGATCGCCGGCCAGCAGGTTGCGCTTGGGTAAGCCGTGGAAGGAGAACAGCAATCGCTCGCCGGCTTGTTCGGCGCGGGCGGCGCGCAGGCTGGCGGCCAGCGCGTCCAGATAGGCGGGATGGTCATGATACTGGGCGATGAAGCGCAATTCCGGCAGCCAGCGCCAGGTTTGCAATTCGGCAGCGATGGCATCGAACGTCGAGGCAGTAGTCGCCGCCGAATATTGCGGGTAAAGCGGCAGCACCAGCAGGCGTTGCACGCCGGCGGTCCGTAACTCGGCCAGTGCGGCGGCGATGGAGGGGTTGCCATAACGCATTCCCAGGACGACCCGAACCGGACCGGGGCAACGCGCAACCAAGGTCTCGGCCAGGGCCTTCGCCTGTTTCCGGCTGATCGCCAGCAACGGCGACCCCTCCGCCGTCCAGATCGCCTGATACTTGCGCGCCGACCGGGCCGGTCGGGTGCGCAAAATGACGCCATGCAGGATCAGCCACCAGAGCGGTCGGGGGATTTCCACAACGCGCCGGTCCCAGAGAAATTCCGCCAGATAGCGACGTAAAGCAGATGGAGTGGGCGCGTCGGGGGTGCCGAGATTGGCCAGCAAAATCCCGGCGCAGGCGGGTTGCCCGTGAGTAAAAGCCTCAGCGGCGGCCAATTTCATTGACATGATTCACCGATGTTCAAAGGTGATCATGCTAATGCAATCCTCGCACAAATTATTCAGATGACGAACTGGCAGGGTAAAAGATTCCTTCGCTGTCCATGGTACGGTAGTGGTTTTCTTCTCAGGATCATCAACGATGCCCGCCAAGCCTCGCGTTTTAAAACTGGTATTGATGGCATTTTGCAGGTTATTTGCCTGGGTGGTATCCCGAGATAAACGGGCTTTGATCAATGCTTCATACTGCTGCTCCAGTGCCTGATTCGATTGCCGGAACGCCAGAAACAGGATGCTTTCCGAACCAACGCTATTATCGAGCTTAAAAGATTTATCTTTGGCCGGTAAATGATAGGTAACACCAGCTTTGACTGGATTCAGATTGTCAACCTTGACACCCCCAAAGCTGGTCATCGGGAAAAGCTGGAAAATCGCCTTGCTGCTGTCTACCTGGAAGATATAGACATAACTATCCTCTGCCGGAGTGAACTGGATTTTGTAATGATCGCCAGAATTCAGCACGCTCCCCTCAACCAATGGCTTCAGCGGGCCTTGGCCACCGGGACGATAGACATAATTGACTTTGAAGCTTAATGGCTTGGAACTGCCAGGCGTAGACAAAGAGGCTGGCTTGGCGGCAGCACTGCCGGGTTCCGGGGTAATTTTAACGGTTCCCGCTGGCCCACGCGTCGTGAGGTCAGCATCTGCAGAAGAATCAGCAGCGCCGATGCTCCCGGCTACTCCCAACAACAGACTGCCCATTAAGGCTAGCGGCAATTGTTGACGCCAATAGATTTTAGAGATCATGACTTCCCCTCGGGCTATGTTTGAACTTCAACACAGGCATAGCGCTCATCTGAGTTTTTTGCAACTGATTGATAAGTTGTGATTGCAATTGGATTATCCGAGAATGATCTTGCGCGCGGCGCGCTTCCATGAGTGCCGCATACTGGTCTTCAAGTACACTGTATCGTTTCTGGAAAGCCAACGTATAAATCTGCTCTTGACCAACTTGTTCATCCAGTTGAAAGGCTTCATCTTCAGCAGGTAAGAAGTAGACCGTGCCGGCTTGTACAGGATTCAGATTAGCAGCTTGTAAATCATGTCCTCCTTCCGATGGGAATAGACGATAAACAGCACCGCTGCTATCGATTTGAAAGATATACACATAACCATCCTGCTCAGGGGTAAAACGAATCTGGTAATGATCTCCGGAACGCAGCACACCATCATTGAGTAGTGGTCGAAAATTGAGCTGATCGATAGGTCGGTAAGCGTAGGAAACTTGAATAGAAAGTGCGCGATTTAATGAATATTCCCTAATCAAGTAACCCGTTCCGATAACCAGAGTACTCACTATTAAGAGTGCGGCGCTGATGGCGTATCGGCTGAACCTGCGGTTGGCTGTTTTTTTCTTGATGACTGGCGACGTTACTGACGAAAGGACTACCGTTGCATCACGCTCGCCGGTATCGCTTTTATCAATGGCCTCCATCAGTTGCTCAGCAGTAGCAAAACGCGCCTCTGGATCGCGGGCCAATAATCCATCCAGGAGATACTGATAGCGATGTAATTCGACCGGCAAGGATTCAGTGAGACCGTCCGGCGTCCGGCCAGGCCGCAATCGAGTCAGCATCTCGAAAAAGACCAGACCCAGAGAATAGAGATCACTGCGACCATCGAGAGGTTTCCCCTGAGCTTGCTCTGGACTCATATAAAGAATAGTGCCAATCGCTAAGCCTGTTGCTGTCAAGGGTGTAGTGTCTTCGCAGGCTTTGGCGATTCCAAAATCGGAGAGGACTGCATGGTCACCGTCACGGAACAAAATATTGGCGGGTTTAACGTCCCGATGGATAAAACCCTGGCGATGAGCATGGCCTAGGGCGCTGGCAAGCTGGCGCAGAATACCGACTGCCTGCTCTGCTGATAACCCCTTTTGAATACGCTCCTTCAAGGTCCCACCTTCGATATACTCCATGACCATGTAATATTGGCTCTGATATTCGCCAATATCATGAATCGTCACAATATGTGGGTGGCGCAGTTGGGCGATGATTTTTCCTTCCTTGAGAAAACGCTGATGAAACATAGGATCAGCGCTGAGGGAAGGATTGATGACTTTGATAGCGACGGGCCGTTCAAGCGCCTCCTGAATCGCTAAATACACCTGACCCATTGCGCCACCGCTGATCCGGTTTTCAATTTTATAGCCCGGAATAACCGGAAAACCATCAGTCGGCTTGAGAGCGTTCATGTCATTGCCCTTGCAGCCATCAGGTCTAAAATCGGCTTTTGCCTTGCTCTAAAATTCCCAGCGAAGCTGGGTGGTAATAGAGTGCGTCTCAAGATGTTCATAATCGAATAGCGTGCGGTATTGGATCAGGGCCGATGGCCCGTCTTTAAACCGTGCTAAAAATCCGAGGCTGAATCTGAAATAGTTTTTATCCATGGGATCTGTAAAGATTTGAAAGCTATTGTCAGGGACGGCGGCGCCTTCGACGAATCGACCAGTTAACCATTGGTTATTATTCTTGAATTCGTGGAGCCAACTGAGTTCTACCTGCGGTTCCAGCGTTCCCCAGGGTTGATTCAACAGATAGCTGGCCCGTCCCCCAAAACTGGAAACCAGCGACTGCAGATTTTGTTCGCCCACCGCCACCGCCCAGGCTGAGCCGGGATTACTGTCAAAGGTGTGCTCTTGAAACGGGTCGACTTGCACATCGAGATAACTCAGTCGGGCTTCGGGACCAAAGGTCAGACTACCATGGGTGAATTGGTAACCGGCGCCTAATTCAACAAAAAATTGCCGACCGCTATAGTTGCTGTCAAAGTGTTGCTTGATATCTGCATCCGGCAATTGGTAGGCCACATTGCGCTGCTGGTCATAATCATTGCGGCCATAATTGACCATTCCCTCAACATAGAATCGGTCGGAAAGATAATGGACGCCGTACAAGGTTAAACCATAACTCCGGGTATCCAGAGAACCGCTTTGGTTATCCATATCCGTATCTGTAGCAGCATAAGACAGAGCAACGCCCAGGATAGACTGGTCACTGAAGCGATAATCTGTACCCAGTGTCAATTCAAGGGTCTTGAAATCAAACCCGGTCTGATTCTGGGTTTCATCACGGTTTCCGAGATTGATTGCGCCGCTGGCGAACACCCCAAACGGGCCTAAATCGGTATCTATATCTGTACTGGGAACGCCTGTTTCTTCTCCTGTGCTGGCGAGCAAATAGCGCAAGTCCCGACCAGAAAGCGTCCATCCACCCCGCTGGATATTCAACTGGTCGAGATTGATGCCCATCACGCCGGAGCGCAATGCGGCCAAGCGGGAGCGAATACCCAACATCTGAGACTGCACGCTGGTTTGGGACGCATCAATGGCGGTCGTCAGGCTCTTGGGAGTGATTTGCTCCAAGGCTGAACCGACACTCGGATCGTTGGCGCTGGCGGCATCAATCAGCGCATTGCAGTCTCGCAAGAAATTGGCGCTGGCCGCGCCGTCGAAGCACAGGCCACCAATGGCGCGCCCCACTGTTTTTGCGCTCGGATCGTCAGTTGCATTTTCAAGGAGTTTTTGGACATCTTCCTTGCTGCGCGTGACAATCACTGTGACCGTGGCTGAATCGATGCTGATGCCATCGGTGATAGTGTAAGTAAAGGCATCGACGCCGATAAAATTCGACGCCGAGGTATAAGTAATCGTATTGCCGACACTGATAGTTGCACTGCCATGCCCTGGGTTGCCTGCCTGGACGAGAGTCAGTCCTGTCCCCACATCATTGGCGAGCACCGGGATGGTCACTGGCGTTCCAGCCGGGGTGGTCGCCGTATCATCCAAGGCTTCAAGCGCCGGGGCGATGACCGTTACACGCACTATGGCGGTATCAGACTGACCAAAGCTGTCACGAATGGTGTAAGTAAACGTGTCGGCCCCGGCAAAATTCGCGTTGGGGGTATAAATCACGGAGTTGCCACTGATGGCTGCACCGCCATTCGACGGATTAGTGACTTGCGCCACGGTCAGTCCCGTCCCGGCATCGTTTGCCAGCACGTTAATAGTGACCGGCGTCCCGGCAGACGTGCTCGCTGTATCGTCCACCGCATTCAATCCCGGTGGATTGACCGTGATCCGCACGGTGGCCGTGGCCGTCTGCCCGAAACTGTCGGTGATCCGGTAGGTGAAGCTGTCATTGCCAGCAAAGTTCGCATTAGGCGTATAGGTAATGGTGTTGTTGGTATTGCGTGTTGCGCTGCCACGGCTGGGGAACGTCGCTACAGCAACCGTCAGCGCCGTGCCGCTGTCATTGCCCAGCACGTTAATGGTGACCGGCGTCCCGGCAGACGTGCTCGCTGTATCGCCCACTGCGTTCAGACCCGGTGGATTGACCGTGATCCGCACGGTGGCTGTGGCCGTCTGCCCGAAACTGTCAGTGATCCGGTAGGTGAAACTGTCGCCGCCGGTAAAATTCGCATTAGGCGTATAGGTGATAGTGTTGTTGCTGTTGATTACCACACCGCCATTCGACGGATTGGTAACTTGCGCCACGGTCAGTCCCGTCCCGGCATCGTTTGCCAGCACGTTAATGGTGACCGGCGTCCCGGCAGCCGTCGTGGCTGCATCATCCACCGCATTCAATCCCGGTGGATTGACCGTGACCGTGACCGTAGCCGTATCGGTCTGCCCAAAACTGTCAGTGATTCGGTAGGTGAAACTGTCGCCGCCGGCAAAATTCGCGTTGGGGGTATAAATCACGGAGTTGCCGCTGATGACTGCACCACCATTCGACGGATTGGTGACTTGCGCCACGGTCAGCGCCGTCCCCGTGTCATTGGCCAAGACATTAATCGTGACTGGCGTTCCGGCAGCCGTCGTGGCCGCATCATCCACTGCGTTCAATTCCGGTAGATTGACCGTGACCGTGACCGTAGCCGTATCGGTCTGCCCGAAACTGTCGGTGATCCGGTAGGTGAAGCTGTCGTTGCCGGTAAAATTCGCATTAGGCGTATAGGTGATGGTGTTGTTGCTGATTACCACACTGCCATTCGACGGATTGGTGACTTGCGCCACGGTCAGCGCCGTCCCCGTGTCATTGGCCAGGACATTGATCGTGACCGGCGTCCCGGCCAACGTAGTCGCCGCATCGTCCACCGCATTGATCAGTACGATGCCATTACCGTTTAAAGTCGCAGACAGCGTTTCAATACAGTCATCACTGCATGTATCGACGACGACGCTTAGCATCCCTGTTTGGATTCCAATCGTCGCCGGCGAGAAAGTAACGTTGATGCTGCAGGAAGATTGTGGACCCAGCGATGCAGGGCAATTACTGGTTGCGGAAAAACCGCTGGTTGTAGAAATACTATTAACAATCATGGGTATTTGGAGATCATTATTGGTCAGCGTCACCGTTCGCGGCGAACTGGTCGTACCGACAGGAATGTCCCCAAAATTGACCTGAGCGGGCAAGAGCGTAGGGGGTGGGGGCAAAGTCTGCGCCCGCAGTTCGATCCCACCCTTCGGCAGTAGCGTCAACATCAAACTACCGAACAACAATACGGCGGCTTTGGCCCAAAACCCATGGTGACTCAGTAATTGATGGTTCATGGTCATGCCGCCCCTATCCCAGGTATTGCTACCCATTTAACAAAGTGCTATCGCGAGGAACTGCTTTCGCCAATCAAGGTAAACGCCGCCCAAAATATCGGATGCGCCATATTCGGCTTCTCCAAGAGCGTCAGTTGCGCTCGGCGCAATGCTTCTGCCCGCCCCATACCGGGGGATTTCTGGTACGCATCAAAGGTTCTGGTTGTCAGCAAAACTGTAGGTTCCGAAACCACATACCAATGCGACGCCAACAATGATCGGGCGCCCGCATAGAAAAACGCCGTCGCCAATCCCGACAACCCCTCGCCACGCAGGCGCTCCCCCCCTTCGCCAGCCGTATTACAGGCGGATAGCAGGACCCATTCCGCATCCAGTCTCAGGTTGGCAATCGCGCTGGCCCCCAATAACCCATTATCCCCATCATGACTGGAAGTCTGCGGCGTCAACGCCAGTGCCGGTTCGGTCAGACAATCCAATTCACCGGGCAATAACGCATGGGTGGCAAAAGCAATGATGCGGTAATTCTGCAAATGGCTGGCCTGCACTGCGGAAACCGTCGCTTGCTGACCCAGTATTACTCCCTGATCTGGTTTGGCTCCCAAGGTACGCGCCAAGGTGTGCAGTTCGATGGCTGTTTCCGGGAGTTGCGGCAACTGACTCAGTGCTTGAGCGTCGAGTTGGCATCCCTGGATGACCCGATCAACTCCACTGCCGCCACCGCGCAACGCTACACCCGCCCGCTCCGAAAAGACCGGATCGCCAAAACCAATGAACGGCAGACGAGCCTGCGAAACGCCGGCAATCTGACGAAACTGCTCCAGCGCCACCACTGAAGGCAACAAGCTGAACGCCATGTCGCGCACCAGCCAGGCCGCTTGCTGGTAGTCGCCGGGCGTCGCCGGGCGTCGCACCAGCAAAGCAGGCGGCAGGCTGAGCAGTGAACCGGACGGCGCTACGATCAAATGTTCGACGCCGGTCAGCGCCGATTCCAACGGACCGAGCAATTGTCGGTACAATTCATGGGCGAGCGCCAGATCAAAGTCGGGAATGCGCCCAGAACTGGCGTCCACCCCAGCGCGCAACCGTTCGACCTGGACGGTGAGTTGCTGCACCGGCAATTTCACCGCTGCACCCTGCAACGCGCCATCCGCCTTCACCAAAAACACCCAGGTTTCCCGCTGCCCTGGCAGCACCCGCAACAGCGCCTCGTTTGGCCGCAACAACTTCGCCACTACCGCTGCATTCAAAGGCATCGGGGTGACCAGGCGACCATAACGCGGGAATCTTGCCTGTAGTTGTTGTTCCTGACGCTGATATTCTTCCACTGCAGCGCGCAATCGAGCTTTAAGTGCTTCTTCCTTGGCGGTGTCCCGTGCCAGAAAGGGCTTGCTTTGCTCTACGCCCAATTGGTACTGAATATCCTGTCGGGCCTTCAAAGCGTCCTGCAACGTTCTTGCTGTTTCCCGCACCTCAGGATCAGTTTCGGCCAGGCGCGCCGCTACCTGGGTAACCGCTCGCCCCGCCGCCGGCGTCTGACCGAGTTGTGAGACGGTGAACGCTTCATCAAGGAGCGCCGTTTGTTCGCCTGAACCGGCGCGATCCGCCAGTTCAAACAGCAGTTCCAGATAATCCTCAAGGTCTCTGCTTTGCAATTGCGCCAATGCGGTCTGATCGCTCAGCAAAATCCGGCGGGTCTCGCGCCACAGCGCCAGCGCGCGATCGGGCTGACCCGCCGTGCGTTCGACACGGGCCTGGGCCATCAGCGCATCGGCCAGCGCCCGGCCCTCGCCAAACAGGGCGCGACTGAGGTCAACTGCCGCCTGCGCATGAGAGCGAGCCTGATCGTAGGCCTGGCGACGGCGATCCACCTCCGCCAGGCGCTGATGGCTTTCGCCGACCCAGTGATAGTCGCCGCCCCGCACCGCATCGAAAATTTTAAGCGCCTGGGCGTAAGCCGCCTCGGCTTCCGCCAGCTTGCCGAGTTCGACATAGACATCGCCAACGCCGACCAGCGAGTGAGCGATCCGGGGATTGGTGGCCCCCTGCCGGGAACGCGCCGCCGCCGCCTGACTCAGTTCCCAGGACTGTTGAGCATACTGGGCAGCCCGTTCCTGCTCGCCGCGATCCAGGGCATCCCAGGCGCGATAGACGAGGAACTCCGGCCAGTCCGAGATATCCGGCGAGGCCTTCACCAGCGGTTCGGCGCGTTGAAACATCGCTTCCGCCGCCCCGGGTTGCAGGCGGCTGAGTTCGCGGGCCATGCGCGCCGCCAGGTAACCGCCGCCTGGATGGTTGACCCCTTTGATACGCTCATGAATTTCCAGCGCACGTTGCGCCAGCTCCAGGGCGCGCTGATGATTTTTCGCCGAGTTGTACAAAGTACCCAGTTCTTCCAGAGCGGTGAACTGCCCCATATCTTCCAGACCGATCAACCGGCCTTCGGGCGCGATAGCTTGTTCAGCCAGCGCGATCAACTGCGATCGACTGCCCGGGAGTTTTTCCTGCGCCACGCCCTGGAGGGAGGCCTGGATGAAGTTTTCAAACAGTGGGGCCAGGTGCGCTGGTCCCCATAGCACGAAAGCGCGATTATCAACGCCGGCGGCGATGAGCCAATAAGGAAACCCCCCATTGTAGCTCGTGCAACGGCGCACAAAGGCTGGTTGTTCGTTCAAAAGGCGAGTCGGTTCCAGATCACCGCAATCAGCATCAGTTTGCACTGTTTGGGCTAAATCGCCTTCGCGCAAAAAACGCTCTTCCCACTGAGCCGACGGACGCGGCAAAGGACCGCGCCAAACCTGCCCGGCAGCGCGTTCCCAACCGGAGCAGCGAATCTCGAACTGTTCCAGGTCGTGCTCACCGCCGGCTTTGTAAAACTCGCAAGCGACATCGCCCAGCGCACGGGCATCTTCCGGCAAGGCAACCCGCGTTCCAATGGGCAAGCCTGTTGACGCTGCCGGCGAACGCCCGCCGGCAGCGCATCCCCCCAGGATCAATACGCCAACTATCAGTAACAGCGCGCTATAGCCGCATTTACCGTAAGCCATGCGCCCTCTCCCTATCGTAGAATTCCGTCTGTCGGTGTTTACGGGTTGCCGGTTGCCGGCTTATCCAGGCGGATAAATTCGCTGCGGCGATTCAATTCGCGACCGGCTTCTGTAGTGTTGGACGCCACGGGATGTGCTTTGCCATAACCTTTGGCAATCAACCGGCCAGGCGCTATCCCGTGCTTGATCAGGTAATCCCGCACTGCCCGGGCTCGTTGATCTGATAATAGTAGATTATGTTGATCGGAACCGGCGGCGTCTGTATGGCCGGCGATCAACAACACGGCATTGGCAAGCGCCGGGCTTTGCAGTGCGCTGACATATTCATCCAGCAGTGGGTAGGTGTCACTGCGAATATGTGCCGAATTCAAATCGAAACGAATCAGCGCCGCCACTTGGGGTCGATCACGGATCAGCGTTGGGTAATCCAGGGTTTCTACAAGCTGAGTTGCAGGTATGGATGCGGGTCGGGTGAGCGCGGACGCCGCTGGCGCTGGATCATCGACAATACCTGCCGGACCGCGCAATCGCCCAGCAGGACCAGGCGCTCCACGCAGTTGCAGGCCCGGTTGCGGGCTGGCCGGGACGCTCAACGCGCGTTCGATGTCTGCGGCGGTCTTCGGCTGCGCCGGTTGTGCGGCCATGCCAGCGCTCCAAACCAGCCCGAGCATCAGCCCAAACATCCAGCCATGACGCGCACAATGGATGCTTCTTCGAAGCTTTCGAGTGCTTTCAGCAAGCGGCTGGCAAGGAGTGATCGCCAATCGTTGACCTAAAGATATGGAATTCATCGGATCCTTACCTCAAGGAAGCAGTGGATTAAACAACGGGCCAAGTCACTGTTCTTGATATTCCTCCCTGACCTTCCCCTACAAAAGACGTCTTACGGCACATGCGGCCGCTCCAGATACTCATGCGACTGCATTTCCTGCAAGCGGCTGACAGTGCGTTGAAACTCGAATTTCAGCTTCTGGCCGATATAGAGTTCCTGCGGCGGGGCGGCGGCGGAAACGATCAACTTCACACTCCGGTCATAGAACTCATCGACCAGATTCACAAAGCGGCGCGCCTGATTTTCCATCTGCCAGTCCATGACCGGGATATTGGAAATCAGCACGGTGTGGAAGCAGCGGGCGATTTCGATGTAATCGCTGGTGCCGCGCGGCCCGTCGCAGATCGCCCGGAAATTGAACCAGACAATATCATCGGCCTCGCGCAGGGTGGGAATGAACCGGCCTTCGATTTCCAGATCACCACCGCGATGACCGGGTTCAGGGGCAATATTATTGAACACATCGTTCAGAATTTGCTCGGCCCTGTCATCCAGCGGGTAATGATAAATCTCCGCCTTTTCCAGATAACGCAGCCGGTAATCGACGCCGCCATCGACGTTCAGCACATCAAGATGCTGCTTGAGCAACTCGATAGCGGGCAGGAACCGGGCGCGTTGCAGACCATCCTTGTATAAGTCGTCCGGCGGGAGGTTGGAGGTGGTGATCAGCGTGACGCCCTGGGCGAACAATTCCTTCAACAAACCATACAGCAGCATGGCGTCGGTAATGTCTGACACGAAGAACTCATCCAGACAAATCACTCGCGCCTGTTCGGCAAAGCGGCGGGCGACGAGGCGCAGCGGGTCTTGTTGCTGTTTGAGTTCCTTGAGTTCGGCGTGAACGGCGCGCATGAAGCTGTGAAAGTGAATACGTTGCTTGCGCTCAATCGGTAACGCATCGATGAAGGTGTCCACCAGATAGGTTTTACCCCGTCCCACGCCACCCCACAGATACAATCCGCGCACTGCGGGCGCACTGGCGGCGGCGGGTTTATCACGGCTGGCCAGTCGGGCGAACAATCCCCCGGATTTTTTGGCGGGCGCGGCCTCCGGTCGAGCCATCAGTTGATCGTAGACTTTCTGTAAATGCAACACCGCCCGTTCCTGAGCGGGATCATGCTGGAAGCCTTCCCTTTCCAGATCAAGGCGATAACGTTCGTAGGGCATGGCGGGACTCGAAGTCGGGTGTTAATAACTGGATACGGAAGCGGTCAGCACCGGGGAGGGGCGTGGCGGCAGATACCGGGACCAGTCGCGCCGGGCGTCACTGAAGGCGAAGAAATCCGGATTGATCAGCACGGGCCGGGCATTGTAGCGCAGGGGCCGCAGGTGCATGTCGGTCAGATGGCCGCCCGCTTCTTCGAGAATAATTTGCGAGGCGGCGGTGTCCCATTCGCCGGTCGGGCCAAAACGGGGATACAGATCGGCCTCGCCCTCGGCGATCAGGCAGGATTTCAGCGCACTGCCCAGGAACAGGTGCCGGTACTCGCCAATCTGCTGCAAGTACTCCTGCAAGCGACGACTCCGATAAGACGCTTCGCTGCTGGTGACCCGGATCGGTTGATGGCAGGTTTGGGCGGCGTGAATGCGTCGCAGCGGCTGGTTGCGCGGTTTCTTCCAGGCGCCGCCGCCGCGCCAGGCGTAGTAGCAAGCGCCGTCGACCGGCGCCAGGATGAGTCCGAACACGGCTTCGTGCTGATGAATCAGTGCGATATTGATGGAGAATTGGTCGCTGCGCCGGATAAATTCGCGGGTGCCGTCGAGTGGGTCCACCAGCCACAGCCATTCCCAGCGGCTGCGTTCGGCAAAGCTGATCTCGGAAGATTCCTCGGACAGGATCGGAATGTGCGGGGTCTGTTGCGTCAGACCGCGCAGGATGCACCGGTGAGCAGCGAGATCGGCTTCGGTGATCGGACTTTGATCGGCCTTTTCGGTGAAGCTGAAGGAACCGGCGTACACATCCAGAATGCAACGTCCCGCCTCCCGGGCGATGGCCTGAACCGGCTCCGCCAAGGCGGACAAGGGAATATCGGGAACGTCAAACATGACGTGCAGAGCCTCGCAGGTCAGGGTGGTCATGCGAAAATAAACCAGTCACCATGCATTCTGCTTTAATTCTACACAAAACCGAGTCCAAACCGCTTGCCGGCGGAGCCTTTTGTCATGACCCCACGATTGCCCTGGCCGAAAATCCGCACCGTTCTGCTCGACATGGACGGCACGCTGCTGGATTTACGTTTTGACAACCATTTCTGGCGGGAACTCGTGCCGGAACGCTACGCCGAGCGCCATGGCCTGCCGCTGGACCAGGCCCGCACCGAGATCAAGGCCCGCACCCAGGCGCTAGAAGGGACGCTCAACTGGTACTGCCTGGACTATTGGACACAGGATTTGGCGCTGGATGTCGTGGCGTTGAAGCGCGAAATTACCCATCTGATTGCGGTGCATCCGCATGTTCTGGAATTTCTGGACGCCTTGCGCGTAGCTGGCAAGCGGGCGGTGCTGGTCACCAACGCCCATCGGGACAGTCTGGCGCTGAAGATGGAGAAAACCCGGCTGATCGGGCATTTTGACGCCCTGATTTGCGCCCACGATCTCCAGCGGGTCAAGGAACAGCCAGACTTCTGGCCACGGTTGCAGGAGGTTGAGCCGTTTGATCCAGCGACGACGTTACTGGTGGACGATAATTCCACCATTTTGCGGACGGCGCAGCAGTATGGCATTGCACATCTAGTGTCGCCGCTGCGGCCCGATTCCGCTGCTCCGCCGCGAACACCGGACGGGTTTCCAGCGATTCATGATTTTTCCGAGTTGTTGCCGGTCGCCTAACACAACCCCCTCTCTCACCCGGAGAGAGGGGATAAGGGAAAGGGGATTTTCATGCGTGAACTGCAACCAGGACAGAATCAGCCTATTGGCAGCGGGCGCATCGTGGTCGGGATCAGCGGTGAGCCGCATGAAGATTTCGCTGCCAAAACCCAGACCGGCGCGGTGTTGCTGGGTGTGGATGGACAGGCGCGTGATTTGTCCGATTTAATCAGCGCCGAACAACCCTGCTCCCCGGACGGTTCGGTGACGTTCGCAGCCTATCCCCCGGCGTTTTGCATCGAACTGGACGCCATACCCACGACTGTAGCGCGCATCGTCATTGTGCTGGTGGTCAAACCCGACCAGCCCCCCGGCGTCACTTTCGGGGTGTTCACCGTTATTCGCGTCTGGCTGACCGACGATGCCGGCCAACCGATGCTGCTGTTTCCCTTGCCGCCGGCCTGTCGCGGCGAAACGGCGATGATCATGGCGGAACTGTACCGCTATCAGGGTCAATGGAAATTCCGGGCAGTCGGCCAAGGGTTCGCCGCCGGGTTGCCGGCGCTGGCGGCGCATTTTGGCCTGCGTGTCCCGGAAGCGCGTTCCGTCGCCAACCCGGAATCCCGTCCGCCCGCTGGCCCGACCTCATTTAGCGGCACCGGTTTTTGCATCCACCCCGACGGTTATGTGTTGACCAATCATCATGTGATCGACGGCGCTCACGAAATTCTGGGCCGTTCGCCACGCCAGCGTTGTCGGTTGGAGCCGGTGTTCGCTGATCCTACCAACGATCTGGCCTTACTGCGGGCCGATACGTCCCTGCCGGGGGTAGCGACGTTCCGCGATGGGCGACAGGCGCAACTGGGCGAAGCGGTGATCGTGGTCGGTTATCCGCTGGGCGGATTGCTTGGCTCCGGGCCGCAGGTCACGACCGGCAATGTCAGTTCGCTGATCGGTCCCGGTGACGATACCCGCTCCCTGCAATTTACCGCTCCCACCCAGTCCGGTAACAGCGGCGGGCCGTTGTTGGACAACGATGGCGCGGTGGTCGGCGTGGTCAGCGCCAAATTGAACGCGGCGCGGGTCCATGAAATGACCGGCGACATTCCCCAGAACGTGAATTTCGCTATCAAAGCTGCCCTGGCGCGGGGTTTCCTGGAAGCAGTCGGCATCGACTACCAGAGCCGCAGTCCCCGCTCCACCCGCTCCACCGCCGACATCGCCGCCGAAGCCCGCGATTTCGTGGTAAAAATAAAATGTCAGGCTTAACCGCTCCGGTTTCGCCATTCCCTTTGCCTTTTCCCGGGAGCCTGTATGTCTTTCGCGCCGAACCTGCCGCTGCTCATCGAACCCGCGTCGCTTCAAGCCTGTCTGACTGACCCCGCCGTACTGATCGTTGATTTGTGCGATCCGGCCCGTTACGCCGCCGGTCACATTCCCGGCGCGGTGTCGCTCGACTACGCTGATCTGGTGCGGGCGAAGCCACCGGCTATGGGTCTGTTGCCGACGGAACCGCAACTCAGCAATGTACTGTCGCGAATCGGGCTGATGGCGGAGCGGCAGGTGGTGGCTTATGACAATCAGGGCAGCGGGCGCGCGGCGCGGTTGCTGTGGACGCTGACCGCGCTCGGTCATCAGCGGGCGGCGCTGCTCAATGGCGGACTCGACGCCTGGATTGCCTCGGGTGGGTTACTGGAAACGCAGAATCGTCGTCCGACCCGCAGCGCCTATGTCGCCCGCTTTGTGAATCCGGCGACGATCGCTGACCGGGACTACATCCTGGCGCGCCTCGGACAGCCGGATCTGGTGCTGCTCGATGTCCGCACGCCGGCTGAATACGTCGGAATGGATGTGCGGGCGACTCGGGGCGGGCATATTCCCGGCGCCGTCAACCTGGACTGGATGGCGGCGATGGACTCGCAACGGCGCTTCCAGCCCGATGCGGTGCTGCGGGAATTGTTCGCAGCGCGGGGCGTGACGCCCGACAAGGAAGTCATCGTTTATTGCCAGACGCATCATCGTTCAGCGCATACCTATTGGGTGCTGCGCCATTTGGGCTACCCCACGGTGCGCGGTTATCCCGGCTCCTGGTCGGAGTGGGGCAATGATCCGGATTTGCCGATTGAGGCGTGAGTCCGGCCTTCAACTGCTCGTCGCCACAAACAATCGTTCCCGATAAAAGCGCAGCTCGTCAATGGAATCGCGGATATCCTGCAACGCCAGATGGGTCGAGGACTTGTTGAAGCCCTTGATCCGTTCAGGATACCAGCGCCGTCCCAGCTCTTTGACTGTACTCACATCCAGATTGCGGTAGTGGAAGTATGCTTCCAGTTCCGGCATACAGCGCGCCAGAAACCGCCGATCCTGGCAAATACTGTTGCCGCACATCGGCGACTGGCCGGGCGGAACGTACAGGCGCAAAAACTCCAGCGTTTGTCGCTCCGCCTCGCGCTCGTCAATGCGGCTGGCGCGCACCCGGGCCGTCAGCCCGGACTTGCCATGCTGCTGGCGATTCCAGTCATCCATCGCCGCCAGCACCTCATCGCTGTGATGAATGGCCAGCACTGGCCCTTCAGCGAGCAGGTTCAACTGGCTGTCCGTCACCAGGGTGGCGACTTCGATAATCAGGTCGGTCTGGGGAGCCAGGCCAGTCATTTCCAAATCAATCCAGATCAGGTTATCGGGAGACATGACTTTTTCAGTAGTTAGCGTCAGGGGAAGGCCCGCCATCCACCTGTGGAGCGTGGACGACCATCGTCATGGCCGCCAGTTTATCCCGATTTGGCCGGTATCGCCTGGCCGGGTGACCACATGACCGAACGGCGTTTGACGCGCAGCCAGCAGGCCCGCATTCAGCAAGCGCAGGATCGCCGCCGCCAGCGGGCGAATCAGCCGGAACCGTCGCACGGTAACGACGTCAGCTTGGGGCCGGAACAAACCGGCCTGGTGATTACCCCTTACGGGCAGGCGCTGATCGTCGAAGATCAGGACGGCGCACTGCATCGTTGCGTGGTGCGGCAAAATCTGGGCCGGCTGGCCTGCGGCGACCGGGTGATCTGGCAGGCGTCCAGCAGCGGGGAAGGGGTCGTGACCGCCGTCGCTGAGCGTCGCTCGCTGCTGACTCGTCCCGATTACCGGGGTCAACTGCGCCCGGTCGCCGCCAATCTCGATGCCGTCGTGGTCGTGCTGGCCCCCTTTCCGGAACTCAGTGAGTCGCTGATCGACGGCTACTTAACGGCCATCGCCGCCATTGGCGTACAGGCGCTGCTAGTGCTGAACAAGGTGGACTTGCTCGATTCATCGGAGCTTGCTGCGCTGACTGACCGGCTGGAAACGTATCGTCGCATCGGCTATTCCCTGTTGCTGGTCAGCAGCCATACCACCCATGGATTGAACGAGTTGCGCCACTGGCTGAGTGGGCGCACCAGCGTGTTCGCTGGACAATCGGGCGTGGGCAAATCGTCGTTGATCAAGGCGTTGTTGCCGGATCGGGACATTCGCATTCAGGCCGTGTCTGCCGCGACGAGCCACGGTTCACACACTACCAGCGCCAGCACGCTTTATCACCTACCCGACGGCGGTGATTTGATCGATTCGCCCGGCGTGCGCAGTTTCGAGTTGGGGGATATCCGGCCCGGCGATTTAGAGCGGGGTTTTCCCGAACTCGCGCCGTATCTGGGCCGCTGCCGGTTTTCCGATTGCCGCCATGAGGTTGAGCCGGATTGCGCGTTACGGGAGGCCGCGCAACGCGGCGAGATTGCGCCGCGTCGGCTGGAGAGTTACCGGCAATTGCGGGCCGCGCTGGACACTGCCGTCAAGTCGGGCCGATGACGGCGATCCTGCCTTTTCTATTTGCTGGACTGGTGCTGGGTCTGAGCGGCGGGCTGGCGCCGGGACCGTTGCTGACTTTGGTCGCCAGCGAGACCTTGCGCCATGGCGCCGCGGCGGGAATACGGGTGGCGCTGGCCCCCTTGCTGACCGATGCGCCGATTATTTTGGCGACCTTGCTGGTGTTGCAACCGCTGACTGACCAGCAAATGCCGCTGGCGTTGCTGCATCTGGCCGGTGGGTTGTATCTGGGCTGGCTGGCGCTTGAGGGATTGCGCTTTCAAGGCGCGGACCTGTCGCCGGTCCCACCCTCCAGTTCCCTGTGGCGCGGGGTCATCGCCAATTTCCTTAATCCCAGCCCTTATCTGTTCTGGCTGACCGTCGGCGCGCCGACCCTTCTGGCGGCCTGGCGGGAGGGGTGGCTGGCAGTGGCGGCGTTTATCGCCGCCTTCTATGCCTTGCTGGTGGGATCGAAGGTGTTGCTGGCGCTGGGGCTGGGCCGGAGCCGGCGAACGTTGCGCAGTCGCGGCTACCGGCTCGTCATGCAGAGTCTGGGGGGATTATTACTGATTTACGCCCTGCTGTTTATCTATCAAGGCGGGCGGTTACTGGCTTCACCGCCGGTCTGATCAGGAATCTTTCTGATGCCCGGACCCCACCCTGTGTTTTGTCTTCCCAATCAGATGGTGAATGAGGCAAAATCGCCAGTATGAGCACTCCACAATCCCTGCACGATACGGTGCAAACCTTGCTGAATACCCAAATTCAGGGGGTACTCGCAACTCAGCGTGAACAACAGCCGTACACCAGCCTGATGGCCTTCGCGGTGACCTCCAATTTGCGGCACATCCTCTTCGCGACCTATCGAGCCACGCAGAAATACACCAATCTACTGGCCAACCCACGGGTTTCGCTGTTGATCGACAGTCGTTGCAACGCCGCAAGCGATTACCGGGACGCGGTGGCGATTTCCGCCCAGGGTCAGGCGCATCAAGTTGGCGTTGATCGTCATGCTGAACTGTTGCAACTCTATCTTACCAAGCACCCTGGCCTGCGGGATTTTGTGACCGCCCCTGATTGCGTATTGCTGCAACTGGACGTGGAGTGCTATTACGTCGTCAGCCAGTTCCAGAATGTCGCTGAATTGAGAGTGGATTAGTCAGCAGGCTCATTCAAGCCAGCAACTTGCTGCGCTCAGGCTCCCGCATCGTCCGCCACTAACGCGGCCCCCTGACTGTGAATCACCTTGGCGTAAAAGCGCCCACTGGCCTTGATCGTGCGCTGTTGCGTCGCATAATCGACATGAACCAGCCCGAAGCGCGGTGAGTAGCCGTGCGCCCATTCAAAGTTGTCCAGCAGCGACCAGGCGAAGTAGCCGCGCAGGTCCACGCCTTTTTGACGGGCCGCCAGCGCCGCCCGCAAATGATCGCGCAGGTAGCGTTGCCGCAGCGGATCATCCGTTAAATCGTCGGTTTGCGGCGGATCGTAGAACGCTGCGCCATTTTCGGTGATGTACAGCGGCAGCGGCCCGTAGCGCTGGGCAACCCATTCCAGAATATCGGTCAGGCCCTGCGGGTAAACCTCCCAGTCCAGGTCGGTATAAGTGTGGCGCGGCTGGCGAATCCGGGCAGCTTGCAGGGGCCAATCCTGCGGATCGTGCCGCACGACCTGCCGGCTGTAGTAGTTGACGCCGAGGAAATCCAGCGGCTGGCGGATAAAGTCGAGGTCGGCGGCAGGGAAGGTCGGCCAGGCCGCGCCGAAAATCTCCGCCAGTTCCGATGGGTATGCGCCCAGAAACACGGGATCGAGATACTGGCGATTCCAGTAGGCGTCAGCGCGCAGGGTGGCGGCGAGATCTTCAGCCGATGCCGTGGCCGGGTATTTCGGCTCCAGGTTCACCACCAGACCGATTTGATGGCGACCGATTGCACGATAGCTTTGCATGGCGGCGGCGTGGGCGCGTAACAGATTGTGCGCGGCGTGCGGCGTGACGAAGCGGTTGCGCTGGCCGGGAGCCAGGACGCCATGCAGGTAGCCGCCATCGACGACCACCCACGGCTCATTGAGCGTCACCCAGAGTTTTACCCGGTCATCCAACGCCCGGAACAGCATCTGCGCATAGTCGGCAAACCAGTGGGCGCTGTCGGGATTCAGCCAGCCGCCGCGACGGTCGAGCGCCGCCGGCAAATCCCAGTGGTACAGGGTGAGCATGGGTTGAATACCCTGTTCCAGCAAAGCATCCACCAATCGTTCGTAGAAACCCAGTCCCGGTGGATTGACCCGACCACGCCCCTCCGGCAGTACCCGACTCCAGGATATGCTGAAGCGGTAGGCGTTCAGGCCGAGTTCCTTCATCAGCGCCACATCGTCCCGATAGCGGCGGTAATGATCACAGGCGACATCGCCGGTATCGCCGTTACGGACGCGGCCCGGCGTGTGGGCGAATTCGTGCCAGATGCTCGGCCCGGCCCCATCGGCCAGCGGTGAGCCTTCAATCTGATAGGCTGAGGTGGCGGCTCCCCAGAGAAAATCGGTGGGGAAGAGCGGTTCAGCGGACATGGTGGAATGCTCCGGGCGGCAAAGGTCGGTCAGCGGTGGGCGTCGCCGGTCATACCATGCGCCATGCCATGATTCAGCGCCAGACCGGCGGCGTCAAACAGATGGAGATGGGCGGCGTTCAGCGCCAGCCGCACCGCCTCGCCTTTATGGAAAACGCGGATGCCCGGCAGGCGCGCGACCATGGCCGGAGCGGTTAACGCGATGCCGTCGATGCGCAGGTACAGCAGCGTTTCGTGGCCCAGATATTCCGCGTCCTGCACGGTCGCACGCAAGCCGCTGTCCTGAGCCGTGAGGGACAAATGCTCGGGGCGGATGCCAGCGGTCAAGGGTGCGTCCAGCCATTGCCGCCAATAATCTAGCGCTGGCAGACTCTGTTCCCCCAGACGCAGGCGTAACCGGCTTTCGCTGACGGTGATGAGCTGCGCCGGAAACAGATTCATCGGCGGGTTGCCGATAAACCCGGCGACGAAGATATTGGCGGGCTGTTCGTACAATTCCTGGGGCGGCGCGACCTGTTGCAGGCAGCCATGATCGACCACCGCCACCCGGTCGCCCAGGGTCATCGCTTCGGCCTGGTCGTGGGTGACGTAAACGGTGGTCGTACCCAGGCGATCCAGCAATTCGCTCAATTCAGCGCGAATCTGTCCCCGCAACCGGGCGTCCAGGTTGGACAGCGGTTCGTCCATCAGGAACACGGTCGGTTGCCGCACCAGCGCCCGGCCCATCGCCACTCGCTGGCGCTGACCGCCGGACAGTTGCCGGGGCAGGCGGTTCAGCCACTCGCCGAGGCTCAGCAATTCCGCCGCCCATTTGACTTGCTGCTCGATTTCCGGGCGGGGCAACCGGCGCATTTTCAGCGGAAATTCCAGGTTTTGCCGTACCGTCATGTGTGGATAGAGCGCGTAATCCTGAAAGACCATGGCGACATTACGCTGCTGCGGCGACTGGTCGTTGACCACTTCGCCGCCGATGCGCAGGACGCCATTGGTCGGTGTTTCCAGCCCGGCCAGCAGGCGCAGCAGGGTGGATTTGCCGCAACCAGAGGGACCGACCAGCGCCAGCGCCTCGCCATCAGCGACGGCCAGGCTGAACTCGAAAATAGCCTGAGTCCCGCCCGGATAGATTTTGTCGATGCTTTCAAATGCAACGTCGGCCATGGGAGGATTTCATCCAGCTTGGAGTCAGCTCGGGATAATCTGGCAGCGCTAAACCGGCGCAAAAGCCAGATGCATCGATTTTGCCACCGCATCGAGGCGCTTATCCCGGGTCCACAAACGCACCGTTCCACCCAGAGACGCCGCTGCCAGCAGATGTATATCGATATATCCGATGCCTCTGCCCATCAAGCCGTGCCGTTCAATGAAGAATAGCGCCTCTTCGTCGGTGGCTCGCCGCGTAGTCGGTAGTTTTCGCAACAATGACAAAACCGTTTTACGGTTACCGAGATTGCCGCAAGCCAGTTCGCCGATGACGAGCGGATGAACCATCACCCGGTTGGTATTGAGCAGTTCCACCAGCAGCAGTTCGCCAACGCGCAGGTGGTCGATCCAAACGGAAGTATCAACCAGAATCATGCGGGATCGGACTGTCTTCTGGGCACGGGCTGCAATTGTGGCTCGCTGCCGCCCAGTCGCGCCAAGCGCCGGGCGCTCTCCCGCTCGACTAGAGCCTTCAGCGCTTCTCGAACCAGGGCAGTCTTCTCGGCCAACCCGGTCATACGCTGTGCCTCCGCAAGGAGTTGATCATCAATATTCAGTGTAGTCCGCATGGAGCAGGTCTCGCGCTCAGGTCGATACGCATGGATTGTACATCATTCGATGACATTCTTGATGCTGATGCTGCTAGACCAGTCGTATAGCATGATCGATGATCAGAAAAACCGTTCCGCTTTTAACCACGGCAAGACCTGTTGAATAATCGGATCGGCGGCGAAGTAGCGTTGAATGACGCCATCCCGCAGATGATTCGCCAGCGCGATCAGGGTCATGCTCTGATCCAGCGCTAAATAGTTGTACACCACCTGGCCGGTCTGGGGATCGACCGCATCATAGAATCCGAAATCGCCATAGATCGGATAGCGCTCCGCCAGTTGACGAAGATTGGCGGTCGCGGCCGCCGGCTCCACCATCAACGCCAGCACTGCCGCATGGGGTGTTACAGCCCCCCCTTGATAACCGCGCACCCCAAGAATCCGCACCCCAAACTCCCCATATCCGCCAGTCGGACGCGAACTCGGCGACAGTCCCCATACCGGATAGCCCAGATGCTCCAGGGCGAAACGGCGATGAATTTCCGTATGCGCCGCCGCATTCCGCCCCAGACTGGCGGGCGCGTAACGCCGTTCATCCAGCACCAGCAACGGCATGAGCGCCTCGAACAGGCTGCCACCCCAGGACGGCACATATTTCACCTTCTTCCAGGCATAATGGCCGCCGGGAAAGGCATGACCGTTGACAGTTTTGACTGCCCGGCTCTTGGGCGATTGCGACTGCCAGGTGAAATAGCGCGGGAAGGTGCGGGCCATGCGGTACCAGTGTTCTTCCGGGACCTGGCCCTTGCCAATGGCGATCAAACTGCCCAGTCGCGCCTCGCTGTAGAGCAGCCCGTAATTAAATTCCGCCCGGTGTGGCAAATGAACGTAGTAACCATGCATCATCAATTGATCGACCGGGTCGTAAAACACCCGGTAATCTTCCCGGTCGATCAACCGGGTGCAACGCTCCGCCAGTTCAGGAACGGCGTTACGCGCCACCATTAACCCGGCGCTTAACCAGGCGGAATCGACAAACGACACAAAATGACTGGTGCGCTCCAGGGTGGTGGTGTCGTAATAATTGAAGAAAAACCCCCGCCAGGTCTCCAGCTTCTCCAGACTGTCCAGCGTCCGGCCCAGCCGTTCCCGCGCTTCCGCCGCATCGATCAGCCCCAGTTCCCGCGCTGCGACGATATCGATCAGATATAGACCAATGTTGGTGACATTCGTGTAGTCGCCCACCCAGGCGCGTTCCGGGTTCACTGAGCCGTTCAAGCGCACGGTATCCACCGGCAGGCCATGCTCGCGGTCGCTGAACGCCGCCAATCCCTGCCAGGTATCATGGGCCAGCCGTTCCAGAAATGCCTGATTTTCTTGGGGCAGCTCCACGGCCGGAACGGTCAATCGTTTCGGCCAACCGGCCAGGCGAGCGTGAACGTGCGGCTGGATAGCGTCCTTCCCGCCGAGTGCAGCTTCCCAGGCCGTTTTCTTCGGCGGCACGACTCGATCATAAATGCTCGGACCCGGCTGGCCGGTTTTAACCAGCGCTACATCGTCCAGCCAATAAGCGCCCTGCATCACCGACGACCGGCCCGGTTGCCAGACGAGCGCAAGTTGGCGCAGATGGGTCCAATCCTCAATGCCGGTCATCCAGCGCAGCGGCGTCCGGAACCGTTGCCAATCGCGGGTAATGCCCTCAATCACCGTACTGCCCTGCCGCAGCAAACCCAGGGGCCCATCAGTGAGGGGTTGCTTAAATTCCAGTTTCAGCGCCTCGGCGAAACCAGCCTGCTCATCG
>Ga0209573_1002072_pt1 | contig 27199 bp, 24 predicted proteins | sample TNRBio252014_DNA_FD_185870 | JGI IMG/M metagenome (GOLD analysis project Ga0209573, IMG submission 185870) | Wastewater treatment Type I Accumulibacter community from EBPR Bioreactor in Madison, WI, USA - TNR Reactor_6/25/2014_ DNA (SPAdes)... | ecosystem: Engineered > Bioreactor > EBPR >... | reverse complement strand
CCCGGCCCTTCGATCATCACCTGACAATCCTTCGCCCAGGCGATCTTCGTCAACTCACCCAGCGTTTTGAGCTCGGCGAATTGCGCGGCGTCGTTGGCGTCGGCAATCGAGCCGGGGCGCAGCCCGTCACCCAGCGAGAAGGCCACGTCATAGGCGCGGGCGATGTCGCAGATTTCGTCGAAATGCTCATAGGCGAAGTTTTCCTTGTGATGCGCCATGCACCATTTGGCGTGAATGGAACCGCCACGCGATACAATACCCGTCACGCGGCCTTCGGTCAGCGGGATAAAGGGCAGACGCACGCCCGCATGGATGGTAAAGTAATCCACACCCTGCTCCGCCTGCTCGATCAGCGTATCGCGGAAGATTTCCCAGGTGAGGTCTTCGGCTACGCCGCCGACCTTCTCAAGCGCCTGATAAATCGGCACGGTGCCGATCGGCACCGGCGAGTTACGCACAATCCATTCGCGGATATTGTGGATATTCCGGCCTGTGGATAAGTCCATCACCGTATCGCCGCCCCAGCGGATCGCCCACACTAACTTATCCACTTCCTGCGACACATCGGAGGTGACGGCGGAGTTGCCGATATTGGCGTTGATCTTCACCTTGAAGTTACGGCCGATAATCATCGGTTCGGATTCGGGGTGGTTGATGTTGGAGGGGATGATCGCTCTGCCCCGCGCCACCTCATCGCGGACGAATTCCGGCGTAATCAGCGCGGGCAGTTTCGCACCGTAATGCTCGCCGCCTTTCGCGGCCTTCGCCTCTTCCATACGGCCTTCGTTCTCACGAATGGCGATGAATTCCATCTCCTTGGTAATAACACCGCGTCTGGCGTAGGCCATCTGGGTGACCGCCTGTCCGGCTTTGGCGCGCAGCGGCCTGTGCATAAGTTTGGGGAAAGCCTCGATCAGTTTGCTTTTGCGCCCCGCGCCAGTCTCCTGACTGGCCGATGGCGGGAGGCTCAGGGCTGGGTCGGCCTCCTGGCCTAATTTATTTAATTGCCCCTGCTTCGCGCTACTGCGCTCCGCAATAGGCGGCTCGCTTCGCTCGCGGCTCAGGGCTGGGTCGGCCTCCTGGCCTCCCATCGCGTTCCAGTCCTTGAATCCGTTATCCTGCGGCGTGACTTTCCGGCCTTCGTATTCCTCCACATCGCCGCGAGCGCGTATCCACTCAGAACGCAGCTTCGGCAGCCCTTCGCGGATATTGATGGTTACGTTCTCATCCGTATAGGGGCCGGACGTATCGTAAACCGCCAGATTTGGCTCTCCTGCCCCCGCACCGAGTTGAATCTCACGCAGCGGCACGCGCAACTCGCCTACATAAATTTTATGCGATCCGGCAATGGCACCGGTCGTGATTGCATCCGTCGTAATCGGGGAATTAGCCGCTTTTGCGGTTGCGTCCTTGCTCATGGAAATGCCCTGCGGTTCTTTGGAAAAGGGCGCTTAGCATACAAACCACACCGGCTGCTGACAACTAAAAACCAGCGTCAGCGTTTTGTCGCGTCCTGGGGAAGATATTTCTCACAATTATGGCCGTTGGGGTTACGCTCACAGCTTCGCACCCGGCGCAATGTTTTGATCACCGGCCCCAAACCTGGAAGAATGTTATCCACAATTTTTTCAACCCCTAAACGGTTGGGGTGATAACGGTCTTCCAGTGTAAGCTCGGGATTTCCCTGCACGCCCTTAAGAAAGCCATTATGATAGATCACCTGGTAGCGTTGGGAAATGCGTGGATAGATATTATTGAATTTTGTGGCGTAAGAATGTTCCATCCACACGGGCGCTTCCACGCCGATCAGCAACACATACGCCCCGGCGCGCTCCAGTTCTTTGAGCAGATTATCCAGGTTATTATACACCACATCCGGATTATTCTTGGCCAGCGCATCATTGTAACCAATGGCGATAATCACCAGGTTGGGCTTCTCCGCCAACACCTGAGGCACGAAGGCCATGGAGGATACGGTGGTCGCCCCTTCCTGTGCCATCGTTACAACCTCCATTTTTTCGCTGTATAGATCAATAATCTTTTTTTTCAGCAACTCCTCAAAACTATCCTCTTTGTCGAACATGTCCGAACCGATCAGAATATCGTCAGTCAATACAACGATTTTCCCCAACGCTCCGGAGACAGCCCATACCGGGGACGACACGAGAACCGCACATAGCACGAAGAAAAGGAATAAAGATTTGCTCATTTAACTGTCGCCTTACTTACGAAGGGTGAATAGAATGCTTATTTTAGTCTATAAAGCAGCGATAGTCCACACATGGCCATTACTTTTCCCTCATCCGCTGTCGCTGCATGGTATGCACATCACGGCCGCCATACACTTCCCTGGCGCACGACAAACGACGCTTACGCCATCTGGATAAGCGAGGTCATGCTGCAACAGACGCAGGTGGCAACGGTGCTGAACCGTTACTATGCTCCTTTTCTGGCGCGTTTTCCCACCGTGGAGGCGCTGGCGCAGGCTCCGCTTGCCGATATACTCAAAGCATGGGAGGGGCTTGGCTATTACACGCGGGCGCGTAATCTGCATAAAGCGGCGCAGATGGCAGCGCCCGCTTTGCCGGATACGATAGAAGGTCTGCTTGCACTCCCTGGCATCGGTAAAAACACCGCCCATGCGATTGCGGCCTTCGCCTACCGGCAGCCTGTTCCGGTGATGGAAGCCAATGTAAAGCGCATCCTGCACCGGCTGGAGGCGAAAGAAAGCATGAGCGACGCACAGCTATGGGACATGGCCGCGGGACTGGTGAATAAAGACGACCCCTTTACCCACAATCAGGCGATGATGGATATCGGCGCGATGATCTGCACCCCGCGAGCGCCTCTATGCGGCGAATGCCCCCTCGCTATCGCCTGCAAGGGAAAAACGGCGCCCCATCATTATCCCGCGCCGAAGCAGAAGAAGGACGTACCTGTGCGTCAGCGCCAGATTCTGCTGGTGATGGACAAGGAGGGAAAGCTTTACTTAAAACCCAGAGATACCGCTTTTCTCGGTGGGTTGTCGGGGTTTCCCCAATATGAAAAGACCATCCGGTTTGAAGACCGCCCTATCGCTCCTGACCGGCTGATCCCGCTGGGCACCATCGAACACAGCTATAGTCATTTTCATTTGAAGGCAGCGGTGTATCTTATGCATCTTACTGAAACGAAACGCGGTGCCTATTGGCACCCGCAAGAGGATATCACAAGCCTGCCCTTGTCCCGCGCAGACCATAAGGCACTGGCGCTGTTTACGCAGTGGCAGGAACGGGCTTTGTCGCCCAGCGCAATACCGCGTACCCCATCAGACCGGAAACGACGGAGCCAATCAAAACTCCCAGCCGTGTCTGAGTAAGCAGCCCCATATTTTCTTCAAACGCCAGCGACCCGATAAAGAGGCTCATCGTGAAGCCGATCCCGCACACGATGCAGACGCCATAAAATTGCAGCCAGGTCACGCCGTGAGGAAGACGGGCAAATCCTGTGACAATGAGGAGCATGGAAAAGAAAAAGATGCCCACCTGTTTCCCCACGACCAATCCCAGCGCCACTCCCAGCGGCAAAGGGTTTTTCAGGCTATCGAGTGAAATCCCCGAAAAATCCACCCCTGAGTTGGCAAAGGCGAATAAGGGCAGAATAAGATAGGCTACCCACGCATGGAGCTCATGTTCCATATGCTCCAGCATGGACGTTCCGCTGGGGAGTTTGACGTTCAGCGGGATCAGAAACCCAAGTATCACCCCGGCGACCGTCGCGTGAATGCCGGATTTAAGCACCGCAAACCACAAAATAACCCCGATAACGACATAGGGGCCGAAACGGGCGACGCCGCGCAGGTTCAGAAACAACAACCCCGCCAGGCAGAAGGCCGCGACTATAAGCGCGGAGTAGGAAATATCCGCTGTATAAAACGCGGCGATAATGACGATGGCGCACAGATCGTCAATCACGGCAACGGCGGTCAGAAATATTTTGAGCGCCACCGGCACCCGCGAGCCAAGCAGGCTTAAAATCGCCAGGGAAAAGGCGATATCGGTGGCCGCCGGGATCGCCCATCCTCGTAATGTTTCCGCGCTCTCCCAGTTGACGGAGGCGTAAATCAGCGCCGGAATCGCCACGCCGCCCACAGCCGCGAAGAAAGGCAGCACGGCCTGCCCCAGGGTGGAAAGCTCCCCCTCCACCAGCTCGCGCTTGATCTCCATTCCCACCAGTAGGAAGAAGACTGCCATCAGCCCGTCATTGATCCACAGCAACAGAGGTTTTGACAATCCAAGGTCGCCGTATTTCACGGTTAACCGCGTTTCCAGGAACGCATCGTAGAGATGCGAAAGCCCCGTATTGGCAAACAGGATCGCCAATGCCGCCGCCGCCATCAGCAAAATGCCCCCGGCGGATTCAAGTTTCAGAAAATCCTTAATGGCGGCACCCCCCGCTTCCAGCATCTCTTCGGCAATATCTACCGGATTCTTAGGCTTGCTAGTCATATGCATCCCTTGACGAAAGTGAAAGTGGAGAGAGACCCACGGTCAGTTATACCTACCCATGACGGCTGTACGCCGTTGCTCTGCCCCCTGATTTACGGCAAAAAGCGCCACACGATATATACATGGCAAATGGCAATACTCATCAGCATAAGCGGGAAAGCACGCAACAGAAACGGCACGAAACGAATCTGCACGCCGTTTTTCTCCGCGATACCCGCCACCACCAGATTCGCGCTTGCGCCAATCAGGGAACCGTTGCCGCCCAGACATGCGCCCAGCGCCAGCGCCCACCAGAGCGGATCAAGCGCATGACCGTCACCGAAGGTCGGCGCCATCGCTTTGATGGTAGGAATCATGGTAGCAACAAAAGGAATATTATCCACAATAGCCGAGAACACGGCGGAACCCCATAAAATCACGAGCGCCGTCGCATCAAAATTACTGTCGGTGAGCTCCAGCATCTTTTCGGAAATCATGTGAATCAGCCCCACTTTCTCAACCCCTGCCACCAGAATAAAAAGGCCGACGAAGAAGAACAGCGTGACCCATTCGGCTTCCGCAAACGCTTCATGCACATTGCCATGATGATCCTCCCGCGGATGGGACAGGTTCTCCAGGAACAGCAACAACGCCGCGCCGGTAATAGCGATCGTCGCCGGTTCCAGATGCAGCGAGTGCGCCAGCGTAAATCCGGCCAGCACCAGGCCGATCACCAGGATACAATGTTTGAGCAGGCGACGGTCGGTAATGTTATCGGCAGCACGCATAGCCAATACCTTACCTGTATGTTCGGGATGCGCCACCAGTTTTCGCCCCCAGATCACATAGATAGGAAGCATAGTTGCGATAAAAATCACCGATACAGGCTCCGCCAGATTAATCAGAAAGTCATTGAAGGTCAGATGCGTGGCCGACCCGATCATGATATTGGGCGGGTCACCGATCAGTGTCGCCGTGCCACCGATATTGGAAGAGAAAATTGCGGTAAAAAGGTAGGGGTAAGGGTTCTGCTCCAATGTTTTGGTCAGGCTCAGGATAACAGGCGTAATCAGCAAGACGGTGGTCACATTATCCAAAAAGGCCGAGCATATTGCCGTCACCACACACAATGCCAGCATCAGCGGCCAGGGGCGCGCCTTCACCAGTTGTGCGGAGCGGATGGCAATATATTCGAACACCCCGGTTTTCGTGGTCACATGCACGATCACCATCATCCCTGCCAGCAGCCCCAGCGTATTAAAATCCACCGCCTTAATCGCTTCTTCCTGAGACAATACACCGGAGATCACCAGCAGCCCGGCAAACAGCAGGGCGATGATGGCGCGGTTGATCTGCTCTGTCATGATGATGAGATAGGCGGTAAAGAAGAGCCCCACCGCTACCCAAAAAGGCGAAACGCCCAACGCTTCAACCATGCGTATCCTTTCTTGCAAAAATCATTTTTGGTGCAGGGAGTATAACAAAAGGCGGGCTTCAGGCAAAACTTTCAGACTAACTTGCCTCTGACCATGAAAAATAACTACGGAGTGCGACTTAATGGAGGGTGGGGGCACGCTGACCCAGCGCCGCACGTCGTTCCGCCTCGGCTTCCAGGAAGCTGCGCTGCGCCTGCGCCGCCGGGTGCGCTTCGCCCATATGAGAAAAATCGTAGGCGTTGGCAGAGGCAACGGGTTGCTGCTGCGCCTGCTGTAGATATTGCTCCTCATGGGTGAGCGCATCATGCGTACCCGCTACAGCGCCCGCTACGGTTTTAATGGTTGCGGGGTCGATGACCGATGCTTTGGCGCTGCCCGCCGCCGCCAGCCCGGACGCCCCGATGCCGATGCCCGCCGCCGCCACCGGCCCCGCAACGCCGAGCGTCTGCATCAGGCCGCGGGCTTTTTCCACCTGCCCCGTTTGAATCAGATACGCGGTTTTCACCTGACCGTATACTTTATCCATTTTCTCCTTGCGCGAGATACTGCCACGCACCGCGCCGATGGCTGCGCCGATAGCGCCGACTATCGCCGTGCCGGTCACGCCCAGGCTGCCGATGCTCAGCGCCGTGATGCCGACCATGGGAAGCAGCATACTGCCCAGCAACATCACGCCCAGACCCACCCCCATTACCAGGCCGTTCAAACCGCCCTTGAGCAATCCTTCGGTCAGAATGCCGCGGTTGAAGAAACCGGGCTTTTTGATGGTCACTCCCTCGACCGCGTTTTTTTCGTTCTGGCGCTTGTCCATCGAAGCGCCGATCAATCCCCCCACCGCCAGCGAACCCACCGTCGTGATCCAGCTGGGAATGGAGGGAAGGAGCGCGGAAAGCCCCCAATGCGCCCCGCCGCCGCTGGCCACAGTTGCCGCAATCGTCGGCGCGAAGAAAATCGTCGCTACCGCACCCACCGCCGCCGCGATCATGATGCCCGTGCTGAAATTCTCCCCCAGCCAGGCAGCGATACCGCTTGGTTTCTGGCCGGTGGGAGCGATATGCAGATCGCCGTTATTTTCTTCCGTTATGGGAACCACGTCAAAAGACCCTGAAAAATGACTTTATTTCTGCATTTTATCACGCGAGCGCAAAAGTAATGTGAAGATTCGGTGAAAGTTGGAAGCCATTGTCCTCCCCCTCTCCCTATACAAAGCCTTGCTTTTCCCCTATGCTCATTGCGTCTTTATAGAAAATCCTTATTCTTTACTTTTTAGCAATATTTCAGGTTCACACTACACAGTATGTTGCATCACAACATACCCGTATTGATCCAGGGTATTCCAATGATTACAGGAGGTTACAATGAGTAGCAATGACAAAGCCACCCTCAGTGTGGGCGGTAAAACCGTGGAATTGCCCATTTATTCAGGCACGGAAGGCCCCGATGTGATGGACATCAGCTCGCTGTACAAGGACACGGGCTACTTTACCTACGACCCGGGTTTTCTCTCCACCGCCTCCTGCGAATCCTCCATCACCTATATTGACGGGGATCAGGGCATTCTGCGCTATCGCGGTTACGATATTGACGATCTGGCGGAAAACTGCTCCTTCCTCGATGTGTGCCATCTGTTGCTGTACGGGGATTTGCCCGACGGCGAGCAGAAAGCATGGTTCGACCGCAAAGTCACCCTGCATACGATGATTCATGAACAGCTACACTTCCTGTTCCGTGGCTTCCCCCGCATGTCGCACCCGATGGCGATTATGGTGGGCGCGGCGGGGTCGCTGTCGGCCTTTTACCATGACTCACTGGATATCAACAACCCGCAGGAGCGCGAGCTGGCGGCACATCGCATGATCGCCAAAATGCCGACCCTAGCCGCCATGTGCCATAAATATTCGATCGGCCAGCCCTTCATCTACCCTAATAACGATCTGGGTTTTGCCGAGAACTTCCTGCATATGATGTTCGCCACGCCGTGCGAGAAATACAAGGTCAGCCCGACGCTGTCACGCGCCATGGAGAAAATCCTGATTCTCCACGCCGACCATGAACAAAACGCCTCCACCTCGACCGTGCGTCTGGCGGGCTCTTCGGGTGCCAATCCGTTCGCCTGCATCGGCGCGGGTATCGCTTCTCTATGGGGGCCTGCGCACGGCGGCGCCAACGAAGCCGTTATCAATATGCTGCAGGAAATCGGCACGAAAAGCCGCATCCCCGAATGCATTGAGCGTGCGAAGGACAAGAACGATCCGTTCCGCCTGATGGGCTTCGGTCACCGTGTCTATAAGAACTACGACCCACGCGCCACGGTGCTGCGCAAGACCTGCAAGGAAGTGCTGGACGAGCTGGGTATCAAGAACGAACCGCTGCTGGAAATCGCCATGGAGCTGGAGCGCATCGCGCTGGAAGACCCGTATTTCGTCGAGCGCAAGCTGTACCCGAACGTGGATTTCTATTCCGGTATCATCTACCGCGCCATGGGCATCCCCACCAAAATGTTTACGGTGCTTTTCGCTATCGCCCGTACCGCAGGATGGGTGGCGCAGTGGAAGGAGATGATCGAGGATCCCAAACAGAAAATCGGTCGTCCGCGCCAGCTTTTCACCGGCTCCGAACCGCGCAAGCTCAGCGCGCCCAGAAAAGTCCGCAAATCGGCGTAACGAGAAAGAAAAAGCGGATGCGCATGATCGGCAGCGTGGAAATTCCCCGTCAGCGTCTTTAGCGCGCTCAAGATGTGGGAGGAGTAGATGGAGAATGTCACCCCGTCGCATGACGGGGTCTGGTTTTGCTACCAGATGCCGTCATGAAGACGGCATGACGCTTACGGGGTCGCTTCGTGGGCTCTTAGCTCGGCGGCCTTCCGCCTATGCCCTTGGCTCCGCCAGGGCTATGGCGAGACAAGCCTGGCCTCCACACCACGTCATTGCGAGCGCAAGCGTTGCAATCCAGAAAGCTAAACTTTTACCACCGCGCCCCATTCCACCTCCAGCGCATAGGCGATTTTGAGCAATTCGCGCAGGCCGATTTCATATTTTCCGAGCTCGTAGGCGTCCAGCATCGCCTCAGAAACACCGGATAGCGCCGCGAGTTTGGCAAGCGGCATACGGCGCGCCAGACGCAGGCGGTGAATATTCTGGCCGATGTCCAGACGCAACCGGCGCAGGTGATGGATACTGTAAGCGGGCATGTTTCTTTCTCCTGTTTTGGGATGTCGGGAGTCTAGAAAACACGCTAAAAGGTCGTGCGTAATGCTTTCCCCTTGCGGGTGTTATATGGCACCACACTCCCGACACAAGAGATTGCGCCGCAATATAAATCGCAGACACAAAAAACCACTCTGTCGGGAGCGGAACCGCCTTTTAGTTGCGTTTTCTAGACGCGAGGATGAGTGTAGCAGGCCACGACAAATAAGCAAGCTGTCTGACGTTACGGTAGTAACTCGGTTTAAAAAAGGATGTCACCCCGTCGGATAAGCCTGTCCTCGCGAAAGCGGAGAGCATCCGGCCTGCACTGCCGAAGCTCTTAGCGAATGCGGATAACCAGACCCCGTCATACGACGGGGTGACAACGCATTATGCCATTATCACCTCGCCTACCCCTCTCCCGCTTGCGGGTGAGGGTAGAGTAATTCTTATCTGAGGGATTTATAGTTTGCACCCTCCTCCACCGTCATTCCAGCGTACGCTGGAATCACATCACGGCATAAAAATGGGGGGGTACGTTGCCGTACCCCCGAAGATGATTGTCATGAAAGTAAAATCGGTAAGCTACTGAATAAGCTTCAGCATGTTGGAACCCATTTTGTTGCTCTGCGCAAGCAAGGCCACCTGCGCCTGACGCTGTACCATAAGCTTGGCGTTGTTGGTGGACTCGGCGGCAATGTCGGTATCCTCCAGGGCAGCTCGCGCCGCTTCCTGATTCTGGATGGCGGACTGCACATTGGCTGCCGCGAAATCCAGCGCCGACTGGAACGACCCCACATCCGCCCGCTGGCTGGTGACATAATCCTGCGCGCCGCGAATGGCATCGAACGCCGCCGCCGCCCCTGCCTGCGTCAGCAGATTGAGCGACTGGCCGTTAAATAATGAATCCGCGGATACATTTCCTATCGTCAGGTTCACGGCATCCGAGGTAGAGCTGCCGATCTGGAAGCCCGCTCCCTGATTGCCGGGTATGCCGAGATCGTGCTTCAGCGCCGTTTCAAAATTCTCCGCCCCGGACGTGGTGGAAAGGTCGATCTCATGAATGCCGTTGGTGAACGTCAATGTATTGTTGGGATTCGTCGTGCTGGTCAGCGTGACGCTTTCGCCCGCGCCGATGGTTCTGCCCAGCCCCGAACCGGTGCGATAGGTTTCCCCATTGATGGTGATCTCCACCGAGCCTACGCCGCCCACGGCATTGTTCACCTGCACGTTTTCCACGTTCAGATTACTGAAGTTGCTGCCATTGAGCTGAAGGGAGGAACCGATCAGCTGGCCGGTAGGCTGAAAGCTGCTAACATCGCGGTTCTGGCTGAAAGTCAGGCCGGAAAAAGCCGCATCCAGTCGGTTGGCGAAACTATCGGCATCGGCCTGATTGTTCACCGCCTGCCCCTGTCCGCCTTGCAGCGTCACATCAAAATACCCGCCATTCTCAGAGGTAAAGCGCACCGTCTGACTGGTCGCGGAATTGGTGTTGCTGATATCGGCGGTATAGGTTTCCCCTCCCACATTCAACGATACGGTCGCCTGATTCGCCCCCGTGGTGGTGGCGCTGAAGCCCTGAACCGTACCGATAAACGCGCTGTTGGTCACGCCCGTCACGTCCACCCCGCCGCTTGAGCCGTTATTGAGCTGCGTCGCGGTAATGGAGCCTCCCGTAGTGCCCAGCGCCACGTCAAGCGCATTGCCATTGACATCGGTCAGCGCACCATTGGTATTGCCAGTAAGGGTGAGCGTGTTGCCGTCCACCGTCGCCGTGAGTTGACGGGTGCCGTAATCGCCCGCGCCGGAGAAATTATTGATCGCGCCTGCTGCATTTTGCAGCGTCTCCTCAAGGGAGGAACCGATCTGAATATCGGTGGCACTTGCAGGCGCGCCCGCCGTGAAGGTAAAGGTGGTGAAACCGCCTTCCCCATCATCGATCTGGATGGTATCGCCCGCCTGAATGTCGGACGCGGTGCTGAATATCAGGTCGGTGCTGGAGGCCGAACCCGTGCCGCTGGCTACCAGAGAATCGTTCACCGTGCCGCTGGCCGAGGTATCCCCCGCAGAAAGGCCGCCATTATCGCCGCCGCTCAGGGAGAAGACGCCCGCCCCGGTCAGCGCGTCGCCGCTGGCGACGGTGAAGGCGGCGGTAGAACCGGCCTGATCGATAGTAAACTGGTTGCCCGCTTCGCCCGCGGCGTCGGCGGTGATTTCCAGCAGATTGCCGTTGGCAGTGAAGCTGAAACCATCGAACCGGCTGTCCGCATTGAGCGCCGTGGCCAGATTATTAACCGTCTGCGCGGCGGTACCGCCTGCATTGAAATCCACACCCTCCGTAAGGGTGGTTCCATTCAGGTTAATCGTCTGCCCTGCACCGACATTCACCGCGAAATTCAACGTCCCGCTGGCTTGCGTCCCGGCATTGGCATTGGTGGTGATCGCGCTGTTGGTCGAAAGCGATCCGTCCAGCAGGTTCACGCCGTTAAAATTCGTGTTGCCCGAAATGCGGTTCAACTCCTCATACAGGCTTTGGAACTCCGTATTCAGCCCTTGCCGCGCCGAATCGCTGAGCGCGCCGGAATTCGCCTGTACGGACAAAGCCGCCATCCGGTCAAGAATCGAGGATGTCTGGGTGAGGCCGCCATCGGCCACTTGCAGAAAGCTCGAGGCCTGGGCGATATTATTCGCCGCCATGCGCAGGGTCGTGGTTTCCGTCTGCAGCCCGGTAGCTACCGAAAGCGCCGCGATATCGACAGAAGCCGAAGCCGCCAGCCGGTTGCCCGCCGCCAATGCCGCGATGGATTTATTGAGATTTTTCTGATTGGCGCCAAGCAGCGAAGATATGCTGTTTTGCAACGCCGAGGTTACACTGGTGGTCATAGGCCTACTCCTCCTATATGGGACCGTGTTGTTTACCTAACTTGTACTTTGCGGAGGTCTTTGCGCCCCCTGGCCTTTTTCCGTGCTTCATTCATTACAGCACGGTTAATATAGCAGCATAATACACCACAATCATTAATTGAGAATTAACAATTGATGTAATTTTATCTAATAGATTCAGTGCGCATGAACGCAAATCCTCTACTCGCCTTCCTCACCTCTATAGCCCGCATAAAATGAGATATTCCTTGCCTTCGTTCAGCATAACATATACAGTAATGTATATGGATACTTCGATGAAACGCACCCAGATTTACCTCTCCCGCGAGCAGGAAATGGCGCTCAAGGCGATGGCACTGACTTCCGGCAAGAGGCAAAGCGTGCTGATCCGCGAAGCGGTGGATTTACTACTGGCACGCAGCGGCGCGAACGCACAATCATGGAAAGTCGCGCTGGGAAAAACAAAGGGCATCTGGAAAGACGACGGGGATGCAGAACAACGCTTGCGCGCTATCCGCGATGAGTTCGACCGCTGATGCCCCGCCACCTGCTCGACACCTGCGTTCTGACTGATTATTTCCGCGGCGACGCGGACGCCGTTGCTTTCCTGGGTACGCTGGAGGAACCTCCGTTTATTTCCGCCCTCACCGTCGCCGAGCTTTACGCGGGCGTGCGGGAGGGAAAAGAGCGGCGGGCGGTGGAAGCACTGCTGGAACACCTGCCCACCATCCCGCTGGACGCGGAAATGGCGGCAAAAGGAGGCTTATATAAGCGACAATACGGTAAGGCTCATGGTGTCGGCATCGTGGACGCGCTGCTCGCCGCCTGCGCCGAACTCAAAGGGCTGAGCCTGGTGACGAAAAACCGCACGCATTTTCCGATGCTGGAAGAGGTGGTGGGGTATTGATCCGTCATTGCGAGCGAAGCGTAGCAATGCACGCTACATACCCGCCCAGTCGCGCAGGACATCGTTGATGCGGCTTTGCCAGCCCTTACCGCTGGCGCGCAGGCTTTCCAGCAGGTCGGCGTCCAGACGGATGGTCACTTTTTCTTTCGGGTTCTCTGCCACCGGTCGCCCTACACGCCGCTTGACGAGCGCCTCCGCATTGTCTTCACCGAAAATCTCCGCCAGCGCCTCCTTGCCTTTCTTGGCGCGTGAGAACATTTCATCCGACCATTCATCCGAATGCTTCGTCATATTTCTTCCTTTCCCTAGCGTTCGCTTTGCGAAAGCTGATGATATGCATTGCGTTTTCACGCGGCGTAAACACGACATTATGCAATCTTCCATGAAGTGGTACTAAAGCGTTAAACCGCCGCTCTCCATAGTCATACCGCGTATCTTCGGCGATCAACGCATATTGCCATTCGCATTCGCAAGCGGCATCAAACGATAACCCACGCCATGCAATATTGGCCTCGTTCTTCGCGGATGTATTAAGTGATCTTCACAACGCCTCGATAATTGTACCGACAAAAATATAGGCCGTCAAGATTTTTTGTCCCGACAACTACCCCTCCCGGCGCTTCGCATCGGCGAGGTAAACACCCAGTACGCGGACTTTCTTGCTGAAGAAGCCCAGCTCCTCCAGGGCGCGCTGGACGGGGGGGGATTTCGGATTGCCCTCGAAGGTGATGAAGAAATGGGACTCCGTGCTTCCGCCGCCCTTGATGTAGCTCTCCAGCTTGATGATATTCACCCCGTTGGTGGCGAAACCGCCCAGCGATTTATACAGCGCCGCCGGGATGTTGCGCAGCTCGAACAGCAATGAGGTCAGGGTGCGCCCGTCTTCCGGCTCCGGGTCGGCGGGTTCCCTGGCAAACACCAGAAACACGGTAAGGTTATCCCCAGCATCCTCGATATTGGGGATAAGTATGTCCAGCCCATAGAGTTCCGCCGCCAGCTTGGTGCATATCGCCGCTTTGGAGGGGTCGCCCCAGGCGGCCACATCCTTCGCGGCGCTGGCCGTATCCGAATGCGGGTGCATCTCGACGTTCATCTCGCGCAGGTGGGTACGGCATTGCAACAGGGCTTGCGGGTGGGAATACACATGCCGGATGGTATCCACAGCCGCCCCCTTAGGCGCACACAAAAAATGCTCGATGCGCTGGATATGCTCGCCGACAATATGCAGATCGGTCTTGGGCAGCAACCCGTGAATCTCCGCCACGCGCCCCGCCTGTGAGTTTTCCACAGGAATCATGCCGTATCTGGCGCGCCCTTCCTCCACCGCTTTCATCACATCCTCGAAATTCGGCAGGGGCAGCGTATGCATATACGGCTCCCTCTGGCGGCAGGCCAGATCGCCGTTGGTGCCTTCCACACCCATGAAGGCAACGGTATTTTGTGGGTCTAAAGCCATAGAAATCCCCTAATTTGCTGGACTTTACGCATCTGGTCACTATATAGGAATAAGCAATCATGAAAGTAAAGAACAATGGCTAAAACCGCTATGAAACCGACACTGGAACAACGCCCCTGGAGCCCGGATAGCTGGCGCGCCTTTCCCATCCGCCAACAGCCGGAATACCAGGACGCCGCCGCGATTGCGCGGGTGGAGCAACGGCTGAAAACGCTCCCCCCCCTGACCTCCCCCAATGAGGCGGCGCGGCTGAAACAACGCCTCGCGGATGTCGCCGAAGGGCGCGCCTTCCTGTTGCAAGGCGGCGATTGCGCCGAGAGCTTCGCGGAATATACGGAAGAAAACCTGCGCAATTACGCACGCGCCATGCTGCAAATGACCATGGCGCTGATGTATGGCGCGGGCAAGCCGGTGGTGAAGGTCGGGCGGATTGCGGGTCAGTTTTCTAAACCCCGCAGTGAGCCGATGGAGCAAAAGGACGGCGTAGAGCTGCCCAGCTACAAGGGCGATATGATTAACGGCATGGATTTCTCGCCCGAAGCCCGCCACCCCGACCCGGAACGCCTGATTCAGGCCTATTACCAGTCCGGCGCGACGCTGAACTTCCTGCGCGTGCTGCTTAAAGGCAGCTTTGCCTCGCTGGATACGATCTCGCGCTGGAATTTGCAATTCATCGACGATTCCGCGCAGGGCAAACGCTTTGCCTCGCTGGTGGATCGCATCGATGCGGCGATGAAGTTTATCAAAGCCACTGGTCTGACCCCTGAAAACACGCCCCATCTGCGCGAGGCGGAGTTTTATACCTCACATGAAGGGCTGCTGCTGGGTTATGAGGAAGGCTTCACCCGCCAGAATGACGACGACGATTTATTCTATTGCTGCTCGGCGCATATGCTGTGGATCGGCGACCGCACCCGCAACCCCGACGAGGCGCATGTGGAATATATGCGCGGCATCGCCAACCCGATTGGCTGCAAGGTAGGCCCCAGCATGACACGGGACGACATGCTGCGCCTGTGCGACGTGCTGAATCCGAAGAATGAGCCGGGTCGTCTGGTCTTCATCTCCCGCATGGGCGCGGAAAAGGTCGGCGAGTTCCTGCCGCAACATGTGCGCGCCATTAAGGAAGAAGGCCGCTCGGTGGTCTGGTCGTGCGACCCGATGCATGGTAACACCATCAAATCTCCCAATGGCTACAAGACGCGCAAATTCACCGACATTCTCACCGAAGTCCGTCGCTTCTTTGAAATCCACAAAGCCGAGGGCACCCATGCGGGCGGCGTGCATTTTGAGATGACGGGGCAGGACGTGACGGAATGCCTGGGCGGTGCGCAGGCCATCAGTGAGGTAGATCTGTCTGATCGCTACCACACCCATTGCGACCCGCGGCTGAACGCCACCCAGTCGCTGGAGCTGGCCTTCCTGATCGCCGAGGAGCTGAGCCGGGGGTAGGGCTCTATTAGTAGCTAGTAGCTAGTAGTTAGTGTCATTCCCGCGCAAGCGGGAATCCAGTAACTTGCCATTTTAGGGCTTATCTGTTAGGGTAAGCCTATGATGCATAAGAGATTCCTTCTACTTATCCTCAGCCTTGCGCCCTTGCTTGCCGGTTGCGCGAGTGCAAGCCAGAGCCGGGGCGACCCGCTTTACGGCTATATGATGGAATCACAATCCAAAGGCTACCAGGCACGCCGCAGCCTGCGCGCCCTCAGCGCCACGGGGTTGTAGGCACGTTTCCTAATGGCGGCTTTATTCCCGCTGTGTTTTCATGGTGCCATGGAAAAGACATTCGCCGGGAAGAAGATCCCTCTGCCTGACAACAAATACCTACGCATTGCTTTCGGCCTGCTGCTCATGCTGGGCTGGTGCTTCAGCTGGCTGCCGGTGCTGGGTTTCTGGCTGCTGCCGCTGGGGCTGATGGTATTGTCCATCGATCTGCCTTTCCTTGCCCCCGTACGCGACAAGGTCATGAAATGGTGCAAACAGGCTTCCGGGTGGATCAGCAAACGCTGGGCGCGCCTGAAGGAAAGCGTCTCTTAAACCTTATCCACATATCCACAGAGACAAAAAAGGCCGGTGGTTTTATCCACCGGCCTTTGTTTTTACTTGGCGGAAACCCGCCGTTTCATTCTCAAAGCAGTACTAGGAGCGCAAGGCGAGGCGGCGGAGCGTACATGAGTACGCCAAGCCGTAGCGCGACAACGTAATGCGAAGAGAAGGAAGCGGCCTTACCCATTCCGACGACGGCGCGGGCGGTCGCCACGGTCGCCACGATCACGATCGCGGTCACCCCGGTCACTACGCTCGCGCTTGGGGCTGGGGAGAACTTCGATACCCTCGATTTCCTCACCGGTTTCCTGATCGACCATGCGCATGGAGAGACGGCATTTGCCACGCCCGTCCACTTCCAGCAGCTTGACCTTCACCTCGTCCCCTTCATTCAGGACATCGCGCACGCTGGGGATGCGCTCGCCGGTGATTTCGGAAATATGCAGCAGCCCGTCATGCCCCGGCATGAAGGTGACGAACGCGCCGAAATCGACGATGCTCGCCACGGTGCCGGTGTAGATTGCCCCCACATCGGGTTCGGCAACGATGCTGTTGATCCAGTCCACGGCCGCCTGCGCCGCCTCGTTATCGGAGGCGAACACTTTAATGGAACCGTCATCCTCAATGTCGATCTTGGCGCCGGTTTTTTCCGAAATCTCACGGATGACCTTGCCGCCCGTACCGATGACATCGCGGATTTTTTCCTTATTGATTTTCATCATCGTGGCGCGGGGAGCGTTTGCATTCAGGTCGTCACGCGCACCCGTCAGCGCCTTGGCCATTTCGCCAAGAATGTGCTTACGGCCGTCGTGCGCCTGATTCAGCGCAACTTTCATGATCTCCTGCGTAATACCGGCGATCTTGATGTCCATCTGCAGCGCGGTGACGCCTTTTTCGGTACCCGCTACTTTGAAGTCCATATCGCCGAGGTGATCCTCATCGCCCATAATGTCAGACAGCACGATAAAATCATCGCCTTCCTTAATCAGCCCCATGGCGATACCCGCCACCGGACGCAGAAGCGGTACGCCCGCATCCATCATCGCCAGCGAGGAACCGCACACGGTTGCCATGGAAGAAGAGCCGTTGGACTCCGTAATCTCGGACACCAGCCGGATCGTATAAGGGAAGTCCTCACCTGCGGGAAGCAGGGCGCGAACGGCGCGCCACGCCAGTTTGCCATGGCCGATTTCACGGCGACCCGGAGCACGCAGCGGCGACGTCTCACCCACCGAATAGGGCGGGAAGTTATAATGCAGCAGGAATTTTTCCCGGTATTCGCCTTCGACCGCGTCAATGATCTGCTCATCGAGCGAAGTGCCGAGGGTGGCAATTACCAATGCCTGGGTTTCGCCGCGGGTAAACAGCGCGGAACCATGGGTACGCGGCAGCACGCCCACTTCGGAAACGATGGGGCGAATATCCGCCGCTTTGCGTCCGTCGATACGCTGTTTGGTTTTCAGCATCCCGTGGCGCACGACTTCCTCTTCCACCTTCTTGATGGCGTCTTTGATGCCAACATCGGTGTAGCGTTCTTCCGCGGCCAGTTTTTCTTTAGCGGCTGTGCGGACTTCATCCACTTTCGCGTAGCGTTCCTGTTTGGCATGAATGCTGTACGCTTCCTGAAAGCCCGCTTCCGTCAAGGCTTTGGCTTTGCCATACACTTCGTCGGCCAGATCATAGGTTTTCAGTTCCCACGGGTCTTTTGCTGCGCGTTCCGCGAGGCTGATAATCATGTCGATCACCGGCTGCATCTGCTCATGGCCGAAGGTTACCGCGCCCAGCATCACTTCTTCGGAAAGCTCCTTGGCTTCCGATTCCACCATCAATACGGACGTATTGGTGCCCGCAACGATAAGATCGAGTTCGCTATCAGGCAGGATGGAGCGTTCCGGGTTGAGGACGTATTCACCGTCGATATAGCCCACACGCGCAGCGCCCACCGGCCCCATGAAGGGAATGCCGGAGATGGTCAGCGCGGCGGAGGTACCCACCAGCGCCGCAATATCCGGATCGTTCTCGCGGTCATGCGATACGCAGGTGCAGATCACCTGCACATCGTTGCGGAAGCCTTCGGGAAAGAGCGGGCGGATGGGACGATCGATCAGGCGGGAGGTCAGCACGTCTTTTTCAGAAGGACGGCCTTCACGCTTGAAGAAGCCACCGGGCACGCGACCCGCAGCATAGAATTTTTCCTGATAATGCACGGTCAGGGGAAAGAAATCGACGTCCGGACGGGGTTTTTTCGCGCCCACCACGGTGCACAGCACCACGGTGTCGCCATAGGTTACCAGCACCGCGCCGTCGGACTGGCGCGCCATGCGACCGGTTTCCATCGTCAGCGTGCGTCCGCCCCATTCAATCGATTTCGTAACAATATCAAACATTTTTAACCTCAAAATAGTCATCTAACATCAGCCCTCCGGCCTATCCGGGGGCAGGAACTCTATCTCTTTTTCAGTTCGCGGGAGGTTATACAGCGGAAAGGCTCATAAAACAAGGGAAATTGGCGGCGCGTGGAGCCGCGCTCAAAACAAAAGGCCGCCTTCCCTTTGGAAGCGACCTTTTGTAATTCGTATAAGCGGAATTCCTTATATCCCTCCATCGTCTTGCATTCGAGCAGTACGAGGAGCGCCACGCGAGGTAGGCGGGGCGATGGGTTATTTACGGATACCGAGCTTCTTGATAATCTGGTTATACCGCTCCGTATCTTTCGCCTTCAGATAGTCCAACAGGCGGCGGCGGCGTCCGACCATCACCAGCAGACCGCGGCGGGAATTGTGATCCTTTTTATGTTCCTTGAAGTGCTCGGTCAGCGCATTGATACGCTCCGTCAGGATGGCCACCTGTACTTCCGGCGAACCGGTGTCGCCTTTTTTAGTGGCATGTTCCTGGATAACTTCTGTCTTACGTTCGCTTGCAATCGACATCGTGCTACTCCTTTCGTTAATTCCGCACCTGCGGGGCAAAAACCCTGACAGGCGCAATCATGTTATCTTTGCGCTCAACAATCGCCACCAGCTCACCAAAGCAGACAGCCTGATAAAGCGCCCCGTACAATTGCCCCCCTTCTTCCCCCGCGGGGAAGTCGGTGCGAGGCAGGCAAGCCGCCTGCCCATGGCGCAACTGCTTTTCACTTTCTCTACCAATCCTGATAGCCGGGATGTCGTCCAGCCCTGCCGAAACCGGCAGCAAAGCACCTTTCAGAGCCTCTATCAGCGACTTCGTCCCCTCCCCCTCCCGGGCGAAAGGCTCGGCAGTATGCACCATTTGTTCCAGCTTTTCCAGCGAAATAATGTTACTTTCGTCAAACCCGCCCACCGCCTTACGTTGCAGCGCACAAACATGGGCTTTTGTCCCTAAAAACAACCCAATATCGCGTGCCAGCGCCCGAATATAGGTTCCTTTGCCGCAGCGCGCTTCGAAGGTGGCGTGGTCGGCATCGGGATGCGCCAGCAGACGCAGGCTATCCACCCTCACCTGGCGCGGTTTAATTTCCACTTCCACCCCGGCACGCGCCAGGTCGTAGGCGCGCTCCCCATTAATTTTGACGGCGCAAAAAACCGGGGGCACCTGCGAGAGTACCCCGGTAAAGGCGGGCAGGGAAGTGAGTATCTGTTCGTAAGTAGGGCGCCTATCCGACGTGGCGACCACCTGCCCTTCCAGATCGCAACTGTCGGTTTCCTCACCGAATTTTACGGTAAACAGGTAGGTTTTTCGGGCATCCATCAAATAGGGGACGGTTTTGGTTGCCTCCCCCAGCGCCAAAGGCAGCACGCCGGACGCCAAGGGGTCGAGCGTTCCCGCATGGCCTATTTTCTGGGGGCGTAGCAGGCGTTTGACGGCACCCACCGCCTGGGTGGAGGTCATACCCAGCGGCTTGTCGAGATTGATCCAGCCGTGAATGGTGTTTTTAGTGTTCTTTTTCAACTGATATAACCTTTGCCTGTCAGTGCCCGATGCATTCGGGCACTCCATTTTTCATAACGAGCGTCATGGAGTACCCGGAGAAACCGGGTAATGACAATAAGAAATATGGAAAACCTGGCCTAGTGATGCTCTTCCACCGACTCGCTGGCGGGATGTATATCCCTTGCTACGGAAGGTTTATTCATCAGTTCGCTTATCTTCATCGCATAGTCGAAGGATTCGTCAAGCTTGAAACGAATCTGGGGGGAATAGCGCAGATTCACCCGCGACGTCACGGCGCGCCGGATCTGTCCCGCAAAGCGACCTAATACTTCCAGCATCCGTTCGCCATCCGCCCCGCCCAGCGGCGCAACGTAAGCCGTGGCATGACGCAGATCGGGACTGATGCGCACCTCCGAAACGGTAATGGACAATCCGTCCAGCGACGGCTCCCCCACATCGTTGCGAAACAACACGGTGGAGAGCGCATGGCGCAGCTCTTCCCCTACCCGCAACTGGCGCTGGGTGGGTTCCTTATGTTTGATATGATGGGATTTTGTCATTGTACTACGCCCTCTCTCCTTGTCATGCCGGTCGGCGCGAAGCCTCTCCCTTTGGGGGATATTTCGCCCGGTTCACCATGACAGTGCCCTCACTTCAGTATTATGACATGCACACCGGGGGCGTCCAGTATTTTTTTCTCTTGTTGCTCAGAGGGGTATTACAGCGTCTTAACCGACCTTACGGGCGACTTCTTCCACTTCGAACGCTTCGATGACATCCCCTTCGCGGATATCGTCGTAATTCTCGAACGCCATACCGCACTCATAGCCGGATTTGACGTCTTTGACCTCGTCCTTGAACCGCTTAAGGGTTTTGAGCTTGCCCTCATGGATGACCACGTTATCGCGCAGCAGGCGCACACCCGCGCCGCGCTTGATAACGCCGTCCGTGACCATGCAGCCCGCCACCTTGCCCACCTTGGTGATAGTGAACACCTGGCGGATTTCCGCGTAACCAATGAGGCTTTCGCGTTTTTCGGGGCTGAGCAGTCCCGACAACGCATCCTTGATATCGTCCACCAGATTATAAATGACCGAATAGTAGCGAATATCGAGTTTTTCCTGCTGCGCCTGTTCTCGCGCCTTGGGGGTTGCCCGCACGTTAAAGCCGATGAGAATCGCGCCCGTTGCACCTGCCAGCGTCACGTCCGATTCCGTGATTGCGCCGACGCCCGAATGCAGGACGCGCACCGTTACCTCGTCGCTGTTGAAGCGGTTGACGCTGCCGATAATCGCCTCTACCGAGCCTTGCACGTCCCCTTTTACCAGCAACGGCAATTCCTTGACCCTGTCCTTGCCCGCGTCGGCGAACATCTGCTCCAGCGACTTGCTGGAGAGCACATGCTGCTTGGTCTTTTGGAGCTTGTGGCGGTATTCGGTAATATCGCGTGCAGTTTTCTCACTTTCGACCACGGAGAAGGCATCGCCTGCCATCGGTGCGTCGGAAAGCCCCAGCACCGCAACCGGCTGGGCGGGGATGGCTTCTTCAATAACGCCGCCCCGATCATCCATCATAGCGCGCACCTTGCCCCAGCTTGCCCCCGCAACGACGATATCCCCCACTTTCAGGGTGCCGTTTTGAATAAGGAACGTGGCAACCACGCCGCGTCCTTTGTCGATTTCCGCTTCTACCACCGTCCCCGTCGCCTTGCGGTTGGGGTTGGCTTTAAGTTCCAGAATCTCGGATTGCAGCAAAATGGATTCCGCCAGCTTATCCAGGTTCAGCTTTTGCAATGCGGAGACTTCCACCGTCTGGATATCGCCGCCGAACTCTTCCGCCACCAGATCGTAACGCATGAGCTCCTGACGTACCCGCGCCGGATCGGCTTCCGGCTTGTCCATTTTATTGATGGCGACGATGATCGGCACACCCGCCGCCTTGGCATGGTTAATGGCTTCCTCGGTCTGCGCCATAATACCGTCATCCGCGGCCACGACAAGCACCACGATATCCGTCACTTTCGCACCACGGGCGCGCATGGAGGTGAAGGCTTCGTGACCCGGCGTATCCAGGAACGTGATTTTCTGACCGTTCACTTCGATCTGATAGGCGCCGATATGCTGGGTAATGCCCCCCGCTTCCCCGGAGACGACATTGGTCTGGCGCAATGCATCCAGCAGGGAGGTCTTCCCGTGGTCGACGTGCCCCATGATGGTCACCACCGGCGGACGCGCCATCAAATCTTCTGCGACATCCTCCTGCTCGATCAGGATATTTTCCACATCCGCTTCCGTGACCCGCTTGATCTTATGGCCAAACTCGGAGATCACCAATTCGGCCGTATCGGCATCGATAGGCTGGTTAAGCGTCGCCATCATGCCCATTTTCATGAGCACCTTGACCACGTCCGCGGAACGCTCCGCCATGCGGTTGGCCAGTTCCTGCACCGTAATGGCCTCAGGTACCACCACTTCCCGGCTGATTTTTTCCTGCGTGGAATCGCCCAGTTCGGCGCGACGCACTTTCTCCCGCTGACGCTTAATGGAGGCCAGGGAGCGCATCCGCTCTTCCTGATACTCCAATGCCTGACTGACGGTAATCTTCCCTGAAGAACGGCGGTTATCGTCCCCTTTCAGGCGGATTTTCCCCGGCTTGGCCGTTTTTTCTTTTTCCTTTATTCCGCCACGACGGCGCTCTTCTTCCTCGCTGCTCATCATCCCGGCGGCGGAAGCGGGGGCAGCGAATTTGGGCGCAGAAGACAGCTTTTCCTGTGTGGGAGCGGGTGCCTGCTGGCGCTGCGGCGCTTCCGTCACTTCACTGCGTACGGATTTGGCTTCTTCATCGACCGCGGCGCGCACTTCGCGGGTTGCTTTTTGTATCTGCGCCTTATCGCGCACCAGCGGTGCCAGCGGCGCGGCTTCATCCCGGACGGCGGAGGCGGGTTTGTTTTCTTCTTCCTGACGGGTGACCTCTACCATACCCCCGCCGTCTTTGCGGGCAAACGTACGGGTTTTACGCACCTCTACGGTAACGGTCTTAGAGCGGCCATGCGTAAAGTTCTGCTTTACTTTGCCGCTTTCCACCGTTTTGGTCAGCGAAAGTTTGCTTGGCCGTTGCATGGTCAGTGTTTCTTTTTTTTCTTCAGTCATATTCCGTTAAAATGCGAGTTTCTAAAAGTTAGCGAACTCTTATAGAGCATCCTTTTTCCTAAATCCAGCCAAACGGCGTAATTCTTTAAGAATTTCCCTACAAATACGCGCATCCTGCAGCAGGACATGCACAGATTCCGCTCTTCCGAAGGGTTTGCCAAGCTCGGCGCGGGTAAGAAGGCAGATGGCGCGAACGCCGGCATTCTCTGCGTTCCTCAGCATCTTACGCTTGTCCGCGCCGTCGCTGTCGGTGGCCACCAGCACCATATATGCCCCCGGAGATGCCACCCCTTCCATGACTTTGGCAAAACCGCATACCGCCTGCCCTGCTTTACGGGCGAGGGAAATCCTATTCTGAATGCGCTTTACCAGCCCTGCTTCTACCACATGCGCCGTATCCCCGGGAAGATAAGCATGATCCCCCAGCGTCGCCACCGCATCCCGGCTGTTTTCCAGGGCTTGCGGGGTCGCCTCTATCCATACCGCTGCGCCGGGCAGACTTTCCGCCAGATCGGCAACCACCCTGCCGTCAGGAGCCAGAACGAGGCGAAGCATGTCCGCTTCGTCCCTTTCCTCCCCACTCACCGGGCAGAGATGGCGCGTCATGGTCTAGCCGTTAGCGGCTTCCGCCGTATCCGCCGCACCTTCCTGCGCCGCCGGTTCTTCATCGGCGAACCAGTGAGCGCGGGCACGCATAATCAAATCATTGATTTCCGCATGACGCAGCGTGGTATCGGGCAGAAGCTCGCGGAATTCATCCGCCGCCAGATCAGCAAGGTCGTCACGCGATTTCACGCCTTTCTCCGCCAGCTTCACGGCCATTTCCGAACCCACGCCTTCGAGCGACACCAGGTCTTCTTCCACTCCGAGATCCTTCAGTTTCTTTTTCATCTCCTCGTCGCGGGTATTGAGCCAGTCGCGGGCACGCTGGCGCAGTTCGCCCGCCACTTCCTCGTCAAACCCTTCAATGGAAGCCAGATCCTCGATGGGCACATACGCCACTTCCTCGATGGAGGTAAAGCCTTCCGTCACCAGCAGGTGGGCGATCACTTCTTCCACGTTCAGGGTTTCGATGAAGAGGTTGGAGAGGTTTTTGAACTCCTGGGTACGACGCTCGGACTCCTGCTGCTCGGTCAGAATATCGATGCTCCATCCGCACAACTGGGACGCCAGACGCACGTTCTGGCCACGGCGGCCGATAGCGAGCGACAGCTGGTCGTCGGGCACCACGATTTCCACCTTGTTGGTGTCTTCGTCCAGCACCACTTTGGTCACTTCCGCCGAGGAGATGGCGTTTACGATCATGGTGGCGGGATCGGGGGAATATTCCACAATGTCGATTTTCTCGCCCTGCAATTCACCCACGACCGCCTGCACCCGCGCCCCGCGGACGCCGACGCACGACAGCACGGGATTTACGCTGAAATCATGGCTCATCACCGCGATTTTCGCTCGGGAGCCGGGATCCCGCGCCACGGCTTTAATTTCAATGATACCGTCATAAATTTCAGGCACTTCCTGTGCGAACAGTTTTTTCATGAATTCCGGCTTGGTGCGGGACAGGAAAATCTGGGGGCCGGTGCGCTCGCGCCTTGCGTCATAGACATAGGCGCGTACGCGGTCGCCCTGGCGCAAATTTTCGCGTGGGATCAACTCTTCACGCGGAATGAAGGCTTCCGCGACGCCGAGATCCACTACCACATTGCCGTAATCGACCCGCTTCACGGTACCGTTCACGATCTCGCCCACCCGATCCTTGAACTCTTCGTAGGAACGTTCGCGCTCGGCATCCCGCACGCGCTGAACGATCACCTGCTTGGCGGTCTGGGCGGCAATACGGCCGAAATCAATCGGCGGCAGCGGGTCGCGTATCTGCTCTCCCACCTTCAGCTCGGGATTGATTTTTTGGGCTTCTTTTTCCGTTATCTGCTGGAGTTCGTTTTCCACCTCCTCCACCACATCGGTGACGCGGTAAAGCTGAACCTCTCCGCTCTTGCGATCAATTTCCGCAATAATATTATGCTCATGGCCGTATTTACGCCGACCGGCGATCTGAATGGCCTGCTCCATGGCTTCCAGCACCGCTTCCTTATCGATGCTTTTCTCCCGCGCCACGGCATCGGCGATCTGCAGAATCTCTACGCTACCAAATGCTAGTGCCATAATATACTCTCCTGTTTTATCTCACTAAAAAATAATTATCTTATTAAATTCCATTAAACGGATGCTTTGCCAGACTGATAGGCCTTGATCAGCTCCTCCGTCAATACCAGCTTAGCCTCTTCCACGGCATTCAGGGGCAAGCGAAACTCCGCGTTATCCACCTGTATCGCCACATCGTCCTCTTCTATTCGCAACAGCTTGCCTCTAAAACGCTTCCTGCCTTCGATGGGAAAGGAGGTTTCAATTTTCGCCTCATACCCGAGGTAGCGTGCGAAATCTTCTTTTCTGACCAACGGGCGATCAATCCCGGGCGAGCTGACCTCCAGATCGTATTTCCCTTTAATCGGGTCGGCGACATCCAGCAGGGCGGACACCTGGCGGCTGATCGTCTCGCAATCCTCTACCGTCATCGCGGCGTCGTCCTTGCGTTCGGCCATAATCTGCAAGGTAGAGCCGCGGGGACGCGAAAACTGCTTCACCCGCACTACCGTATACCCCATATCCTCCAGGGAGGGGGTAATGGCATCAATCACCTGCTTTTCCACGGGACCTACCCGCATACTGCCCCTTCTTTCTTGCTGGCTGCATCCCCATCACGCGGGCAACAAAAAAGGCGGAGATTTCTCCACCTTTCTCTACAGCGATAGAAAAGTTATGGGCACCTGTCTAGCGCATCACGGAACCGGAATCAACCCCTAATTTCATACAATTTACAGATAAATAGGCTTGCAATCTCCCCGCGTGGGAATAGAGTGCGAAAAAAATATGTACGCACCGTACATAGATATAGAGAAGGCTAAGGAGTTACCCCATGCAGAAACATCAGGATCATGTGCTTTCGCGCAAGATATTATGGAGCATTGCCTTATTTGGGGTGCTGGTGATTACCCTTATTAACCTGATGAAACCGCCCCCATCGCCGCCCGCGCCCGTGACCACGCCGGACACCGGCGCAGCGACTCCTCCTTCCGTTACCGCGCCCGCCGCCGCCCCCGAGGCACCAGCGGAAGAGCCGGAAGAAATGTTGCCGGTTACCCCGGACGGATCGGAAGAAGAAAAGCAAGATACCCCTGATAAGCCAGACGCCGGGGAAGCCCCCGCCGAGGCGGCACCGCAGGATGCCCCGAAAGATGAACCCGCCGCCCAGCCTGCAAAGGAACCGGCAAAGGAAAAGAGCGAGGAGAAACCCTCAACCGCTCCCGTAACGCCTTCGGATACGAAAGAGACTGCTCCCGAAGAAAAGCCCGATTCCTCCACGGAATCGCAGGAGAAGAAGGACACCACCATCCCGGCGCCTGCGGAGAAATCCCTGTAGTCACTGCTTTTTAAATAACAGGAAACAGGCGGCGCGCCCCTCTTTTTGCGCCTTCTGCTGATAGCGCGTTTCCACCCAGCCTTCGGGAGGCCGGGTAAAATCCTCCGGCTCGCGTGCTGTCCAGAAAAACCGTTCATCCACCAGCATATGCTGCAACATCCATTCCGCATAGCCCGCATGATCCGTGGCAAGCAACAACTCCCCCCCGGGTTTGAGCGTGCGCGCCAGCATGTCCAGCAGCGCCGCATTTATAAGCCGACGCTTGTGGTGACGAAGCTTCG
>Ga0209573_1002071_pt1 | contig 27209 bp, 30 predicted proteins | sample TNRBio252014_DNA_FD_185870 | JGI IMG/M metagenome (GOLD analysis project Ga0209573, IMG submission 185870) | Wastewater treatment Type I Accumulibacter community from EBPR Bioreactor in Madison, WI, USA - TNR Reactor_6/25/2014_ DNA (SPAdes)... | ecosystem: Engineered > Bioreactor > EBPR >... | reverse complement strand
CTCTTTTACTAATAAATAACGGATTTCTGCCTTGTACTTCAGAAATCGCTTATTGAGAGCAGCCGAATCAGCAATCCTGTTTTTACCGGTTTGCAGAGAGATTTCAGTAAATAAGGAGACTCGGGGTGTAAAAAAATATTCTATACCCGGTTGAATGCTCAATGACATTGGAGGGATAGGTGTGTTACCCAATGAGATACTTAAAGTCCATTTTTTGTAAACTTGGCTACTATCACTTTGTGCAGTTCCGAAAGCGCTACTCGCAAGAAAAACTACACCTAAAAATAGCTTTCGCCTCATATAATAAGAACCTTTAAAGAAAGAAATAAACATATAACCACACAAACGGTGTTGCCAGTAGTAAGGAATCAAACCGGTCCAAGAAACCACCATGCCCCGGCATAATCTGCCCGCTGTCTTTTACACCAGCCAGTCGTTTGAGTTTAGATTCAAGAAGATCTCCGAAAGTTCCTGCAACTGCCGAAATAGCAACAAGTGGCAGAATAAAAACCAATAGGTAGTTGACGAATGATCCGAAATACAATAATGGAAATAAAAATCCAATAGCCGCAATAGCTAACAATATCCCTCCGATGGTTCCCTCCCATGTTTTCTTTGGTGAAATGTGTGACAAAGGAGTTTTGCCGATCAAAGAACCAACTATGTAAGCCATCGTATCATTTATCCAGATACTTAAAATGATGATAACAGGTATTATCCCGGTTTCCAAAACAAACACTGTATCATGCAGGTGAATATCGATAACGGTACTGTATAAATCCATCATCAGTCCCCAGCTCAGCGAAATATAGACCAGCCCAAAAAGAGAATGGGCGATATTTTTTAACCTGATATTTCCTGAAAACAACAACTCAGTTATGGGTAATAAAAAAACAAGTATCAGCCCCAGCCACCATCCCATTTCATGGAGCCGTAAACTACCAATAGCCAGGTCATCTCCACTGAACCATAACATAAGACACCAGCCGGCCAGCATCACTCCATATTTATGGAAAGGAGTTATTTCCTTGTATGCGGGATCAATCAATCCTACCAGTCTCTGGTATTCAATCCAGCAACCAAAATGTATGATGCTGAATAAAATAAAAAAACTCCAGTGGTTCCAAAGCAAACCAGCCAGCATAACTATTACAAACACAACTGCTGTTAATGCTCTCGTCTTAAAAGTTTGCCAGTTGAATGCCATGCAATAAAGTTATATCAGAACGGATGATCTTTTACCGGAATTTTATCATCAGCATACACCTCACTATAGTAAGTTCTTGAATTTTTTATCATCCAGTTCACTGCGAGTATCATCATAACAAAACTAACCGCTGCAGTTAATGCAATAGAAGAAAGCTTTACCGTTGTTTCTTCGTTTAACATGGAGGGATTAAAATAAGCCAGTGTAATCAGCAATGCATCATATACAAAATGGGCCAGGATAGCTGTCCAGAGGCTTCCGCTATACCAGTAAACCACACCAAGCAATATGCCCAATACAAACCTTGGAAAAAAACCGTAGAACTGGAGATGCATGGCAGAGAACAGAAAAGCAGCGATAATGATTCCCGGCCAGGGGCTTTTGAACATCTTTATCAATAATCGTTGTGCCATCCCCCTGAATAATAATTCCTCACCTACTGCCGCCAATCCTGCTATACAGATTATATTTAAAATAAGATCCTTGATAGTTTGCCTCGACAATAAAGCCATCACAGTTTTGTTGGCCTCTGCCTCTGTAGCTTTCATCCAGTGTTCAATCTCTGAAGGAAAACGGATACCCCGGTTTAGCTCACCGAGCCATTGTACAAAAGGTATCGCCAGTATCATAACTAATATGCCAATTACCCAGTAAGACCGTGCAGAAGGTTGTTTTAATCCGAGATATTGTTTGGTATCCGTACTGAAAAGCCTTGCACAAATAAAAGTAGGTATTAAAAAAAGACTGATAAACTGGATGATCTGCATACCCCGGATAAATGAAATGGTGGCAGGCTTGCTGTAATCCCACTTAGCCATATCACTCATTTCTTTTATATCCATTCCGGTTAATGCAGAAAGTATCGCCGTACCAATAAGACCCACCAGGAAAAAACTGACCAGCGCAATACTAACCAGTAATAAAAATTGGTTTCCCGCTGACTTTGTCTTTAATAATCCCTTCATGTAATACTCTGGTTTTTAGATTGTAAATTTGCAGGCTTACCTGTAAATAACAGATGAGCAAAAATAGGTAAATACAAATGGAATGGTGACAATCGGCAACATACAACTACCTGAATTTCCGCTGCTTCTGGCCCCGATGGAAGATGTGAGTGATCCGCCTTTCCGTGCTGTGTGCAAGGATAATGGCGCCGACCTGATGTACACTGAATTCATTTCATCTGAAGGATTGATACGAGATGCCATCAAGAGCCGTAAGAAGTTAGACATCTTCGAATATGAACGGCCAGTCGGTATACAGATATTTGGTGGCGATGAAGAAAGCTTATCTATGGCCGCAAAGATTGTGGAAGTCACTAGTCCGGACCTGCTCGATATTAATTTTGGCTGCCCGGTTAAAAAAGTAGCATTGAGAGGTGCAGGTGCAGGTGTACTGAAAGATATTGATCTCATGGTTCGTTTAACATCAGCTGTAGTTAAATCAACTTCATTGCCTGTCACCGTAAAAACAAGATTGGGCTGGGATGATAATAATAAGAATATCGAAGAAGTAGCCGAACGATTACAGGATGTGGGCATTAAAGCACTAGCTATTCATGGACGTACAAGAACTCAGATGTACAAAGGCGAAGCGGACTGGACACTGATCGGTAAAGTGAAAAACAATCCCCGCATAAAAATTCCAATTTTTGGTAACGGAGACATTGATTCTCCCGAAAAAGCCCTGGAATATAAAAACCGGTATGGTGTAGATGGCGTTATGATCGGGCGGGGAGCTATCGGTTACCCGTGGATTTTTAATGAAATAAAGCATTTTATTCAGACAGGTGAACATTTACCTGCCCCAACTATCGAGGACAGGGTGGCGGTTTGCCGTAAACATTTATACAAATCTGTGGAATGGAAAAACCCGGTGGTTGGTGTAAATGAAATGAGAAGACATTATGCCAATTACTTAAAAGGTCTTCCTAATATTAAAGAATACCGCAACAAATTAGTGACGCTGAAATCAGTGGAAGAAATTGATGATGTGCTGAACGAGATTCAGCAAGTATATACCGGTTATACATTTGAAAAAACACCTATTGAGCTGATCAATTATCATGAAAAGTGCCCGGTAAATTAGGTCAGGGGTATTTTCATTGCTTTCATAAGCCCATACAGAGACACTAATGTCCATGTTCCTTCCAGTATCACAAATGGCCAATAACCAATCAGCAGTGAAGCTATGGTAGCCAGTCCGGCTCCGATTATGTTCAATACAAAATACATTTTGCTATCCTGCTTCAGCAGTTTTTCTGTGCTTAAAAAATAGGCCAGCAGTATCAACCCTACGCCTGCTGAACCGATAATGTCATTCGCATTCATAATGCTTATTTTTATACAAAATACGCATTATGGCAAAAGCTGTAAAAAAGAAACCGGTTACAAAAAGAAAAACCTGGCAGGAAAAATTACATACAGCTAAGAAAGCAGAGGTTAAGAAAAATGATTATGATTTTGCCGATATTCCCGAAGGCAGCAAAATGCTCATTGCAACACCCCTGATCATGGATGAATACATCCGGCAAATACCAAAAGGTCGTTTCACCGATATAAAACAAATCCGAAAAGACCTGGCTGCTGAATACAAGGCCCAATATACCTGCCCGGTAACAACTGGAATATTCATCCGGATTGTAGCTGAAGCTGCTTATGAAGAATATGAAAAAGGAAAACCATTGAGCAAGATTACTCCTTTCTGGCGGGCCTTAAGCGCCAAATCACCATCAGCAAAAAAACTAAGCTTTGGATTAAAGTTTTTACTTGACCAGCAAAAGAAAGAAGGGATCGTTTCCTGATTTATTTTACAAAGGATTCAATTCCTTTTATATAAACCTTTCCTCTTTTTTCCGCAAAGAAATCTGCTGCTAAAGCCAGTATGGCCATAACAGCTAATGCAAGCCCAAGGCCCCGCCAGAAATCATTTTTAAAATCACGGATAAAATAAATATATAACCCGGCTCCGGCTGCAAAAAGAAATATCTCCACCCAACGATAGATCATAAAATTCTTCATTACTGTTTTCATTCTTGGCATCTCTTTGTCCCTTAGTTCAGTTGGATTCATATCATAGGCATATACATTCCTTGCCCTGTCGTTGTCACTTTTCCTGTACACGGTATATCCTACTGAACCCAGTAATAAGCCAACCAGCAAGAAAGGGATAGCAGCGCCTGTGTAAAAATCTCTTTTAAAAAAAAAGAAGATAATTGCTGCAACGATTCCGCAAATACCGATGGCCATGAAAACCTGGCTCTCTGCCTTTTCAGCATTGAAGTATTTTTCAATATCAGCCTTGGTAAACATATTAATGATTTATTGTTTGTTAATGGCATTCACGACCTCATCGGATAACGGCGAAACAGATGGGTCAAAATAATTGATAAGTATTCCATTCTCATCTACGAGGTACTTTGAAAAATTCCAGGAAGGATATTTATGGTTCCATCCGTTCTTTGCGGCATCTGTCAGCCATTGAAAAACCGGGTTTTGATCTGCAGACTTAACGACTACTGATTTTTGTGCCAGCGGGAAACTGATACCATAATTTTTCTTGCAAAACTCAGCTATCTCTACGTTGCTGCCCCTTTCCTGTTCTTTAAAATCATTAGCAGGAAACCCTATAATCAAAAGCTTGTCTTTATATTTTTCATATAGTTTCTGGAGATCGGCGTATTGGTTGGTATACCCGCAATCACTGGCCGTATTTACAAGTAAAACTTTCTTCCCTTTCATAATACCAAAATCAAATGCATCTCCATTGTTTAAGGTTGCTTTCAGTGAGTAAAAAGAAACAGGAGGTTTTATACCTGCATTCTCCAGTTTATCTGTATTCTTTCCTGTAAGTTTTGAAAACCACATCCACGCAGGGTATACAGCTTTCAATACTTTTTGTCTGTATGTCATATTGGTTGAGTTACGGTTCATTATCTCCACATACACTGCAAACATTGCAATGAGTATTAATATAACAATTCCAAACCGTTTTAGTTTCTTCATTTTCTATTTAATAAAGAATTTCAGCAATTTCAGTTTTCCTTTCAATGGCGGATATTTTATAGCCGGATCAAACCAGGTGGGTGTTTTCATTACTGATTTGTAATGAGTAAACACATCAAAAGAATTTTTACCATGGTAGGCTCCAATACCACTCTGTCCAACACCTCCAAACGGCAGATGATGATTGGTAAACTGCATTGCCGTATTATTTACACACCCGGCTCCAAACTGAACGGCTGATAACCACTCCTCTTCTTTCTTTTTGCTGCCGGTAAATATATAGAAGGAAAGAGGATTGGGATGCCTGTTGATCAATGACAAGGCTTCCTCTTTTGAGGTAAAAGTGAAGACCGGTAATAGCGGGCCAAAGATTTCTTCCTGCATCACCGGGGCATCAGGCGATAGCTCATCTATAATAGTAGGACTAATAAAAAGTTTTTCCCGGTCATACTTACCACCAAAAACAATATGACCCTGACTGAGATAACTTATCAACCGGTCAAACCTTTTTTCATTAATAATTTTATCATATCCATATGTTTCAGCCGGGTTTTCTCCATAAAATTTCTGTGTATACTCTATAAGATAGTTCAGCAGTTTATCTTTTGCTGACGAGTGGACTAATAAGTAATCAGGGCTTACACACATCTGTCCGGCATTGGAGAATTTCCCTAATGCAATTCTTTTGGCAGCTATTTTCAGGTTAGCATCATTTTCCACCACACAGGGATCTTTGCCTCCCAGTTCCAGGGTAACCGGAACAAGGTCTTTCGCCGCTAACTGGTAAATAGCTTTTCCAACAGGGATGCTACCGGTATAAAATACATGATCGAACCGGAAATTGTTCATCATTGCCGGCACTACTGCTGCTCCATCTCCCTGAACCACCATAACATACTCTTTTGAAAATATTTCCCCGATCATTTTTTCTATTACAGCACCCGTAGCAGGTGCAAATTCACTGGGTTTAACGACCACACAGTTTCCGGCAGCTATGGCTCCGGCCACAGGTATCAGCAATAGTTGCAATGGAAAATTCCACGGGCCGATAACCAATACAACCCCTTTTGGTGAAGGATAGAGGTAGCTTGATGAAGGGAGATTTATCAAATTTGTACGTACCTTTTCCGGTTGCATCCACTCCTGTAAATTTTTTAATGCATAGTTGATCTCCTGCATCAAAAGGCCATTTTCCGTAAACCAGCTTTCCTCTGGTACTTTTTTCAGATCAGCATACAAGGCATCATAGATATCTTTTTCATATTTATTAAGGACACTTTTAAAAGCAAGCAGTTGCTGTTTCCGGAAAGCATATGGCCTTGTAACTTCACTGTCAAAAAACTGGCGCATCTGGCGGAGGCTGGATATGTCTGCCATTAATTCTAATTTTATACCAAGTTAGGCAAAACCTCTTCACAATGACTGATGAATACTTTATGACACAGGCACTAAAGGAAGCTAAAAGAGCCTTTGAGGAGGAGGAAATACCTGTCGGCGCTGTCGTGGTGGTAAATGAAAGGATTATTGCCCGTGGCCATAATATGACTGAACGCCTGAATGACCCGACTGCACATGCTGAAATGATAGCCCTCACTGCAGCATTTAATTCACTTGGCAGCAAATATTTGCCCGATGCTACATTGTATGTAACTGTTGAACCTTGTTTTATGTGTGCGGGGGCTATTTACTGGAGTAAGATCGGAAAGATTGTTTATGGTGCAGATGACGAAAAGAATGGTTATAAAAAAACGGCCGGTACCAACTGGCCTTTTCATCCCAAAACAGAACTGATAAGAGGAGTGATGAAAGAAGAATGTGCCAGGCTGATGAAAGATTTTTTTAAAAATAAAAGATAAGCAATGGCAAAAGCTGTAAAAACAAAAAAAGTGACTACCACTCACCCCCGCACTGGTAGCCAGTTTGCTATTGACATGGTAATTTATGAACTATTTAAAGCAGCCATACTGCAAAGTTTGAAAAGAAGTAAAGGCAAAACTTTTACAGACCTGACCGATGATGTAGTGAAGATCATAAAGAAGAAAATGCCTGGATTTAAAAAATCAATCCCCTGGTATACTATCTCCATCCGGCTTGACCTGGAAACAAGAGGCCTGGTGGAGACATTTACTGAAAAGGGAAAGAAATTAAACCGGTTGGCAAAATAGTTTCGAAATAAGAAACAATTCACTCCCGGCCCGGCTATTATAAACCCCATCTTCCTAATTTTGTTGTCCTCATAAAAAAGTAATTAATTCAAACATTAAACACATTTACTATGGCATTTACATTAGCACCTCTTCCATATGCACATGATGCTTTGGAACCACATATTGATACCCTGACCATGCAAATACACCATGGTAAACACCACCAGGCTTATGTTGACAACCTCAATAAAGCCATTGCAGGCACCCCTAATGAAAATAAAACACTCGAGGAGCTAGTGGCGGCAGCCGGCTCAATATCTCCTGCAGTTCGCAATAATGGCGGCGGCCATTGGAATCATACTTTCTTCTGGAAAAGCCTGGCTGCAAATGCCGGCGGAAAACCTTCCGGTAAACTGGCTGATGCCATCAATGATTCTTTTGGTTCATTTGATGCATTCAAAGAGAAATTTGCCAATGCCGGTATGACAAGATTCGGCAGTGGCTGGGCATGGCTGATTGTAAAAGAAGGTAAACTGGAAATTACTTCCACTCCAAACCAGGATAACCCGTTGATGGATGTGGCAGAAGTAAAAGGGAAACCCATTCTTGGCGTAGATGTATGGGAACATGCTTACTACCTGAAATACCAGAACAGAAGAGCTGAATATTTATCAGCATTCTGGAATGTGGTAAACTGGGATAAAGTGGCTGACAGATTTGCTAAAGCATAAATAAACTATTCATTTAATAAAAGGCAGCTGAATATCAGCTGCCTTTTATTTTGCGTACCCATTAATATCATCGCAAATGATTCAGTTTGTTAACTGCTTCAATCCTGTTATTTACATGCAGTTTTATGTAGATATTCTTTAAATGTTTGGTTACGGTATGAGAACTCAGGTTTAGTTTCGCTGCTGCTTCTTTTACAACCAGTCCTGTTGATATTAATTGCAATATTTCATTTTCCCTGTCAGATAATTCGGATAGTTTTGGCTGCTGTTGCTTATCATGGAAAGCGGAGATCACTTTTTTTGCAATGTACCTGCTCATCGGAGCTCCTCCATCATTTAGTTCCCGCAAAGAAGCTATTATTTCCTGCGGCATAGAATCCTTCAGGATATAACCACTTGCCCCGTTCCTAAGAGCATTAAATACATACTCATTGTCATCATAAAAAGAACAAACCATACATTGAATGGCCGGAGCCTGCTTTTTAACCAACAAAATAAGATCGACTCCGTTAATACCCGGGAGTTTGATATCTATAATGGCTATATCAGGAGGGTGCTGAATGATATGAGGCAAGGCACTTTCGGCAGATGAATAGCAGAAAAGAGTTTTAAAATAGCCCGAGCTATTTATCAGATCTTCCAACCCTTCCCGATAGTGTTTATCATCCTCTATGAGAGAAACGGTAACCAAAGCCCTTTTCTTTTATAAACCAATATACAGAATTATTACCGGCTCGCATACCCTAAAATGGCCTTCCGCTAACAGTTGTTATGGTACAGGGTCGTACCCGCTTCCACCCCATGGATGACAACGGCTGATTCGTTTTACAGATAACCACAAACCTTTAAACACTCCATGTTTTTTCAGAGCCTCGGCTGCATAATGAGAACAGGTGGGGGTATACCGGCACTTAGGGCCCAGCCAGGGTGAAATGATCCATTGGTAGACCTTTATCACGGCAATAAATGGCAGGCTCAATATTTGCCCTATACTTGTAATAATACTTTTACTGCTCAATGCTATTGTTTAGTTTTTGAAGGATTGCTGTCATGCTTTTGTATACATTTTTATACTCAGGAAGTTCTTTACCTGTATAAATGATGAAAAGATCCAGCCCGGTTTTTTTTTCTTTAAGTTGTTGCTGCAATCCACTCTTTTGAAGACGGTATGCTTCCTTTGTCAATCGTTTCACTCTGTTACGGTCCACTGCTTTTTTAAAATTCCTTGAGCTAACACCGACTCCGAATTGCAAACCCGGTTTATCATTCTGTATATAAAACACTTTGAACGGAGTATGTGAAAAGCGGTGCCCGTCATTAAACAGCTGCTCAATGCTTTTCCGGCTTTTTAACCGTTCATTTTTTCCTAATGTAAATTGTTTTCCCACTAATAAAAAAGCTCCGGTCTACACCGGAGCTATAAAATTATTGAAACCACCGTTGAAATAACGGCAGCATTTTTATTTCAGTTTGCTCTCATCAGAAACTGTAAGCTTTTTGCGGCCTTTTGCACGGCGGCTGGCCAATACCTTACGGCCATTAGCAGTTTGCATACGTTTACGAAAACCATGTACGGTTTTACGACGCTTACGATGAGGTTGGAATGTACGTTTCATAATTATTTCTCTTTTTCACTTTTTGAAATGCGGACCGGGAGAACGGCCCAGTTTTCAGTTTCGCAGCGGATCACCACACCCACTGTTTTGTGAAAGGACGGCAAAGGTAAGGGTTGAAGGTCAGATGAAAAAGGTTTAAAGGGATAAAATCTGAATGTTATTTGGTTCTTTCGATGCCAAAGCTTACAGATTTGGTCATCAACCTGTTACAGAGTCCAAATCGACATGTTTCGACTTTACCTGCTTTCCAAAAAAGACAGTAGCATGATTGTCAAAATCCTCCGTTGAATCAGTAGTATAAAATGTACGTTGCTCTCCCCGGCTGCAAAGATTTTCAATTTCAGGGTGCCGTTGCAAATAGTCAGCAAGACTTTCAGCAACAATTTCTCCCTGCGAAAGCAGTTTTACTCCTACCGGCAGATATTCCTCAATCTTTTCTTTTAATAACGGGTAGTGTGTACAGGCAAGCAATATCACATCAATATCTTCTCCTTTTTCAAAAATATTCTGCAGGTTTTTCTTCACAAAATAATCAGCTCCGTTGTTTTCATGCTCATTATTCTCTACCAAAGGCACCCACATAGGGCAAGCTTCCTGGTGCACTTTTAAGCCCGGAAAAAACTTATTAATTTCCATCGGGTATGATTCTGATGCTACCGTACCATTAGTAGCCAGTATACCTACACTTTTTGTTTCAGAAAATTTACCAATAATTTCAGCGGTTGGTCTTATTACTCCCAATACTCTCTTGCCAGGTGCTATTCCCGGAAGATCATTCTGCTGAATGGTTCGTAATGCCTTTGCAGAAGCGGTATTGCAGGCCAGAATGACTAACGAGCAACCTTGTTCAAAAAACCATTTTACACATTGAAGAGTATAATGATAAACAGTATCAAAAGAACGATTGCCATAAGGTGCCCTTGCACTGTCTCCGAGGTACAAATAATCGTACTGCGGGAGTTTATTGACAATCTCCTTTAGAATAGTCAATCCCCCATATCCTGAATCAAAAACTCCTATCGGGCTACGTTGCTGCATAAAACAAAAGTAGGAAGTGCAGGGTAAAAAATAACCCTGGCTTGAAGTCAGGGTTATTAGTATTCTTAACAGTTGTAGTTATTTACTTTCCTGCAGGAGGGTTTTTAGGCACCGATATCTTAAGCTTTGTTGCCACTGCCGTCAGCATATCATCTCCATCTGGGGCAACCAATAAGGCTTCCTTATTAAAGACATGAGTATAGCCTTTTTCCTTTGCTACCAGTTTGATCGCATCATACACTTTACGATATAATGGTGCCAACAGTTCGTTTTGTTTTGCCTCTAAGGCCTGGTTTACTATCTGTTGCCAATTTTGGATCTGGTAGATATAACCGGGTAATTTTTTTGCGATCTCATCCCGAACAGCTTTTGGTGTTTTTACTGAATCCCTGTACAAGCTATCGTCAAACTGGTAACGCTGTACCAATGATGCATATTCCGGATTCAATGAGTCAACCTGGTAACGTTCAAGTAAAGAGTCAATTTTTGCTACTTCGGGAAGAAGACCAACCACATTATCAACACTTATGTAGCCGATCTTTGTTTGTGCATTAGCAGAACCTGAAAAAGACAGCAAACCCACTATTGCAATTACTGTAAGGATTTTTTTCATCTGGTTTGTTTTGTTATTGCTTTATATGATACTTAAAAAAGGCTGCAAGTTGCGCCTTTGCTTTTTTTAACATTTAGCGAACCCCCAAATCCTTCAGTACATCTTCGCTCTTATCCAGTTTAGGGTCGGCAAATATAATGGTAATTCCCTCACTTTTGTCGAGCACAAAATCGTACCCCCGGGTTACGGCCATTTTCTGAACAGCATTGTACACTTTATCCTGAATAGGCTTGATCAGTTCCTGTCTTTTTTTGAACAGATCTCCTTCAAAACCAAAGCGTTTCCGCTGTAAATCCCGCAGGTCTTTTTCTTTATTGAAAAGCTGATCTTCTCTCTTTTTGCGAAGCTCTTCCGTAAGCATTACCTGCTCTGCTTCATAATCCTTGTACATTTTATCCAGTTCTGCCTGCCTGGTATCAATGTCTTTTTGCCAGCCGGCAGCAATATCATCCAGCTGTTTCTGGGCTTCCTTATAGTCAGGCATTCTGTCCAGTATGTAGCGGGTATCTATAATAGCATACTTCTGGGAAAAACCAACGAGTCCAAATCCCAGCATACAGGCAAGAAAAAGTATCTTTTTCATATAATAGAGTTTGTGATTGCTAACTATTAATCTGGTTCAAAGCCCAGCATAAAGGTAAAGCGGGAAGCCCCTTTTAAACCGCTTTGTCCAGGCTGAATACGGTCAAGTCCCACTCCATAATCAAAACCAAGTAAACCAAACATCGGCAGGAAGAAACGCATACCCACACCCACACTCCGGCGCAGGCGGAAGGGGTTATAATCTTTATAATTATACCAGCCATTAGCAGCTTCGAAGAATGTTAATGCATAAATAGTGCTGCTTGGATTAGTTACCAGCGGGAAACGCATTTCTAACTGGTATTTATTAAAAATGGTGAAGAACTGGCTGGCACTTTGCTGATCAGGATTTACTGTCGGATCAGAAGACTGGTAAACAGGGTAGCCTCTGTGCGCAATGATATCATACCCCAGCAAGCCAAAATTATTTGTCAACCCTGCATCACCAACCTGGAATCTTTCAAATGGAGAATAGTCAAGATCTTTATTATAACGACCCATGAAGCCATACTTAGCTGCCATTTTTAAAACAAACTGGCGATTCTTTTCAGCACCTAGTGGTTTTCCAATCGGGACGAACCACTCTGCGTTGAAACGCCATTTATGATATTCCGGATTCTTATATCTGTTATCAGATTTAGCTATGTTCTTATTAAACAAAGAGTAGGGTGGCGTAAACTGTACACTGGCCATGAAATTGGAGCCACTGGTTGGAAAAATGGGATTGAACACCGAAGACCGTTGTAAAGCAATTTTAAAACTTACGTTATTCGAAGTTCCATTAGTGAAGCTTTGGTCAAAGATCGGGTAGTTGCGAAGCTTATACTGAGTAACATTAAAAGTGTAAACAAGGCTAAAGTAGTCATCGGGCCATTTTAATTGTTTACCTAACGAAACTGAAATCCCTGTTGTCTTAAGAAAATTGGTATCCGATCTTGCCCGGTCGATTACTCCGGTAAAAGGATCAAAAGCATTGGAGTATTTACTGCTGTTAAACCCTAATGTCAATGAGTTTCTTTTTTTACCTCCCAGCCAGGGCTCTGTAAAAGAAGCGCTGTAAGAGCGGTAGGCACGGCCGTTAGACTGAACCCTCAAACTTAATTTCTGACCATCACCGGTGGGTAATGGATCCCACGCTGATTTTTTCCAGATATTCCTGATAGAAAAATTATTAAAGGTAACCCCTAACGTTCCGGTAAGCCCGATACCACCTCCCCAACCTGCAGATAACTCCAACTGGTCAGAGGATTTTTCTTCGAGCTTCCAGTTTATGTCTACTGTTCCGTCTTCCGCATTGGGCACTACCCCGGGATTAATGGTTTCCTGGTTGAAGAACTGCAGGTTACCCAATTCCCTTTGTGAACGAATAAGATCTGAACGGCTGAATAATTCACCCGGGATCGTCCTGAGTTCACGGCGTATTACGTAGTCCTTCGTTTTTTCATTGCCCGCAATAGTTACATTCTTGATCCTTGCCTGCGGCCCTTCCATGATCCTTATTTCATAATCAATAGTATCGTTATAAACAGCCGTTTCTATTGGCTCTGCCCGGAAGAAAAGATACCCGTCATCCATATACAAACCGCTGATATCCCCACCTTCCTGTGCTGCTTCCTTACCTAATCTTTTGTTTAAAATAGCGACATTATAAACATCGCCCTTATTAATTCCAAGAATCACATTCAACAATGAGTCAGAATATTTTGCATTTCCTTTCCAAACAATATTGCCAAAATAATATCTGCGGCCTTCATTTATTTTCAGATCAACATTCAGGTTCCCGCCTTCGGTGCTGTACTGGGTATCTGCAACAATTTGCGCATCACGATATCCCATCGAATTATAATAATCAAGCACCTTGTCCTTATCTTCTTCAAATTTCTTATCATCAAACTTTGCTCCACTGAATAACTTGAAACGGAAGTAGGGATCAAGTAACATTTTAGTTTTGCTCAGTGAAAGGAAACCCCAATCCCGCATGTATTGATTAAAAGAAAAAGGTTTATTCTCTCCGTATGGACTTTTTGTCTCATCAGGATAGAGAGTAAGCTTACTCATTTCCTTGGTTCCTTTCATCTGCTTTTTCAGCTTCAGGTCTTCTATATTCTCATTACCATAGAAACCAACCTCGTTGATGCGAACTTTACTCCCCTTGTCTACATAGATAATCAGCAAATCAGAATTAATAAACGCAGTATCGGTTTTTGCTTCAATTCTCACTTTTACATTGCGAAATCCTTTTTCTGCAAAATGATTGGTGATCTTTTCAGTCAGCTCTCTCCGGGTATTTTCGGTAATAATTGTTTGTTTGGTTAACGTTACTTTACCCAGTATGTCTTCCTCTTCTGACTTTTTAATACCAACGAATTTATAATTGCCCAGCTTTGGACGTTCCTGTACATTTATTTCAAGCCATACTTTATCGCCATCGATCTTTGTTACATATATCTGAACATTCGAAAAAAGTTTTTGTCTCCAAAGATTATTAATGGCCTTACCAAAAACATCAGCACCAGGGTGTACGAACTTATCACCAGGTTGCAAATCAGCAATCGAGTAAACAATGGAAGTATCCAGGAAACGGATACCGGTGATGTTGACAGCAGCAATGGTGTATTCTTTAGCAATGCGGGCATTCTGCCAATCGATAAGCTTTGGATCTATTGATGTCGGCTTTGTAGTATCGGGTATTTCTTGTGCTGATGCTGTAAAAGAAAGCATAAATGCAGCCATTAAAATACCACCAAGCCTTTGTAAAAATCGTTGCATGTTTTATTGTTCTGGTCTGACTTATCCCACCTTCGCGGGGCTTAATTAGTTTATTTTCTGCGGTTTATAAAAAATACCGCCATTTTGATCCGGCGGCAAATTAAAGGTTAATATCGAAAGTCTTTGTTAAAGAAACCCTGAATTAGGCAGATTTCATTCCGATTTCACAACTTAGAACTTCTTCATGTTTCTGCCAGTTGTTCGCTGGTTTTTCCAAAGCGTCTTTCCCTGTTTTGATAATCCCATATAGCCTCGTACAAATTGTCTTTCCTGAAATCGGGCCAGCGGACATTTGTGAAATACAATTCTGCATATGCTAACTGGTACAAAAGAAAATTGCTAATCCGGTACTCACCGCTGGTTCTTATCATCAGCTCAGGATCTGGAAAACCACTGGTACAAAGGAACCGCTGTAATGTATCCTGATCGATTTCTTCCACACTCAGCCTGCCCTGCTTGACTTCCCAGGCAATATTTTTGACTGCATTCAGTAATTCCCATCTGCCACTATAGCTGAGTGCCATTATCAGGTTCAAACCTGTATTGTCTTTTGTTATCTCCAGTGCTTCATTCAGTTCTTTCTGTGCATAATCCGGCAGCATACTCATATCTCCGATCACATGCAACCGGATATTATTCTTGTCGAGGCTATCGACTTCCTTCCTGATAGTACTGACCAGGAGTTCCATAAGTCCTACCACTTCATACTCTGGTCTATCCCAATTTTCTGTTGAAAAAGCATATAGAGTAAGATACCCGACCCCTAGCTCTGCGCAACCTTCCACTATATTTCTCACACTCTCAACGCCATGAAAATGTCCAAAAAGCCTGTCTTCGCCTTTTTCTTTAGCCCATCTGCCATTCCCATCCATAATGATGGCAATATGCCTGGGAAGGCGGTTCTTATCGATCTTTTCCAGCAAATTGGACATAAAAAACCCCCTTTAAACAGGGGGCACAAAGGTATTGCCAATTTTCGGATTCCGGTTATTTGAGCTAATAAAAAATGCCCGAAACTTAGCATTTGCGGGCATTTGATCCCGGCTAGTACCGGGAGCATATCAATAATTAATTCCTTCCCCAGACAGCTATCCTTGCTTTACCCCTCGCAAATCCTTTTGTTTCGTACCAAAATTCAATCTTGCTGAGGTGCCTGAGCCCTCCATCGAGGTCGATAACACGACTTTCACTTCCCTGTGCAAAACGATTTCTAAGCGTTACTTCCTGTACACCTCCATTATCAAAATGGATTTTCATATTGTACATTTTCAGAGGACCATCTGTTACTCTAAGTTTTATCTGACGAACATCATCCTTCCAGTTTCCAAAATGGATAACATCATGATCAACACCAAATCCTACATTTTTATCCTCCAGAAAAAACCAGTCACCGGCAGTAGTGAATTTTGTTTCTGCTTTATTAAAACTAAGCAGGGAAAGTGTCAGCAGGCTGAAGAGCATCATAGTAAGGCGCATAATGGTTGTTTTAAAATATTAAACAATAAGGTTATTACACAGACAGGTGAAGACAAGCCTGGTTTAATTACCCTTAAAGATAAGTTTTCCTGAAATTACGCTACTAGCCCAAAAAGAAGATCTTAATTAGCGGTTGGACATTTATATGACTGCAGGTTGAAAGTAACATGGAACATGGCTGTTACAAATTGATCCTTTTGTTTACTATTACCACGCTGACGTCCCGGAATGCCAATAGGAGTTCCAACTTCGTAAGACCTGTCGCTTAATAATGCAGCATTGGACTGGCTGCCATCAGGATTAGCCGGGAATGCAGCTGGGTCAACATAAGTTTTACTTACATCATCAAGATAATCAGTATTTGTAAACCGGTGCAGGACTTCAAAAACGATATTCACCCTTTCGTTGAGAGAATACTTGATACCACCGCCAAATGGAATACAGATACCCATTGAGCTATATTGTTTACGATCCGGATAAAGACTGCTTCCCTGCCCCTCGGTGCCCAAAGGCCTGAGGAAAACCTTTTCGCCTCGCAAATAGGCATAGGGATCATAACTAAAAACACCAGCCCCGAAGGTGATATAAGGGGTGAAATTATATTGTGGTTCACCCGGCATAAAACGGAAGAAATTAAAATCACCTTGTAAGGTAAGTTCCCATACCTTGCTGTTAAAACTCAGGTTACGACTGGACATGTACTTATTATGGGAATTGTAAATATCAGAATAACCTAATTGAGCAAAGGATACCCCTACTCTTGCTGCTATATAATTACCAAAATTTTTACGGAAAAAAGCGGAAGCAGCCAGTTTGGCCCTGTTTAATCTTGCTTTGGTATTCAAATCTCCAAAATAATGGCCGGCTCCAAGTCCAATACCAAATTCCCCCTCCTGCACGACAGCATTCTGGGCACTAATATGGTTGCCTGCAAAGACAACAAAAAAAAGCAAAACGGCGGCTAAGAACAACTTCTTCATAACTAAAAATGTGGTCGGAATTAATAGAACGCTAAAAATAGCTATTTTCTTGTTATCTGGTATGTGTTTTAGTTACGTTTATCAAGGCCCCAGGTAAGCTTATTGCGGAGGGTTTGTAAGAAATTATTCTCACTCAACCGGACGAGATTCATCTCGAAACTCTCTTTTTTTACGGCCAGTGTTACATTTTTATGAACGATTTCTCTCCGGGAATCAAGGGCACAAATGATATGATCAGCCCGGCTTTCTACCTCAAAGGAAATTATATTTGAATCGGGTACCACAATTGGACGGACATTAAGATTATGGGGAGCAACGGGGGTGATAACAAAACTGCCAGAGTCAGGAAAAACGATTGGACCATTACAACTCAAAGAATAGCCGGTAGACCCGGTAGGGGTAGCTACAATAAGGCCATCTGCCCAATATGTATTCAAAAATTCCCCATTCAGGTATGTATGAATTTTGATCATCGAAGCCACATCTCTCTTATGGATAGAAAATTCATTTAAAGCATAGGGTACATTACCAAAAAGAGGAATATCAGCATCTATATGGATTAATGTCCTTGCATCCTCAACATAAGTACGTTTAGCAATTGCTTTTACAGCTGTTTTCACCTCATCCCGGCCAATACTGGCAAGAAACCCCAACCTGCCAAAATTGATACCCATCACTGATATCTTTTTATCTCTTACCAATGTCACTGTATCCAACAGCGTCCCATCACCGCCAAGGCTGATGATAAACTCTATCTCTTCAGTCAGGTCTTCATAAAGAGAAAATGTTTTAGTGTCCGCCGGCAAGGTGATCTCACTTTTTATCTGCTCAAAAAATTGGTGAAAAATAACTGGTTCGATCTTTTGGGCTTGGAGTTCATCAAAAAAAAGCTGCACTTCCTGCTTATGCTCATCTTCAAAAACCCTGCTGTAAATAGCTGCTTTCATTTAGAAAATAGTCTTTCGGTGTAAATATAACCCGTTTTGCCCTAACTGATTAAAGGAGTACTCAAACCTGAATGTTACATCATAAAAGGTTAGAATGTCTATTCCAATTCCGGCTGAATTAAGCAGCCTGTTACTCAGGTTATTTTCTCCAGGTTCGGGGTTATAAACATAACCGCTGTTTCCATATATTTTTCCGAAAATACGGACCGGAATACGTTCGGCTTCTTTTCCTTTACGTGGAGGTATCCGAATGCTAAAATTCAATACCTCACGACCCAGTGTTGTTTTAAGGAATCCTCCGGCCACCCCATCAACCACATAGTATTCATAGCCCTGCATAAAAACATCTCCATAGCCTAAAAAACGTTGATTGAAATATGGCTGGCTGAACGGAAGTTTTATACCTCCATAAGCTTGAAGGCTTACAAATGTTTTGGGAGATATGTACCAGCTTCCAAAACCTTTTGCATGAAACTGCCATACATTACTGGCCTTATCGAAGCCTCTTTTGCTAATTGAAAAGTATGCAGCATATCCCCTTGTAGGATATGGGATATAATCAACATCATAAAAAGTCATGTTGTAATACAATTCCGGGAAACTAATGCTCTTACGACCGGAATTGAAATAGCTGGGGTTTAAGGCCACGATAGTATCTAATACTTTTTCCGCATAATATCCCACTCCAATACTATGCCTTGTTTTTATGGCTCTGCGATAAGTAAGTTCGGCATAGCTATTTACAAAACTTCTGACATAACGGTCACTATCCTTTAAAAAAACCTGCTTATCGTTTATGGTATTATAATTTACCTCCCGGTTTTTACCAGCTAAAAAACCAATCTTCATTCCCCACTTCATTGCCCTGTCAATGTACAACCGGTCATAATTGAACGAAACCTGCTTCGTATAACCACCTATAAGCCATAATCTGAATTTATCATTTCTGCCGGTAGCATTATTATACAAAACTTTTGCCCCATAATTTACCCTGCTCAGGCTGGCCTTTTGTTCCACTATCCATTGATTCAGGTTTCTGTCAACTGGTTTAAGATAAGGAACAGGAAACAGGTACCAACGTTCTCTTACATTTACTGTAATAGTGATCGTATTCCCTTCAAAGCTTTTAGCGGCTACAACCACTGAATGAAATAGCGCAGTATTCATTAATTGCCTCCTGGCATCCTCAAACTTTTTGACAAGATCCTGCAGTAAGTATTCTTCACCTGTATGAAAAGGAATTTCACGGAGTATAATACTGGTTTTTGTCTTCCTGTTACCTGAAACATCAATTTTACCAACAATGAATTTTGAGACGGGTGCAGAAAGAGAAGTATCCGCAACCACTGCCTGATCATCTGGCAACTGCGCTGTAACTGTACAGCAACTGAACAATGCAGCAAAAAGCCCAAAACAATATTTTTTTCCCCGTATCATTAACAGGTTCTGTAAAATTCTAAGTTAGCAGGAATTTTGTCCTATGTAAAATACGGGAAATGTGTTTATATCTTCAGATAATTCATCAGGTTGTCGTAGTTGTTCCGTAATTCATTAGTATACAGTTCTTCTCCAAAAAAGTATTTTACATTGTATTCGTATCGCTGAAATGTAGCTACAATATCTGAAACCTCAGGCTTGTTGATACGTATAGTAACTTGCATTAGCCCCGTTTCTGCATCGTTAGTTGTATTCAACTGGGTTATCTGGGCATCATTCGTTTCCACCAGTTTGCTGATCTCATTAAAAGAGTACTGGTTACTTTCTACCTCAAGTACAATGAGGCCGCCTGGTTCGTTCAGGCTCATAAACTCTGATGCATGCTTTAACAGATCATTGTATGCAACTGTACCTATCAGTTCATTATCCTCCCCAATAACCGGCACCACACTTAATCCGTTTTCAGCAGCCACCTGAACAGCTTTCAAAAAATGCTCCTCCCCTTTTACTGATGAATTGGCAAAGGATTGTTGCAGTGTGTTAAGTTCAGCATTATCATTTTCGGCCTGCAACAGATCATCTTCACTGATAAGTCCCGCATATTTATCACCATCAACAATGGGAAGATGGGTAACATGGTTATCATTCATTAGTTGCAAAGCCTGGTACACCTTGTCAGCAAGGTGCAGGTAAGGGAGTGTTTGAGATTCAAGTTCTCTGGTTAACATGGATAGCGGCTTTATTATTTTCAAACAAGACAATAACAATCAGGCGACTGTTGCAGGCTCATTTAGTTTTTTCAAAAATTTGTGCAGTATAGCATTAAATTCATCAGGCACTTCCATCATGGGGGCATGACCGCACTTGTCTACAAAGTATAATTCGCTATTAGGAATCAGCTTATTAAATTCTCTTGCCACAAATGGTGGTGTGATGGTATCGTTATTTCCCCATACCAATAAGGTGGGCTGTTTTATCTGGTTTAGTTCCTCACCAAGATTATTTCTAATAGCACTTTTTGCCAGTGCAATAATCTTGATCGCCTTTAACCTGTTATTTGTTATACTATACACTTCATCTACCAGTTCTTTGGTAGCAGTATTCGGATCGTAAAACGTTAGTTCTGTTTTTTTCTTAATGTATTCGTAGTCGCCACGTTTAGGATAACTGTCACCCATTCCATTTTCAAATAAGCCAGAACTGCCTGTTAGGATCAGGGATTTTACCCGTTCCGGATGTTTAAGTGTGTGTACAAGTGCCACATGACCACCCAATGAATTGCCCAACAGATGCACTTTCTCTAAATCTCTGGCTTCTAAAAATTTATGTACAAACTTGGCTAAACCTCCAACAGATGTATGCAGTATATCCATGTCAAGCAGCGGCAGTATGGGAACCACTACTTTATTGTGATGGCGAAAGTATTCTATCAGGCTTTGAAAATTACTCAACGCCCCGAACAGGCCATGCAAAAGCACTAACGGTTCCCCGTTACCTTCTTCGATAAACCTGAACTTATCCTGTAGTTTGATTTCGTACTCCATGGGCAGTCAATCTAAGCTTTAACTCTGGTTGCTAAAATAGTCGATTTAGCGCAAAAAATCAGCTGATTAACGCACAAAAGAAGGCTGATTACAGCAAATATAGGGGCAACTGCCTTGTTTTAATCAGATGTTTCAAATACCGTCAGGCGGCATTTATTAATAATTAAATAAAACCCCCATATATGGTAATAGAAAAAGCCGGCAAGAAATGATCAGAAAACGGAAATTTTCTTAGAAACATTCTCAAAAAACAGCTCTAATTCACTAAACATACCCTTAAAAAGGGGAATAATTGTGCCTATACTATCAATGACTTTTGGCCCCCAGGGCTGAATAAAAGAATAAGTAAGGGATTTCTCAATCGTTTCAGGCCTGATAAGATCTACCTGTTCCGCATAAAAAAGTAAAACGCTGAAAACAACGATATATATTGCCGCATACAGTAGTACTCCGCCAAGCCTGTTTACCCATCCCAGCATTACTATTTCAACAGTTCTTTCAATAGCGTTGGCACCAAGACGAATCAACAGCACCACGGCAATAAAAACGAGAGCAAAAGAAATAACCGGTAACCACTCGTCAGACACATTCACTGCTTCACCGACATAGCCAGCCACTACTATTGAGAGTTTCATAGCTGCAGCAAGCCCTATAATAACCGCCACTAATGAAAATACACCTATTATTAGCCCCCGTTGAAATCCTTTGATAACGGCTAATATGATAACAACTGCCAGGAGGAGATCAAGAATCATTCAATATGAAACGTTTCAGATTTGCAAATAGTGCAGTCAATTTGTAAATAAAGCATTAAAGTCATTATTTTTTCACCAATAACTCTTTTACCAACCCAGATATAGTTTTACCATCTGCTTTACCCGCCAATTCTCTGGTAGCAGCTCCCATTACCTTACCCATATCTGCAGGAGATATTGCACCTGTTTCAGCAATAATCTTTGTCAGCACTGCTTTAATTTCATCTGCAGATAATTGTTTCGGTAAAAAATTTTCAATGACTGCGATCTCCTCTTCTTCTTTTTTAGCAAGTTCAGGCCGGTTTTGTTGCTGAAATATTTCCAGTGAATCTTTGCGCTGCTTCACCATCTTCTGCAACATTTTTATTTCATCCTCTTCTTTCAGTTCTCCACCCGCACCCTCAGAAGTTTTTACCAATAATATCGCAGCCTTAATAGCCCTGAGGCTTCTTAATGCAGCTTCATCTTTAGCCAGCATGGCGGCTTTTAGTTCAGTCATTACTTTTTGCTCTAAGCTCATGATAATATGATTTAAGCTTTGTTTTCTTTTAATTGTCTTTCCCGGAATTTCTCATAGAATCCCCTTGCGAAGTTTTTCATCTCCTCCACCTGGTCCGCATATTTAGTGGCACGGCCATATGTATCGGCCATAGTCATCAGGGTCTGGTAAAAGAAATCGGCCATTTCATCCACCATCATATCTTTTGTCCATAAGTCAATGCGCAGTGCTGCTTTTTCAGCACCATCCCAGAAAGAAATCATCATTGCTTTTGCCTTTTGTGCATTTTCTATGCTGGTATCTGTCGCACTCCAGGCAATAGAGTCAGGTATTCTGTTATTATCAGTATGTACATCAATAGTAATCGTCGATTTACTCATAGTTATAGTTAAGGTTGCAAAGGTAAAAGAAATCAACCGACTGCTTTCTGAATAGCCTTCCAGAGTAATGCAGCTGTTCTTTCCCAACTATATTCGCCGGTTATCGTTTTACTTTTACCAATAAGTTCATTACACAAATTCTCATCCTTGTATAGTAACATCATTTTATCAGCGATATCTATATAGCTATTTGCATCCGCATACAATGCAGCGTCTTTGGACATTTCCTGCATAGCAGAGCCGGCAGAAGTAATGACAGGTACTTGGCATTTCATAGCTTCCAGTACCGGCACACCAAAGCCTTCAAATAAGGACGTATATACCATTGCATATGCAGCACCAGTAATACCAACCAGTTCTGCTTCTGGCAGATATCCTGTTACAACCACATCATCGCGGTACTTATAGGACTTCAGATTATCAATGAAAATCTCATACTTCCAGGCAAGCCGCCCGGCAAGCACCAATTTCATTCCTGATTGCTGACGTTTTTTGAATACAGAAAATGCTTTCAGTAAATTCACTAAATTCTTTCGGGGATGAATGGATCCTGTATAAACAAAATACTCTTTCCCATCAGTATATTTCATTTTTATTTCCTGTTTTGCCGCATCGGTAAGAGGATGAAAAATTTCTTTTGCTGCGCTATATACCACATCCACCTGTTTATTTATCATTCCATAATGGAGGATAATATCATTTTTTGAGAAATCAGACACCGTTGCAACCGATCTTGCTTTATTCAAAAACTTTGGAGTATACTTTTTGTAAAAAAACAAATGAGATTTTTTAACCGCTTCCGGATAATGAAGAAAAGCAAGATCATGCACTACCAGGCATTGTGGCAAACTTGTATTCAAGGAGCAAAAACCATCGCAGGAAACAAATACATCAGCTTTATATTTTTTTAGGAGGGATGGCACTTTAACATCATACCAGAATTTCCATAATAAGGGATGCCGGGCGGCCGGACCGGCTACAACCGGTGTTACATTTTTTTGAAAAACAAACCTTGGATCAAATGGCCTGTCAAACAGGAAAATAAACTCATGCTCCTCGTATTTTTCCGTTATCCGGCGAAAGGTTTCATATAGAAAATATCCATACCCTTCCAGGTAATCTTTCAATAAAAATCTTGTATTTACAGCTATCCGCATGAGTAATGGCAAAGGTAACTGCTGGTCGTTTTATTTCAACGTAAATAAACTTCAGCACGGTTGTGAAAAACTCTTTCCTTTTTAGTAAAAACCTAAGAAGATCCCAGTCATTTTTCTTTCCATTTTCTCCTGTACGTTATGCAGTATAATACAGGAATATTTTCTGTGGATATTCATTAAATACCGGAACTAAAATAGGGCATTACTACAATTGACTGCCGATAGCTTCTTATTTACTTTTATGGAGCTTACAAGCTAAGTAGAAACCAAAACACAGACCTATGAAATACATTTACCCGAAATTTTTTATTGTTGTTTCTCTTTTTGTTACGATGCAGTTGCTGAATCTCACTGCAACGTATGCGCAATGTCCATATGGATTCCCTCCCGGCAGTACCTTATTTGATACAACAATAAATACTCCGCCTGGCATTAATATATTGCAGATAAAAGTGCCTCAGGCCGATCCGATGGCAGGCATGGTAACCTGTTTAAGAGTTTGTATTTCTATCACCGGTGTGGTTGACTCTGTGAGTGTAGAAAATAATTCTGCATCATCACAAACAGCCGATGTTTATTATATAAGAACAGACCAGGTAACTGGCCCGGGTTTATCATCTCCATTAACCAATAGTATTAACCATCATTACGGGCCTTACAATCTTGGTCCCTCTGATGGTATATTAGGCATAGGTTCAGGCCCCGACTTTGTAGCTATCTCAAAAGATACCCTGTTGAATGCAGTAACCGTTTGCCAGACAATTACTAATCTTGATTCACTTTTCCAGTTTTATGGGCATGATAGCATCACTTATAATTATAGTATCACAGCTTTTACGAATGTAACCTGTACAGGTGGCAACTATAACAGCACAGTTGCTACTTCGGCCATTGTAAGGTTTGAATTTGAATATTGTACCTGCCCGGGTTATATATTACCATTAAACCTGAGAAATTTTATGGTAACCAAGCCTGCTGATAATAAGGCAAAATTAAATTGGGCTGGCTTTAACGATCCGGGATATTCTTATCATTATGAGCCCCAAATAAGCCGGGACGGAATTCATTTCTCCTCTGTAGGAACCGTACCTAAAAATGCCTCTGTCAATGATATGTATGATTTTACATATACTACAAGACAGGATGAAAGCGGAGAATTCTTTTTCCGGGTAAAACAGGTATATGCTAATGGCTACACCCGGTTCAGCGATGTTAAACAGGTGACACTAAAAAACTCATTAATTCCCAAATTTATTGTCAGCCCCAATCCTTCAAATGGCATTGTTGGTATCAAATTTGATAATAATGAGGGCGGAAAAATGATGCTGGAAATATTCAATGTGCAGGGACAAAAGGTGATGCAGAAAGAGATTGTGGTATCAGGTACTTCTTATCACCAAGTTGCTACGTTACAAGGCGGTGTTTATTGGTTGCGGCTTACAGACGTAACGAGCCAACTATCCAGTGTCAATCAACTTTTCATTAAATGACCTCTTAGGTGGAAGAGGATGGTGGCTTGTAAAAGGGGCCTTGGTTCGGGGCCCCTTTCTTTTTTGCCCCCGGCAAACTTCTTACTTCAAACATCTTTCTCTACATTTGTTCCAATGGATATAGATAACATGGAATATAACACCACAAGGAATCATCTGACAATGAGGGAGTATGGCCGTCATGTGCAGAAGATGGTAGAACATACCATGACAATTGAGGACCCCGAACGCCGCCAGCGAAATGCACAGGCTGTTATTGAACTGATGGGTTTTTTGAACCCACATCTGAAAAATGTAGAAGATTTCAGGCATAAACTGTGGGATCACCTGTTTCTTATCTCCGATTTTACACTGGATGTAAAATCTCCTTACCCGATTCCAACGAGGGAAACATTAAAGGCTAAGCCTGACCCTATCCCTTACCCCAAAAGATATCCTAAGTTTTCGCACCTGGGTAAAAACCTGGAAGTGATCATCAATAAAGCACTCCAGGAAGAAAATCCCGAAAAGAAATTAGGTTTTGCAAATGCTGTCGCCTATTACATGAAACTGGCTTATAACAACTGGCACAAAGAAATAGTACATGATGATGCTATACAAAGTGAACTATCGTCAATTACCAACGGCCAGTTAACCTTTACCAACACTCCTTTCGTAAAAGCTTTCCGTCCCCAGCAGGAAGGAAGAGATAATCGTGGCGGATATGGGAAAAGAGGTGGCGGCGGAAAATTTCAGCAGCGGGGTGGCGGTGGTGGTGGCCAACGCAGAAATGATGGCCGTGACAATCGGGGTGGCGGCGGTTTCAAGAAGAAACGGTATTAAAGACAAATTGATTAAATAGTTCAATGGTTGATTGGTTTTCTGATCAGCCATTTTTTTATTGGTTCGCAGTTCCTCTTTGCAGTTACTTTGCAGTGGGAATATTTTCCAATTAACCAATCCACAAATAACCAATTTCCAATATGCATTCTTTTGAAGTAAGAGGTGGCAAAAAATTGCAAGGAGAGATCATACCCCAAGGCGCCAAAAACGAAGCGTTGCAAATTATCAGTGCTGTGTTATTAACACCAGAAAAGATCACCATTACTAATATACCAGATATCATTGATGTGAATCTTCTGATCGAATTACTGGGCGAGATGAATGTAAAAATTGAAAAAACCAGTCGTGACACCTGTATATTCCAGGCTGACTATGTAAATATTGATTACCTCCACAGTGAAGCGTATAAAAAGAAAAGTGGTAAGCTCCGGGGCTCTGTAATGCTGGCCGGGCCAATGTTATCAAGATTCAGAAAAGCCTTTATACCAAAACCTGGTGGTGATAAAATAGGAAGGAGAAGATTAGATACACATATAACAGGCTTTGAAAAACTCGGTGCTTCTTTCACGTATCATGCTGAAGATGGTTTCTTTCACCTGGATGCAGCTAACCTGAAAGGAACAAACCTGTTGCTTGATGAACCTTCTGTTACAGGTACTGCGAATATTGTTATGGCCGCCGTTATGGCAAAAGGCATTACTACTATTTACAATGCTGCCTGTGAGCCTTATATCCAGCAACTCTGCAAAATGCTCAACAGGATGGGCGCAAAGATCAGTGGCATCGGAAGTAATATGCTCCATATAGAAGGAGTAAGTTATCTCGGCGGTACTGAACATCGCATGTTGCCAGATATGATCGAGGTGGGTTCTTTCATTGGTTTAGCTGCCATGACGCAAAGTGATATTACTATCAGTGGCGCCGGTGTAGATCAATTGGGTGTCATCCCTGAAAAATTCAGGCAACTGGGCATACAATTGAATATTAATGGAGATGATATCCATATTCCATCACA
>Ga0209573_1002070_pt1 | contig 27212 bp, 18 predicted proteins | sample TNRBio252014_DNA_FD_185870 | JGI IMG/M metagenome (GOLD analysis project Ga0209573, IMG submission 185870) | Wastewater treatment Type I Accumulibacter community from EBPR Bioreactor in Madison, WI, USA - TNR Reactor_6/25/2014_ DNA (SPAdes)... | ecosystem: Engineered > Bioreactor > EBPR >... | reverse complement strand
TCAAAAAAGTGAAAAAATCCTATGGGGGTGACAGCGGTGAGCGTATGGCTGCGCTGGCGGCTTCGCTGTCCGATAAATGTGCCGCCATTTCTGCGCCTCAATCTCCCCTGCGGGAAGACCTGCCCCCATCGCTCTTGTTGAACCCGGATATTGAGCTGGTGGAAACGGAAGCCCTGCCGCCTTTGCTGGGGAATCGTCAGCCGGTGTTGCTGTTTGGGGCATCGGGAACGAGTTGGGGGCGCATCAGCAAGGAGCAGAAAAAAGAGGCGGCGATAGCGGTCGACATGCTGGTGCATATGCTAAATCCCGACAAGGTGTTTTTTGTATTGGGGCGCGCTAAAAACGAGGGGCTGTCGAAAGTGCTGGAAAATGCACTCCAGTCGGTGCGCAGCGAAAAGGAATATAGCGAAAAAGCGCCGCCCTTTTATGTGATGTCCCTGCTTACGCCCCATGCTATCGCCGAGCCGGAAAATATTTCGGTGCATCTGAATTATATCATGCCGATTGAGAATAATTTTGTGGCGCTGGTAAAACGACTGGTGGATTTCGCCAAACAACATCATGGAGAAATGATCGGTATTGGCGGCGCAGCCTTCTCCCGCGATGTGATTTTGAAAGCGCGGCACGAAGGGGTGGATTTTCAGGTGATGAGCAATGTAGAGGGGGCGTCGAGGGAAAAGGCAGCCATGCTGGAACCCCGTCAGCGGGCGGAGAATGCCAAAGACCTCCTGCTTCATATTTTTAGCGAACATCAGGATTGGTTCCGGGAAGGCGTCGTAGAGCAGCTGGACAGCTTCTACGAGAAGGCGGAGAAGCGTTATGAAAAAGGCCGTTCCCATGTGGAAAAGATGGGGGATTCAAAGCCTGTGCGGCATACAAGAGCCTGATTTTTACTAAAGGTTAATGCTTTACGCCTAAGATGAAGCGATCTGTTTCATAAAGGGAAAGAAACGTTCTATGCATGGATTGCTGCCCCTCACTTTATTCAAGGCCGGAGAGGTTATTTTCCGCGAGGGGGATGCGCCGGGGGCGGTGTATGCTATCGTGTCGGGTGCCGTTGTTATCAGTAAAGAGGGGCGGCAACTGGCGACGCTGGGTCGGGAGGATGTGTTCGGCGATATGGCATTGATTGATGAGGCACCGCGTTCCGCCACCGCCATTGCCACCGCGGACACGGAATGTTATGTGATTGAAATGGATCGCTTTCACCGGCTGATGGACGATGTGGATCCCGTCCTTAAAACAATGTTTAAAATACTGGTGGCGCGTCTGCGCACCATGACCCAGATCGTGACACTGAGCTGATCCGCTATCCTTCCAGTTCTCCCCGCGCCTGACGGATATGTTTCTCCGCCCCGTCGATCATCAGTCCGGCGATATCCTTGCCCGTTACTTCCTCGATCCCCTCCAGCCCCGGGGAGGAGTTAATCTCCAGTACTTTAGGCCCCGATTTGGCGCGGATAATGTCTACCCCGGCCACTTTCAGTCCCATTACCTTGGCTGCCTTAATGGCGATTTTGCGCTCCAGCGGCGTGATTTTTACGGCGCGAGCCGTGCCGCCCAGATGCAGGTTGGCGCGGAACTCGCCTTCCATCGCCTGCCGTTCCATGGAGCCTACCACTTTGCCGTCAATTACGAAGCAGCGTATGTCCTTGCCGCCTGCTTCCTTGATGAACTCCTGCACCAGAATGTTCTCGCGCAGGCTTTTGAAGGCATTGATCACGCTCTCCGCGGATTTTTTGGTTTCTGCGAGCACCACCCCTTTGCCCTGCGTCCCCTCCAGCAGCTTGATGACCAGCGGCGCGCCTCCTACCAGCTCGATAATTTCCGCCGTATCCTGCGGGGAGGATGTAAAGGCGGTCGTCGGCATGGGAATACCGTGATTGGCAAGGATTTGAAGGGAGCGCAGCTTGTCCCGCGAACGGGCGACGGCCACGGAATCATTGAGGCAAAAGCATCCCATGCTCTCGAATTGGCGGGTGACGGCGCAGCCGTAAAAAGTAATGGCGGGGCGTATCCGGGGGATGATGGCGTCCACGCCGGTCAAGACTTCGCCGCCGCGATAATGGACTTCCGGCCGATCGGAGCTGATGTTCATGAAGCAATGGCTGATATTCACAAAGCGCATTTCGTGGCCGCGCATTTCCCCCGCCTCAATGATGCGGCGGTTGGAGTAAAGGTCTGGATTGGAAGCCAGCAGCACCATGCGCAGACCGCTCTTTTTCGGCGTGATGGAAGAGTAATGTTTTTTTACTTCCGTATCGGGCAGGTTTCCCAGGCAGAAGGAGGAATCGGGGTCGATCAGGACGCGCTTGTGCATTGCCTCGCGTCCGAGCAGCATCCGGTAGCCCATGGAGTCGCGGTTGGTAAGGGTGATCTCAATTTCCCAGACTTCCTCCCCCATGCGCAGCGGCGTGCTGATGACATGGCGTTTTTCTCTTTCGCCGCTGGAGCTTTTTACATGCCTGCGGTCTACCAGACGCGCCTTGCAATGCTGCACAATCTTGCGGTTATCCTGTACGGGGTGAATGTCGAATTTTACATATTCCCTGCCCATATGTTCATAGGGCTGAATATTAAAGGCGTGCAGGGAGGAGGTCTTGGCTCCCGTATCCACCCGGGCTTTGATGGCGGGCAGGCCAAGCTCCGGCAAGGCGCACCACTCCTCTTTGCCGATGACGAGTTTATGTTTCATGTTTTCTCCTCCCACACATCTACAGGGAGCAGCCTATATCACGGAGGATGCGGGGTTGCAATCCACAGCCGCGCTGTGTATGGTCTAACGCTCCCGTAAGGCAATAAGCAATATGGAGCAATGTGCGGAATCGCCGGAGAAATCAGGTTTGACGCACGCCCGGCGTGTGCTGATACTGTAGAAAGAATACTGGAGCCGCTTGCCCCTCGCGGGCCCGACGGATCGGGTGTGTTCCGTCATAATGGCGTGGCGTTCGGCCATCGTCGCCTTAAAATCATCGATCTTACCGAACATGCCGCCCAGCCGATGGTGGACAGTACGCTGGGGCTGACCCTTGTCTATAACGGCGCCATCTATAATTATCAGGAATTACGGGGGGAGCTTGAATCCCAGGGGTATCGGTTTTTCTCGACGGGAGATACGGAAGTCATCCTGAAAGCCTATCATGCCTGGGGTAAGGCGTGCGTGGAGCGTCTTTCGGGGATGTTCGCCTTTGCCATTTACGAGCGCGACAGCGGCAAGGTCTTTTGTGCCCGCGACCGTTTGGGCATCAAGCCTTTTTATTTTATGCATTCACCCGATGTTTTCCGGTTTGCCTCCACCCTTCCTGCATTGCTGAAAGCGGGAGACGTGGATACCAGCATCGACCCGGTGGCGCTGAATTATTACATGAGTTTTCATGCGGTGGTGCCTGCGCCGCATACGATCCTAAACGGGGTTAGGAAACTGCCCCCTGCGACCCTGATGGAAATTACTCCCGACGGCGCTATCAGGCAGGAAGTCTATTGGGGGCTGGATTATGCCCGCACGCCGGAAGACGAAACCTGCAGCGCGGAAGAATGGACGGATCGTGTACAGGAAGCCCTGACGCTGGCTGTGAAGCGCCGGTTGGTGGCGGACGTTCCCGTAGGCGTGCTGCTCTCGGGGGGGCTGGACTCCTCGCTGGTGGTGGCGCTGCTGGATCAATTGGGGCAGAAAAACATCACTACTTTCTCCGTCGGTTTTGAAGATGCAGGAGGAGAGGAAGGTAACGAGTTTCGGTATTCCGATATTATTGCGCAGCGTTTTGGCACGAGGCATCACAAAATTTTTGTAGAACATTCGCGGTTGCGCGAGCATCTTGGGGCGTGCATCCGCGCTATGTCCGAACCGATGGTCAGCCATGATGTGATCGGCTTTTACCTCTTGTCGCAGGAAGTGAGCAAACATGTAAAAGTCGTGCAAAGCGGGCAGGGGGCGGACGAAGTATTCGCTGGCTACCATTGGTATCCTCCCCTGATGGAGGCCACCCCATCCACCGCATCGCAGAGATATGCATCCGCCTTCTTTGACCGGGATTTTGACGATTACCGCAAAGCGATAAGCTCGCAGTATGTGCAGGAAGATCATGCGCGTCGTTTTCTGGACGAGCGTTTTGCCGCCCCGGGTGCGCAAGCGCCCATCGACAAGGCGTTGCGACTGGATACGACCGTGATGCTGGTAGACGATCCGGTCAAGCGCGTGGACAATATGACGATGGCCTTCGGGCTGGAAGCGCGAGTCCCTTTTCTCGATCACGATCTGGTAGAGATGGCGGCGAAAATCCCCGCCACCTGGAAAATAAAAGAGGGCGGGAAATATGTGCTCAAGCAAGTGGGGCGTCGCATCCTTCCGCATGAGGTGATCGACCGTCCCAAAGGCTATTTCCCCGTGCCCGCGCTGAAATACCTCGAAGGGGAGTATCTGACCATGGTGCAGGAGGTTCTCGGCAGCCCGTCTGCCGCCCGTCGCGGCTTGTTCAATACCGATTACCTCACGCAGCTTTATGCTTCCCCGGCAACCCAGATCACCCCGCTGGGAGGCTCCAAACTCTGGCAGGTGGCGCTGCTCGAATACTGGTTGCAGGAGCAGGGCATATGACCCGACCCAGGCAGCCGCAGCGCCAGGAGCTGGATGCGCTTTCTCCTTCGCTCAAAAGCTGGGGTGACGGAGGCAAACTGCCCCGCAAGAATGTGGTGATCGAATGCGGGTGGGGCAGGCTACTGATTGGCTACACGTTTGAGAAGAATACGGATATCGCCGCTATCCTGCGTGATGAAAAGCCCGGCTACCGCGACATTGCGCTGTATCTGCGCGATCCGCAGGTGGTAGTGGCGAAAGCGCCTCAGGAATTATTTATCGACCCTTCCTTTACCTACCGCTTATGGCTGGATGACAAAAATCCTCCTGCCCCTGCGTCGCAGGTGTTTATCGTGCGCGAGATTAAACCGGAAGAGGATTTCGAGGCCATGAACCGCATCTACCGGGCACGCGGGATGGTGGAGCTTAGCCGGGAATTTCTGCTGGGTGCCTATGAAGGGCGCTTTATCCATTATTTTGTGGCGGAAGATGTAAATACCGGGGTGGTACTCGGCGTTGCAATGGGTATCGACCATAAACCTGCCTTCGATGACCCGGAAAACGGTGCAAGTATCTGGGCGGTTGCCGTAGATCCGCAGGCCGCGCATCCGGGGATCGGGCAGGCTCTGATCGTGCATGTGGCGGAATTCTTCCGAAAGAAGAAACGCAGTTTTCTGGATGTCTCGGTGCTGCACGACAATGCGGAAGCCATCGCGCTGTATGAGAAGCTTGGCTATACGCGCATCCCCGTATTCTGCGTAAAAAACAAGAACGCTATTAACGAAAAACTTTTTTCCGGCCCCCCGCCCGCAGAGGCACTCAACCCTTACGCCATGATTATCATCAATGAGGCGCGTCGCCGGGGTATTCGCGTGGACGTGCTGGACGAGGTGGATAATTACTTCCGGCTTTCGCAAGGGGCGCGCAGCATTATTTGCCGGGAGTCGCTGTCTGAGTTGACGTCTTCCATTGCCATGAGCCGTTGCGCCGACAAACAAACCACGCATCGGATTCTGGCCGCAGCGGGAATCAGCGTGCCCGCGCAAACCCTGGCAGAAACGCCTGCTGAGAATCATCGCTTCCTCAAGGAACATGCGCCGCTGGTGGTGAAGCCCGCCGTGGGTGAACAGGGGATGGGCATCATTATGGATGTGCGTACCCGCAATGAGCTTTCTTCCGCGATTACCTATGCGTCGCGCTTTGGGGAGAAAGTGTTGCTGGAGCAAATGGTATCCGGGGAGGATTTGCGCGTCATCGTTATCGGATTTAAAGTGGTGGCCGCCGCTGTCCGCCGCCCGCCTGCCGTCATAGGTAATGGCAAGCACAGTATTTTGGAACTGGTGAAAAAGCAAAGCCGCCGCCGCGAAAAAGCAACCCAGGGAGAAAGCAGGATTCCGCTGGACGACGAATTGAAGCGCACGGTGGAGAATGCCGGGTACGCGCTGGAGGATATATTGCCCGAAGGAGAACGTCTGACGGTACGCAAAGCGGCGAATCTCCATGCGGGCGGAACCATTCACGACGTCACCGACCAGCTTCATCCGGCGTTGGCGGCAGCCTCCCGTAAGGCGGCGAAGGTGCTGGATATTCCCGTGGTGGGGCTGGACTTAATGGTGGAAAGCCCCCTGAAGCCCGTTTATTACATGATTGAAGCGAATGAGCGCCCTGGCCTTGCCAACCATGAGCCTCAGCCCACGGCGGAACGGTTCGTGGATTTGCTTTTTCCCGAAACGATGAGCAGGACGCATTAATGGAGTAACTATGACACTTACCATCGACCGTGATTATATTCTCCGTATTCTCCCTCAATTGCTGAGCATACCCAGCCCGACAGGTTTTACCGACCAGGTGGTGCATTTTGTCGGCGGCGAATTGCAGCGCATTGGCGTTCCATTCGAGCTGACGCGGCGGGGGGCGATTCGCGCCACGATCGAGGGCAGTCGCCGCGATCCCAGCCGCGCTATCGTCACCCATCTGGATACGCTGGGCGCGATGGTGCGCGAATTAAAGCCCAACGGAAGGCTTGGTGTAATGATGATCGGCCACTGGTCGCCGCGTTTTGCGGAAGGGGCACGGGTGACGGTGTTTACGGATACAGGCTCTTTTCGCGGCACTATTCTCCCGCTCAAAGCGTCCGGCCATACTTACAACAAGGAGATCGACACCCAGCCCGTCTCCTGGGACAACCTCGAAATCCGGATTGACGAGAAGTGCGGGACGCTGACGGATCTGGAGAAATTGGGCTTCAACGTGGGCGATTTTGTCTCCGTGGATCCCCAGCCCGAAATCGCGGAAAACGGATTTATCAATGCGCGCCACCTGGACAATAAAGCCGGGGTGGCGTGTCTGCTTGCGGCTATCAAGGCGGTCTGGGAATCGGGGGCGCGTCTTCCGGTGGACTGCCATCCTCTCTTTACCATCACTGAGGAGGAGGGCACGGGCGCTTCCTCTATCCTGCACGGCAATGTCGCTTCCATGGTGGCCATCGACAATTCCACCGTGGCGCCGGGACAAAACTCCTCGGAATACGGCGTGACCATCGCCATGCGCGATCAGGGGGGGATTTACGATTATCACCTGACCCATAAACTTATCCGGCTCTGTGAAGAGGAAAACATCTCCTACCGGCGGGATGTGTTTCGCTATTATCGCTCCGACGCGACGGCTGCGTTAGAAGCGGGCAGCGATATACGCGCTGCCTTGATTTGTTTCGGGCTGGATGCCTCGCATGGCTATGAGCGCACCCATATTGACTCGCTGCAGGAGGTTTCCCGCCTGCTGACGGCCTATATGACCAGCAAGGCCAAAATTACCCGCGATAAGGAGCCGCTCGGGCCCCTGAAAGGCTTTACCTACCAGGTGCCGGAAGAAGATCGCCCGGCTGCCCTGGATAAACCGCGCAAAAAACGCTGATTATCCTTTTTATGTTAGCACGCTAACTATTTTGGTTGCAAATTATTAGCGTGCTAATTATATTGACGCCATGTCGGACGAAGAGGATATAACGCAGGATAGTATCGGCTGCTTGCTGGTAGAAAGTGCGCGTGTGCTGCGCAAGGTATTCGACCGGCGGATGGAGTCTCTGGGTGTGACACGTTCGCAGTGGCAGGTGTTGGTGCATTTGTGTCATCACGAAGGGATTTCGCAAAGCGAGCTGGCCGAACGGCTGGAGATTGAACAACCCTCGCTGGTGAGGCTGCTGCATCGTTTGGAAAAATCCGGATTGATTGAGCGGCGCGTGGATGAACATGATCGCCGAATCAAGCGGGTGTATCTGGGCAATGGCAGCGCCACGCTGATTGAGGCGATAGAAGTGGAACGGGATGCGCTGCGAGAGGAGTTTCTTTCCGGCTTGAACAAAAAAGAGCGCGAATTAGTGGTGACGTTACTGGGGCGTGTAAAGATGAATCTGATGTCCATTCAGGAGAACGGGCGATGAAGCCGAAAAGAGTATTTCCCTCCATTTTTCTGGTGCTGTTGCTGATCGCGGGCGGTGGATATTATTTTCTGCGCGGCGGTGCGCCTACAGAAGCAGACGGCCCACCTCAGGGGGGCGGTTTGCCCGTGGTGGGATATACGCTTGCGCCGGAGTCGCTCAAGGCGGAAATTACAAGCGTGGGCACATTGGAGGCGGGTGAGTCCGCCACATTGCGCGCCGAAGTGCCGGGAATGGTGGCCGCGATTCATTTTACGGAAGGTGCTACCGTGAAGCAGGGGGATTTGCTGCTGGAGATTGATGCGCGCACCTATCAGGAAAGTTATAATGAGGCGAAGGCGGCGTACGAGCTGGCGCGGTTGACCGAAGGCCGCCGTCGCAAGCTGCTGAAGAATAAGTTTGTCGCCGAGCAGGCGGTAGATGAGGCAAAGAGCAATTTGCAGGCCACGGAAGCGGCGATGGAGTCCGCCAAGCTGCGTTTGGAGAAGACGAAAATCACCGCTCCTTTCGATGGGGTGGTGGGGCTGCGCAGCCTGAGCATGGGCGATTTTCTGAGTGTGGGCGATGCAATTACGGATGTGGTGTCGCTCGACCCGATGAAGGTGCAGGTCGCCGTGCCGGAGCGGTATTTCTCGCGCCTGAGGGATAAGCTGGCGGTGAATATCAGCGTGGACGCCTGGCCGGGCAAAGTATTTACGGGTGAGTTATATGCCATTGCGCCCAGTGTGGACAGCGCCACGCGCAACATGACCGTGAAAGCGATTGTGCGAAATGAAGACAGGGAATTGCGCCCCGGCATGTATGCGCGGGTGAATCTGGAATTGGGCGAAGATGAAGATGCGCTGATGCTACCGGAAGAAGCGGTAATCCCCCAGGGTGAGGCAAAAAGCGTCATGAAAGTGGTGGACGGCAAGGTGGAGATCGCCCCGGTCACTCTCGGCGTGCGTCGCAAAGGGAAGGTGGAGGTGCTGTCCGGCCTCGCGGCGGGGGATGTCGTCATCACCGCCGGTCAGATGAAGGTAGGACCCGGGATGCCGGTAACGGTGCTGCCTGCGGAAGGCGCGCCTGCCGCCGGGGACGGAGAGCCAGAAAACGGAAATCAAAAGTCGGAACAATGACCTGTAACGCTATTCTCGCTCCATCGTCATTCCCGCGAAAGAGGGAATCCATATTCCAGAGTTGGAGGTTATGGATCCCCGCCTGCGCGGGGATGACAATGTAAGGAAACCCCATGACCATCACCGATCTTTGCATTCGCCGGCCTGTTTTCGCAACAGTACTTAACCTCATGCTGGTGCTGGTGGGGGTGATTGCCTATGAGCGCCTTACGGTGCGCGAATATCCTAAAATCGACGAGCCGGTAGTCACGGTGGAGACGCAGTATCCGGGTGCGAGCGCGGAGATTATGGAATCGCAGGTGACCAAGCCGCTGGAGGACTCACTGGCGGGCATTGAGGGCATCGAAGTGATGACCTCCATCAGTCGCCAGGAACAAAGCCAGATTTCCCTGCGTTTCAAACTTTACCGCAATCCCGACGATGCCGCCGCCGATGTGCGCGACCGCGTGGGACGGGTGCGCCAGCAATTGCCGGATGAAGTGGACGAACCCGTCATCGCCAAGGTGGAGGCGGACGCGCAGCCGATTATCTGGCTGGCGTTTTCCAGCGACCGTCACAGCGCCATGGAAATTTCCGATTACGCCGACCGTTTTGTGAAAGACCGTTTGCAGAACCTGAACGGCGTGGCGGATGTGCGTATTTTCGGTGAGCGGCGAATGTCCATGCGCCTGTGGTTAAAGCCGGAGCGTCTGGCTGCGTACCGCCTGACTCCGCAGGACGTGGAAGACGCGCTGCGTCAGCAGAATGTGGAAATCCCCGCCGGGCGGATTGAAAGCACGCAGCGTGAATTTACCGTGGTGGCGGAAACCGACCTGACGACCCCGGAAGAGTTCGAGCGCATGATTATTGCGCGCCAGGGCGACAGTCTGGTGCGTTTCAAGGATATTGGGCGCGCAGAGATCGCTCCGGAGGATGTGCGGCGTATCACCCGTTTCAATGGGCGCGAGGCGGTGGCGCTGGGTGTGGTGAAACAGGCCACTGCAAACCCGCTGGAAGTTTCCAGCGGCGTGGAGAATCTTTTTCCCGTATTGGAGAAGAACCTGCCCAAGGGCATGGAAATCAAGGTGGCGTACGATTCCTCGGTGTTTATCGACCGGTCTATTCAGGGGGTTTTTCACACGATTCTGGAAGCGGTGGCGCTGGTGGTGCTGGTGATTTTCCTGTTCCTGCGCAGTGTGCGCTCCACGCTGATTCCCTTGGTGACGATTCCTGTCTCGCTGGTGGGCACCTTCATGATGATGTACATGCTGGGTTTTTCCATCAATACCCTGACCTTGCTTTCCATGGTGCTGGCTATCGGGCTGGTGGTGGACGATGCGATTGTGATGCTGGAGAATATCTACCGTTATATCGAAGAGGGAATGCAGCCTCTGGAAGCGGCGCTCAAAGGAGCGCGTGAAATATCCTTTGCGGTGATGGCGATGACGATTACGCTGGCGGCGGTGTACGCGCCGGTAGCGTTTATGGAGGGCAGGACAGGAAAGCTCTTTGCCGAATTCGCTCTCACACTGGCGGGTGCGGTATTGATTTCCGGCTTTATCGCGCTGACCCTCTCGCCGATGATGTGCTCACGCCTGTTGCGGCATGAGGTGCGGCACGGGGCGTTTTACAATGCGGTCGAACGCGCATTGCTGAATATACAATCCGGCTACGCACGGCTGCTGGGCAAAGCACTTTCCAAGAGAAAGAGCGTAGTTCTGCTCGGTCTGGCGGTGGCAGGCATCGGTGCCGCCCTGTTTATGGTGCTGCCCTCAGAGCTTTCGCCGATCGAAGACAGGGGAACGATAATTGTGGTGGGGCTGGCTCCCGAAGGCGCCACCATCGAATATACGGCGGACTGGATGAGCCGGATTGAGCCGATCCTGCGGAGTGTCCCTGAGGTGGAGAAGTTTTTTGTCGTCGGCGGGTTTCCGGTGGTGTCGCAGGGTATCGCCTTCGTGCGTCTGGCGGACTGGGAGGCGCGTTCACGCAAGCAGCAGGAGATTGTTGGGGAATTGCAGCCCAAGATATTCGGGGGCATTCCCGGCATTATGGCGTTCCCGGTCAATCCTCCGTCGCTGGGGCGTAGCCCTATCAACAAGCCGGTGGAGTTCGTGATTCTCACCAGCGGCACCTATGAAGAGCTGAGCGGCGTGGTGGCGCAAATGATGGAAAAGGCCAAGTCCAACCCCAATATTGTCAGTCTGGATAGCGACCTGAAGCTCAATAAGCCGGAAATCCGCATCGACGTGGAGCGCGATAAAGCGGCGACGCTCGGGGTGGATGTGTCGGTGCTGGGGCGCACGCTGGAGACGATGCTGGGGGGGCGTCAGGTGACGCGCTTTAAGAAAAACGGCGAGGAATACGATGTCATTGTGCAGGTGGAAGATACGTTGCGCACCAGCCCGACCGATATTTCCGACATTTATGTGCGCGCCGAGGGGGGCGACATGGTGCAGCTGGCGAACCTGATTACGTTACAGGAAACGGTGGCTCCGCGTGAGCTTAACCACTTCAACCAGATGCGCGCCGCAAAAATCACGGCAAACCTCGCGCCGGGTTATACGCTTGGGGAGGCGCTGTCCTTTCTGGATGCCACGGCGAAAGATACGTTGAAAAGCAATATGCTGGTGGATTATGACGGTGAATCGCGGGAGTTTCTGGAGTCCTCCTCCACGCTGGCCATCACCTTTGTCCTTGCGCTGCTGTTTATCTATCTGGTGCTGTCGGCGCAGTTCGAGAGTTTCTCCAGTCCGTTTATCATCATGATGACGGTGCCGTTGTCGATGACGGGGGCGTTGCTTGCGCTGTACCTCACGGGCGGTACACTCAGCATTTACAGCCAGATCGGGCTGATTACGCTGATTGGCCTGATTACCAAGCACGGGATTCTGATCGTGGAGTTCGCCAATCATGCGCTGGAGGAAGGAAAATCCCCCATCGCGGCCGTGCATGAAGCGGCATTGTTACGTCTGCGCCCCATCCTGATGACGACGGGAGCGATGGTGTTGGGGGCGGCGCCCCTCGCGCTTGCCAGCGGGGCGGGAGCGGAGTCGCGCTCGCAAATCGGCTGGGTGATTATTGGCGGGATGACCATCGGGACGCTCTTTACCCTGTTCGTGATTCCCGTGATTTATGCGCTGGTGAAGAAGAGAAAGGCAGAAGCTATTTCTCCAATCGGCGGTACAATGTAGACTTCCCGATGCCGAGCGCCTCGGCGGCGCGGGTGATGTTGCCCCCCGTATGCGTCAATGCAGCGGTGAAGGCCGCCTGCTCGATTTCCGCCAAGGTAAGCAGTGAGCCGTCAGGCCGATGAAAGGGCAGGGTAGGTGCGCTCTCTTCCTGCGAGCTGGCGTTCCAGGCAGGCGCATCAAACGCTTCCACCCCGACCAGGTTGCCATCGCTCATCAGCACGGCGCGGTACAGGCGGTTTTCCAGCTCCCGCACATTGCCCGGCCAGCGATGGCGCTCCAACCATCCCGCCGCTTCTTTGGAAAGCTTCATGCTCCCGCGTTTCTCTAAGGCGGCGTAATGGGACAGGAAATACTCCGCCAGCTCCACTATGTCGTCCCGGCGTTCACGCAGGGGAGGCAAATGAATGGGAAAGACATTCAGCCGATAATATAAATCCTCACGAAACGCACCGTTTCCCACCTCATGCGTCAGGCCGCGATGGGTGGCGGCAATCACGCGCACATTTACCGGAATCGCCCTTGCTTCCCCCACTGGCTCCACTTCGCGCTGCTGTAAGGCGCGCAGGAGTTTTACCTGAGCATCGGGTGAGAGTTCTCCCACCTCATCGAGAAAGAGGGTGCCGCCATCGGCTTCGCGGAATTTTCCGGGCGCATCGGCAATGGCGCCGGTAAAGGCTCCTTTTTTATGACCGAATAACGTGCTTTCCACCAGCTCTCGGGGAATCGCTCCGCAATTGACGGCAACGAATGGCCTCCCGGTACGGGCGCTTTCGCCGTGGATGGCGCGGGCGAACACCTCTTTCCCGGTGCCGGTCTCCCCCGTAATCAACGTCGTGATGTCGGAGCGTGCCGCCTTACGCGCTAATTTAATAGCCGTGGCCAGCGTCTTGTCGTGGCCGATAATATCCGCAAAAGCCGTGCGATTGTCGTTTGTGCGCTCCAGCCGCGCCACTTCCCCGCTAAGATGGGAAATTTTCAGTGTATTCTCCAACGAAACGCGCAGGCGCTCGGGATCGGCGGGCTTGGTCAGGAATTCCACGGCTCCCAGCCGCATCATTTCCACGGCGTCCTGTACCCGATCGCTGGCGGTGAGTACCAGGACAGGCAATCCCGGGCGCACCTCCAGGAGTTTGGGCAAGGTGGTGCGCCCGTCCATCTGGGGCATTTCGAGGTCAAGCAGGACGGCGGCGATGCGGTGATGCGTATCCTGCTTTAGCTGGTACAGCGCCTCCGCGCCGTTTCCGGCCTCCAGGCAGGCATAATGGAGCTTCCTCTCCAGCAGGTTGCGCAGCAAGGTGCGCTGGACGGGTTCATCTTCCGCAATGAGGATGGTCTGCATTCCCTGAGTATGGGCGACAGAGCTTAATAAAGGTATAATTCTGGGAATATTTCCCAAAATGACACTCTCAATTTAGGAATATTCTCGCCAGAGAAAAATAAATATTGATATATATCAGTATATAACAAGGTGGCACGACATATGCGATACTCTGGCATAGGTCAATGACAGGAGGAATAATATGCTGCAAGTGGTGACATCGGGCGGGGAATTTAGGGCAAAGGAGTTGTTGGAAGGCATAAAGGATAAAAACGCGGGCTGGCGCGCCCAGTATTTCAGAATTTCACTCTACACCGGAGAGTTGGGCGTGCGGGAAGCGTCGAAAGTGGCGCTGAATCTTCTCGGTAATTTACTGCGCAATGAAGATGGCGGGGTCTTTTTCTGCCATGATGGGGATATCCTTATCGTATGCAAAGCGGTCTCCAAAAAAATATGGGATGATATTTCCTACCAGCTCACTTACCTACTGGCCGACAATGCTTCTTCCGGCGCGAACCAGGAATCTTTCGAAACACTCTACGATCTCTCCATAAGCTGGCCGGAAATACACGCGCTCGTTCTCGACAAGATAAAGAAATCGCAGACGGTGAAAAAACCATGCGACTCTCCTGCGAATGTGGCGGAGACTTCAGAGCAGCCGGAAGCCCTGGAACGGGATATCAAAAGGCTTGCGCTGGTGCGCCGCCGCTACCGTGCCAAGCCGGTGGTGCTTCTGGTGGACGACGACATGCTCACCCTGCGTCTGGCGCGTAGCTCCCTGGGGGGAGATTTTGGGGTGGTCACGGCCGGCACGGGCGGGGAGGCCTACAACACCTACCTGATGAATGCGCCGGACGTGGTCTTTATGGATATTGGCCTTCCCGATATGGACGGACACCATGCATTGAAGCGCATTATGGCGCTCGATCCGGAGGCGCATGTGGTGATGCTCAGCGGCAATAGCTACCGGGAGGATATCCTTAAGGCGATACAGGCGGGGGCAAAAGGATTTATCGGCAAGCCCTTCACACGCGAGAAATTACTGCAGGCGATTGAGATATGCCCGCGTGTGGTGAATCCCTGCATGGTCAGTGCGTAGAGACGTATTTTTCACAGGAGGAAGTAATGCAAATTATCAGCGCTCAGGTACATGCCAGCAATTTTATTCATAATCTGCGTGAATGTCTGGGGAAAGAAAGCTTCAGCTGGGAGGGGTGGCATTTGTTGCATGTCATGCCCAAAGAGCCGCTTGAAGGATACGGCGAGAGCGACCTGCCCTATGACGTCGCCAAACTGCTTCGGCTTCTGCTGCCAGATAGCGACGGCGTGATTCTGCTGGGGCGTGACGGGTCGTTACTCGTACTGGTGCAGCAGGGAGAGGAAGGGGATCCTTTCGCGGATCTGATTGAAGGATTGAATCATTCCACCGATATCCGCGTGCCTTCGCTGAATCTGCTGACGTTTAATGTAAAGAATGACCGCTGGGCGATACAGGCGCTTTTGGAGCTGTTCGGCGGAGAGATATATAATGCCTTGCAGCCTTCCCAAGAAGCGCCGGAAATGCTTTATAATCTGGCGCCGCACCTGGGGAATTTCATGAGTGCGTGGACGTATCTTACGCAGGGGCGCAAAGGCCGGGAAATGCCGCATCTGCTGATCGTGGATGACGATCCTATCGCCCGCCGCATTGTGCGTACGGCGCTGGGCGAACGTTATCCGGTGGTGACGGCCGCCAATGCCGCCGAGGCGGTGGAGAAACATTTGCTGCTGGTGCCGGATATCGTATTTCTCGATATAGGTCTGCCCGATTGCGATGGCTTCCGTATTCTCGATCATATTCGCGCCTGCGATCATGAGTGCGAAGTTATCATGTTCAGCAGCAACAGCTTTCTGGACAATCGCCTGAAGGCGCTTAGCCATGGGGCGACGGGATTCTTACCCAAACCGTTTAATCGACACCAGTTTGAAAGTTATATTGAAGACTGGATGCGCGAGCATCGGGCGGCGTAAGGTGAATGCAGGGAGCAAGGATATGTATACGGCCTGTACGATTCCCTCTGACCCTCAACGCGAATTAGAGCGCGTACGCAATAATGCCGCCTCTTTGCTCTATGAGCTGGAGGACAGCTTTACGGAAATGGGTGAGCTGCGTCGTGAAGCGGAAGAAGCCAATCGCCGCCTGAGGCTGCTTACCCGGGTCTCCAAAGCCGCCAATGAGGCCGTGAATTTTACCAGCGCCATCCAGGTCGGCATTGATGAGGTGTGTCGTTATACCGGCTGGGCAGTGGGGCATTGCTATCTGCCCATGGGGGCGCGCCGCGAGTTGATGTCGCTGCAATTGTGGAGTCTGGAGAATGAAGAGGCGTTTGCTGCCTTTCGTGAAGTGTCCGAGCAAAAGTATTTTCTTCCGGGCCAGGGAATGATCGGCGAAGTCTACGCACAGGGCAAAGCGCAGTGGCGTACTGATATTCATGATGATGCGAGCTTTAATCGCCATGCGGAAGCAAAAACCTGCGGCCTGAGAACGGGCTTCGCTTTTCCGGTGTTTGTGGGGACGGAGGTGTTGGCGGTCGTGGAGTTTTACGCCACGGAAACCTACGAGCCCGATCTGGCGTTGCTGGAATTGATGAGAGAAGTGGGAATACAGCTGGGCTATGTGGTGCAGCGTAAACGTGGGGAGGAAAAAACCCGGCTGCTGGAGGAAATTATCCGCAATGCCAATGATGGGGTGATTCTTACAGAGGCGCGCATGACGGAAAAAGGCGGGCCTGAGATTTTGTATGTCAACGAAGCCTTCACCTCTATCACCGGCTATTCGCAGGAAGAGGCAGTAGGGAAGACGCCGCGTATGTTGCAGGGAGAAAAAACCGACCCTGCGATGCTTGCCAGACTGCGCAGCAGCCTGGAGGCGGGATTGCCGTTTCGCGGAGAGTTGATTAACTATACCAAAGAGGGGCGGGAATACTGGCTGGATCTGAGTATCGTCCCTATTTGCGACCCCTTTGGGGAGGTAACGCATTTTGCGGCCATCGAGCGGGACGTGACCGAGCGCAAAGCTGTGGAAGCGGAGCTGGTAAAAGCGCATGAGCAAGCGGAGAAGCTGCGTTTGCGGGCGGAGGAAATAGCCCAGTTTCCGTTAAACAGCCCCTATCCCCTGATGAAGGTGGATATTGAACACGGCATCGTGCTGTATATCAATCCGGCGGCGTATAATTATTACCCCGATATACTTACCAGCGGGATGGAGCATCCGTTGCTGGTGGGACTGCGCTCTCCCGGGGAAGAAGCCTACGCGCAGCATTGTTCCGTTACGCGGGAGGTAAGCGCGGGCGGTGTGACGTACCAGCAGGTGATTACTCCCAACCTGCTGGATGCGGAGCGCACCGTGAATGTCTATTGTTTCGATGTGACGAAATTAAAGGAAACGGAAGAACGCCTGCGCCAAGAGCGCGAAAGAGCGGAAGCCGCCAGCCGCGCAAAGAGCGATTTTCTTGCCAATATGAGCCACGAGCTGCGCACCCCGATGAACGGCGTACTGGGCATGGCTGGTCTGTTAAAAGACAGCGCGCTGAAAGACGAGCAGCAGGAATTGGTAGGAGCTATCCGCAACTCCGGGGAAGCGTTGTTGATGCTGCTCAACGACATTCTGGATTTTTCCAAGATCGAATCCGGCGAGATGCGTCTGGAAATCATCCCTTTCAATTTGCAAAGCACTTTACAGGAGACGATTTTGCTCCTGGAGCCGTTGGCGAAAGAGAAAAACATCGCGCTGAACTATCGTTTTGATGAAACCGCGCCTGCCTGCGTTCTTGGCGATCCTGCGCGCATCCGGCAGGTGGCGACCAATCTCGTGGGAAATGCCATCAAATTCACGCAAGCGGGATATGTCCGCCTCGATGTCAACGCGCAAGACAACGGCGATGGTACGCGCTTCGTTCGCTTTACGGTGGAGGATACGGGCATCGGTATTTCACAGGAGCAACAGAAAAAAATCTTCGATAAATTTACTCAGGCGGATGAATCCACCACGCGGCGCTTTGGCGGAACCGGCCTGGGGCTGGCTATTTGTAAGCGCCTGGTGGAGATGATGGGGGGGAGCCTGACGGTGGAAAGCGAGCTGGGCAAGGGGGCGCGCTTCACCTTTGTCATTCCTTTGGATGAAACCTGCTGCCATATTCCGGAATCCAAGAATCCCCTCGAGGGAATGCCTGCGACAGACTTTTCCCGCAGCCGTGTGCTGGTGGTGGACGATCATCCCATCAATCTTCTGTTTGCCCGGAAGTTGTTGCAGAAATTCGGGGTGGGCACGATCGATACGGCCGGGGATGGCGGGGATGCGCTGAAGATGCTGGAAAAAGGGCGTTACGATATCGTGATTACCGATTGCCAGATGCCGGAAATGGATGGCTATAAACTCAGCCATATCATCCGCGAGCGGGAGCAGGGGGGCGACACCCATATGCCGATTATCGCCATGACGGCCAACGCCTACGCTTCCGATCGTGATAAATGTCTGGAAGCGGGTATGGATGATTATATCAGCAAGCCCATAAATGAGAGTCATTTACGCATGGCGTTGAGCCGCTGGACGGGCAGCCCGATGAAAGATGAGGCTTGTCTTCCGCTCACTCTTCCCCTAGACCGGAAAATGGAAGAAGCACAAAATACGGAGGAGTTTTTGAGCGCACCCGTGGATATGGAGCATTTACGCCAGTATCTCACCGGCGACCCGGAAGAGGAGCAGGAGATTATTGCTATGTTCAATGAGCTGACGGCGCAGACAGTGAGTGAATTGCGCGAATTGGTGGGCGATGATGCTGCGGCGGAATGGAAGAAGGCAGCGCATCGACTCAAAGGATCCGCAGCCAATTTTGGCGCCAATGCGTTGGCGGAAGTATGCAGCAATGCCGAGCGGCAGCATATGCTGCCGCTCGAACAAAAGATGCTGATGCTGGCCGAAATAGAAATGCGTTGTGAAGAAATAAAAGCATTCTTCGCCAGCAAAAACCGTTAAAAAACGGAAATTTTAGTCAGCGGGCTTCAGGTTAGTTGCCGCTTGCTTGCCTTTGTTGGCGGTAATCTCGAAAGAGATTCTCTGCCCTTCGTCCAGGCCGTGAAGTCCAGATTGCTGTACGGCGCTGATATGAACGAAAACATCCGCGCCACCGGCGTCGGGAACAATAAAACCAAATCCCTTGGTGGGGTTGAACCATTTAACGGTACCTGTAGGCATGAAAGAAACTCCTTAAAACAATAACATATAAAAAAAACTGCGCGACATGCGCAGCGAACAAACTTCATACCCAAAAATCAATTCGGTGAAACCTTCCAGCAAGAAAACCCTGCATAAGAGGAGAGTTAATATGAAATTCTGCCCGAGACTCTAATCTATCTGAAGGGTTTGAGCAAGCGCAAGATATACGCACCTGTTTTATGCATATGCAAACAGGTGCGTAAAAGAGGCGGGCGGGTGTCCTGCTTAACGCAGGCTGAGCAGCTTCTCCGCCAGCGCCCGTGCGGCCTGCGCGCCGTCTACCTTTGCCAGCAGGCGGATATTATTGGCCGGGGCGCGCTTGAGGTACTGATCCAGCCCCTGAAGGCCGCCCGTGACGCCCACGCCGCCTTCGTCCCGTCCCGCATGGATGCCGTCGGGTGAAAGATCCTTCGGGGGGCCGTTATGAATAAGCGACCCGAGATTGGTGCTGCGGATAAAGGTATATAATTCGCCGATTGCCTCTTTATCGCAATAAAATCCACCCGACAGATGCTCCTTACTGCAATTGGTTTTGTAAATGGCGTCGCCCAGACTGCTTACGCGGTCAAGATTGGCGATGGGGGCGAATATCTCCTGCTCATGCATGAGGGATTTTTTCTCTTCATCGACATTTTCCCATATCACCAGTGCCGGGGTCATATAATAGGCTTTGGCAAAACGGTCTTCAAAGAGACGGTTGCCCCCGATCACGGTCGCTCCTGCATCGCGGGCTTTACGCAGATAATGCTGCGCCGCCTCGAACCCGCCTTTATCCATAGCGCCCACCTTAGCGTGAGGATCCAACGGGTTGCCGATGGCTCCGTCCGCGTTCTCCGCGGATGATTCATAGGAGGCCACGGCCAGCTTTTTTACCTCGGCGTAAATGTCCTGATGCACGAGCCAGCGACGCGGGCTGGTGCAGCGTTGACCGGAATTGTTCTTATTGCCTTCTGCGATGGTGGCTACCAGTTTTTCGAGCCCGCCCGGAAGATTGGCGCTAGAGGGCATAATCACCACCGGGTTGTTGCCTGCAAGCTCGAGAATGGTGCGTTCCATCGCGGGATCCACCGGACGGCGATATTCAGAAAACGCCAGTCCTGCGGCGCGTCCGCCCACTACCCGCAACGTCGCGCAATCCTGCGCCCATTGCTCGATCGTATGGCGGCCGGAAATAATGCCGAAGCCGTGTTTGAGCGTCACCAGCGTATGCGGGTCGCCGAAATCGGCGCCCTGACGGCTGGTCTGCTCCGCCCAGGGATAGGATTTCAGGCGTCCGGCCATGATATCCAGCGCCTCTTCTTCCGCACGGCGGCGGATATAAAGAAAGGCCGGGGATTTAGACGGCACTTTGCCAATAAAGGAATTGCCGCACAACCGGCTGGCGACGACATCGGGAATGGCCAGCGCCGCCGGGTAGTTGAAGCCGTTGGTGCTGCCGACAATGCCGACGCCCTGCGCGGGCGCATCCTGATAGAAATAAAACTGCTTAGCGGTGTCGTCGATACTGTCCGCCTGCTCCAGATAATATTTGCGCCCCTTTTCGTCGAGCACATAGGTGCCGGAAATATAGCTGCCTACCTGCGGACTGGCCGCCCATTCGTCCCAGCGCGTGGTTTTCTCAAACTCGGAGCCTGCCTTGCCCACTTCCAGCGTGATGGCGAGGTCGATCGCGGGTTTATAATTGGGGCCTACCTCCTCTGCCAGAATGCGGAAAAACTCCTGACGCGCCGCCAATGGCAGCTTATTCCACAGGCGGGCGGATTTACGCGCTTTATCGTGAATTTCCTCGTATTCGGGGATGGTGGTTTCGCGGATGCTGTAGAGCGGTGCGCCATTGATAAAGCTGCTGACGGTGGTGGCGCCTTTTAATCCCGGCTCTTGTGCCGGAACGTCCGCCGCCAGGAAGAATTCCCGCGCCTGCGCGCTGAATTTCTCGGGGGAGGTTTCGGAAAACTCCAGCAGTTTAGTGCGCAGCTGCGCTATTTGCTGGCTGTTGCAGATGTCGATCTCAGTATGAGGGATAATATCCTGTGTCATGGAATCCGTGTTGCTTGCGAGTTGGAGGTTGCTCATAGAGGGGCTCCCGATATTTTACCTGCTTCCTTTATAAAGGTAAAATCAGGGAAAGCAAGCGCCTGCGTATCATATAGGTGCGCCCAAAGCAGGGACACAAAGCGGCATATATAGGACTACTTCTTCCAATTCACGGCGTAGAGGTCGAAGCGGCGGTCTTTGAGGTTCTGTACGGTGCCGGAATTGCGTGCGGCGTTGAGCGCCTCCAGATTAAGGTCGGCCAACGCGATCATCTCCGTATTGGGAGTGGTATCGGCGGCGATGCCGTCCCGTGCAAAAGGAAAGTCGCAGGGGGTCAGAATGCAGCTTTGTGCGTAATGAATATCCATATTCTCCACTCCGGGTAAGTTACCCACGGTGCCGGAGAGGGCGACGTAACATTGGTTTTCCACGGCTCGCGCCTGCGCACAATACCGCACACGATAATAGCTCTGGCGCTCGTCCGTGCAGAAGGGGACGAAGAGTATCTGCGCGCCCTGATCTATCAGGTGGCGTGCCAGCTCGGGAAACTCAGAATCGTAGCAGATCAGTATTCCCACCGGCCCGCAATCGGTCATGATGGTGCTGACGGTATCGCCGCCTTTGATATTCCACCAGAAGCGTTCATTGGGAGTGGGGTGGATTTTTTCCTGCTCGTGGATGCTTCCGTCACGCAGGAAAGCATAGGAGATATTCATCACCTCTCCCTGCTCGGTCTGGGTGGGGTGGGAGCCGCCGATAATGTTGATGTTATAGGAAACCGCCAGTTCGCTAAGCTGCTCTTTGAACTGAGGCGTATAGCGCGTCAGCGCGGCGATGGCTTCGCTGGGAGTGTGTTTCTTTTTTTCCATCGACAGCAACTGGAGGGTAAACAGCTCCGGGAACAGTACGAAATCCGCTTTATAGTCAGCGGCGACATCCACGAAATATTCTACGTTATGCACGAACTCTTCGAAGGAGTTTACCCGCCGCATCTGAAACTGGACGGTGGCGATGCGCACCGTGTCGGGCAGTCTTCCGCGTTGTTTGCGGGGAGTGAGAGCTTCCGGAGGGATTTTGGGGTTGCGCCACAGCATATGTGCGGCGAACCCACGCGATGCTTTGTCGGAGGGGAGGTAATCAGGCAGAATGCCCAGCACGTCAAACCCGTTGCGCCGCTGAAAATTAATCACCTGATCCCGCAATGTTCCGGCATAGACCTGATCGAGATATTCCTGCGGGTCTGCGATACTCTTTTTGCGCGCCAGCCCGGGCATTCTTCCCCCGAAAACAATGCCTTTCAGGCGGCGGTATTCGCAGAGTTTCTTGCGCTCATTATACAGGCGCTGGCCGATGCGCCAGCCCCGGTAATCCGGATCCACGCAGACTTCCATGCCATAGAGGTAATCGCCGGTGGGATCATGGCGGGAGGCAAACCCGTTTCCGGTAATCTCTGACCAGCTATGGGGAGAAAGCGCGATGTCGCCGCCAATGATAAACGTAGCGCAATAACCGACGATCTCATCTTCGTAAATGGCGACGAACTGTCCGTCAGGAAAATTGGTGATCTGCCCCCGCACCATATCTTCGGAATAGGTGGGCATATCCTGGTACGCACGTTTACACAGGGAAAGTATGCCGGGAATATCTTTGTAGGTGGCGTTGCGGATGAAGAGTTTGGAAGCGGTGGCAGCTTTTGACATGTGCTCGTTGTAGGCTGTTAGGCGCGCTGCTTCAAGAAAATAGTGGGATTTTTCTTTTCTGTCTCTGCCCGCAGATGCCTCATTAAAAAGATGTTTCAGCGCAGATCACAGGGCGGGCAGTGGCGCTTTTTTCAGCGTGTCCACCATCGCCTGCATGAGTTTCTGGCGCGGGGACGTACGCCGCCAGACAAACCCTACGGAGCGATGAGGGGCGGGCGGTTTGAACGGAATGATTTTAACGCCCGGCTCTTCTTTCTGCAGAGCCATTTCCGGCAGCAAGGTGATGCCCGCGCCGCTGGCCACCATCTGGCGGATAGTCTCCAGGCTGGTGGCACGGAAATGCTGGTATTCGGAAGCGCCCGCCAGCGCGCAGACCTCAAGCGCCTGGTCGCGCAGGCAATGTCCGTCCTCCAGCAGCAGCAAATGTTCGCCGCGCAATTGCCGGGGAGTGATATGCGTGCAGGCCGCCAGTTTGTGCGATACGGGCACGGCGACAAAAAAACGTTCGCGGAAAAGCTCCGCCTCTTTGAATGTATCGTCATTCAATGGAAGGGCGAGCAGAAGCGCATCCAATTCACCGCGCCTGAGCTGTGCGGAGATCGTTTGGGTCTGGCCTTCGTACAGTTCCAGTTGCAGCGACGGGAAGGCGGCCTGAAGCGCAGGCAGAAGAGCAGGCAGAAGATACGGCGCGATGGTGGGGATGACGCCCAGCCGGAAGCGCCCGCTCAGAGGATCGCTCGCCAGACGTCCCACTTCGCGGATTTCTTCCGTCTGCGCGAGAATAGCCTGCGCATGACGCAACACTTCTTCTCCGGCTTCCGTGAGCATCATGCGCCGGGAACTGCGCTCAATCAGCAATATGCCAAGCGTCTCTTCCAGTTTCTTGATCTGGGCGGAAAGGGAGGGTTGGCTGACGTGACAGGCTTCCGCCGCCCGCCCAAAATGCTTGTGTTTGGCCAGGGCAACAAAATATTCCAGGTCACGCAGGTTCATAGACGGGAGTATAAGTGTCCGCGCCTATAAAAAACAGGGGAAATAATAGAGGGGGCTATGCGCGGGCGGTAGGTGCACCCAGCGCCGCCATGCGTGCGCGGGCGGCTTCGCGTGCATTGTAGGAAGCGGTATAAGCGCCCACGGTCGGACGCGATCCACCGCTTTGCCCTTTGCCCGATTTGCCCAGTTGATAGGCAAGCAATCCGGTAGCGCCCGCAGCGGCACCAATGGAAAGTTTATGCTCTTTAGCAAAATCCCATAAGCCGCTGGCCGCCGTTCCGGCATTCTGTGCGCTGAGGGAGGCGAATTCTTTATAAGTATCCCAGTTGGTGAAGACGGTTTCCGCGGCGTTCTGTGCCGTGGCTGCACCCACTCCCGCCTTATTCAATATGTCGGAGGGATCAATCGAGGTGCCAAGATACTGCCCGCCCCAGTTGATCGCATCCACATACGCGGAAGAAAGGCTGTGAGCGCCGCTTTCCAAAGCATTGCTGGCGGTTATCAGCGTTCCGTCCGTAGCGTTTCCCGCCATGGACTGCAGGGCGTCGGAAGCCAGTTGCATTCCTTGCGGCAAGAGAGAAACCCCGGCCACCACCGCTGCGCCGATGGCAGCGATTTTCAGTGTGTTGCCAAGTGCCTTGCCCCAGTTAATGCCTTGATCCGCCATGATGGTCTCTTTCGTTCCGTGTTTGGCTTTGTTTCTACCTAACACTATAGTGCTTAACTATGACGTTTTGATGACAAAGCCGCGAAAAAACGATGAATTTATGAGCAACGCCGCTTTTGCTACGCTCTTCTGACAGAGGTCGGGCAGCGGGAGATTACCGGTCTTCCTCTGCATCCCGTTTCTTCATTTCCTCGATTTTATCGGAAATAACCTTCTTGGGATCCACCGGCTGGAAAAACTTACTGGGGTCGGCGTTGTAGAGCTCCGCCACTTTGATGGTCACTTCATCGGGCGGGGTTTCGCCTTCGGCGGAGACGATGATCTCCCCGAATGCATCGAAATTATAGAGGTCAAGAGCGCCGCTGGACTCTGCCTGTTTAAACGCATCGTACTGGCTGGGTTTCACCGCCACATAACACCAAAACGGCCCCCCATGTTCCATCTTACCGTAAACCAGCATGATGATTCTGGAGATGGAGTCAGGATCGTACTTATCTTCCGTATGCTCTATATCGACCATAAATTTCCCCTATACTAGAAAGGGATACCGTATTTACGCGGCTTTTGTCAAATTATGCATCACATATTGCAAAATCCCGCCATGTTGGAAGTACGCCAGTTCATCCATGGTGTCGATACGGCAAAGCAGCTGAGTTTCCTCGGTTTTTTTATCCATGCGCTCAATGTGCAGGGTGGCGGTCATGCCCGGCTTCACTCCCGACTCAAATCCTTGTAGGGTGATTTTTTCATTCCCTACCAGATTTAGTGTCTTGCGAGTGACACCCGGCATAAACTGCAAGGGAAGTACGCCCATTCCCACCAGATTGGAGCGGTGAATGCGCTCGAAGCTTTCCGCGATGACGGCGCGCACGCCAAGCAGGCGCGTGCCCTTGGCCGCCCAATCGCGGGAGGAGCCGGTGCCATATTCCTGCCCGGCGATAATCACCAGCGGAATGCCTGCTTTTACATAGAGCATGGCCGCATCGTAAATGGGCATGGTCTCGTTCGTGGGAACGTAAATGGTGTTGCCCCCTTCCGTGCCGCGTAACATTTCGTTCTTAATACGAATATTGGCAAACGTGCCCCGCATCATCACTTCGTGATTCCCGCGACGTGCGCCGTAGGAGTTGAAATCCTTTTTCTGTACGCCATGCGCTTCCAGATACTTGGCGGCAGGGCTACCGGCGGAAATATTGCCCGCCGGGGAGATGTGGTCGGTCGTGATAGAATCCCCCAGCAGCGCCAGAATACGGGCGTCTTTCACATTGGCATCACCCCCGGCCTGCTTTCTGTCATCCTGAACAAAGAAGGGCGGGTTCTGCACATAGGTGCTTTTATTGTTCCAGCTATAGGTTTTGCCTTCCGCGGTAGCGATGTTGCGCCAGAGATCGTCTCCCGTGAAGACGTCCGCGTATTTTTTCTGGAACATCTCACGGGTTACGCAGGACTCGATCAACGCATGGATTTCCTGGTTCGTCGGCCAGATATCCTTCAGATAGACCGGCTGGCCGTCCGCGCCCGTACCCAGCGGATCCTCTGCGATATTCACAAAGAACGATCCCGCCAGCGCGTAAGCAACCACCAGGGGCGGAGAGGCAAGATAATTGGCTTTGACCAGCGGATGGACGCGCCCTTCGAAGTTCCGGTTGCCCGAAAGAACGGAGCAGGCCACCAGCGATTTGTCGCGGATGACTTGTTCGATGGACTCTTTCAAGGGGCCGGAATTGCCGATGCAGGTGGTGCAGCCATACCCAACGAGGTTGAAGCCCATCGCGTTGAGATGGGGGGTAAGCCCCGATTTTTCGAGATACTCCGTGACGACTTTGGAGCCGGGGGCTAACGAGGTTTTTACCCAGGGTTTTACTTTCAGCCCTTTTTCATGCGCTTTCTTTGCCACCAGCCCGGCGGCGATCAGCACGCTGGGGTTGGAGGTGTTGGTGCAGCTCGTAATGGCGGCGATCATCACGTCGCCATGCCCGATCTGGAAGTCTTCGCCGGGTACCGGAAGGCGCTGATCCTGCGCGATCGGGCTGGTGTTGAGAGTAGGCATGGCCTCCTTGAAGGAAGCCGCCGCCTTGCTCAGAGCGATTTTGTCCTGAGGGCGTTTGGGGCCTGCCAGCGTGGGCTCCACCGTACTCATATCCAGTTCGAGACGGTCGGAATATACCACGCCTTCGCCGTCTCCGTCGCGCCACATGCCTTGCTTTTTGGCATATTCCTCCACCAGTGCAATGCGCGCCTCATCGCGGGCAGTAAGGTGGAGATAGCGGAGCGTTTCCTCATCAATGGGGAAGATGCCGCAGGTAGCGCCGTATTCCGGCGCCATGTTGGCGATAGTGGCGCGATCCGCCAAGGGAAGATCGGCCAGTCCGGAACCGTAAAATTCCACGAATTTTCCTACGACGCCTTTGCTGCGCAACATATTGGTAACGGTCAGCACCAGGTCGGTGGCCGTGATGCCTTCTTTGAGTTTGCCCGTCAGTTTGAAGCCGACCACGTCGGGGATCAGCATGGAAACGGGCTGGCCGAGCATCGCGGCTTCGGCCTCGATACCGCCTACGCCCCAGCCAAGCACGCCCAGGCCATTGACCATGGTGGTGTGGCTGTCGGTGCCTACCAGCGTATCGGGGTAGGCGACGTTCTCCCAGTCGTCCCCTTTCGTCCAGACGACCTGTGCCAGATACTCCAGATTCACCTGATGGCAAATGCCGGTGCCAGGCGGAACCACGCGGAAATTATCAAACGCCTTCTGCCCCCAGCGCAGGAAGGCATAACGCTCCATGTTGCGTTCAAACTCTATTTTTACGTTTTGCTCAAACGCTTCCGGCGTGCCGTATTTATCCACCATCACGGAGTGGTCGATCACCATATCCACGGGGCAGAGCGGGTTGATAACCTGGGGCTTGCCGGATGATTTTTGCGCCGCGTCACGCATGGCGGCCAGAT
>Ga0209573_1002069_pt1 | contig 27212 bp, 22 predicted proteins | sample TNRBio252014_DNA_FD_185870 | JGI IMG/M metagenome (GOLD analysis project Ga0209573, IMG submission 185870) | Wastewater treatment Type I Accumulibacter community from EBPR Bioreactor in Madison, WI, USA - TNR Reactor_6/25/2014_ DNA (SPAdes)... | ecosystem: Engineered > Bioreactor > EBPR >... | reverse complement strand
GAAAAACAAACCATTACTATCAACTCAACCGGTGAGCAGGAACACTTTGAAATTAACAATTATAAAAAAACCTGCTTACTGAATGGCTATGATGATATTGATTACTTGCTAAGCATAAAAGAAGATATACAACAATTCGAAACCCAAAGAGTATAAAAACTATGAAAAAGAATATTGCAGTAATAGAAGGAGATGGTATAGGTCCAGAAGTTACCAAACAATCTATCCGTGTATTGAATGCCATTGCAGAATCATTCGGGCATGAATTTACTTACACCTATTGCCTGATGGGTGCAGACGCCATTGATAAAACAGGGAATCCGCTTCCTGATGAAACAATTGAAGTTTGCCTGAATAGTGATGCCATTTTATTCGGGGCCATAGGTCACCCGAAATATGATAATGACCCAACTGCTAAAGTAAGACCTGAACAAGGCTTGCTGAGACTTCGTAAAACATTGCAGCTCTACGCCAACATTCGCCCTATTACTACCTATTCCTCTTTGCATCATTTATCCCCGTTAAAAAACAAGAACATTGAAGGTGTTGATTTTATCATTTTCCGTGAACTGACCGGCGGTATCTATTTTGGCAAAAAAGAAACCAACGCTGACAATACACTGGCCCTCGATGAATGTACATACAGCCGGGAAGAAATAGAACGGATCGCCGGGCTGGCATTTCATTTTGCCCAAAAGCCAGGCAGAAGAAAAAAACTGACATTGGTTGATAAAGCCAATGTACTGGAAACATCAAGACTATGGAGGAAAGTTGTACAGGAAATGGCACCGCAGTATCCTGATGTAACTGTAGATTATATGTTCGTGGATAATGCTGCCATGCAAATAATTCAAAATCCAAAACAGTTTGATATCATCCTTACAGAAAATATGTTTGGTGATATCATCAGCGATGAAGCCAGTGTAATAAGTGGTTCACTGGGGTTGCTTCCTTCCGCCTCTGTCGGAATAAACGAACATATTGCTTTGTTTGAACCCATACATGGCTCTTATCCGCAGGCTGCCGGTAAGGATATTGCAAATCCTATTGGTTCTATTCTTTCCGCAGCGATGATGCTCGATTTTTTGAGTATGGAAGAAGAAGCAAAACTGGTTCGTGATGCTGTAAACTGGACCTTGCTGAATTCGTTCGTGACAAAAGATATTGACCCGGTGAATTTTTATTTCACTTCCACGATAGGAGAACTGATCAGTGATTTTGTGAGTGGTAAAATATCCGGCTCGGTGAATACTGAAAATATTGAGTTGAGAAAGTCAACTATTATTTGACGGCGTTGATCAATAACTAACGATGGTTCGTCCATCTTTCAAATAATTATTGCTTGCTGAGTTCTTTTTTTGAAACGGCGGGTGTATATTTACAACACATACATCCTTCATGTTGAAGAATAGCACATATAATGTCATTACCGCTGTAGCCGCAATTATTATTGTGGTGGTGATTATTATATCTTCAAATGGAGGTGGTGCATGATGCTGAATTAACTAAACAAAATATATGCGACCCGCCTCCAAAAAAGGCGGGTCGCTTTTTTAATACCCGTCATAGAACAAAACAAAAAATATGTATTACAACGAAAACACTATTATTTATTTCAATGGGCAGTTTGTAAGAGCGGCTGATGCCAAAACAGATCTGTACAGCCAGTCACTTCATTATGGTTATGCCGTATTCGAAGGTATTCGCTCCTATCCGGTCAACGGCGGCACTAAAATGTTCAAAGGAAATGAACATTACGACCGCCTCCGTCACTCAGCAGAAGTGATGAAGATACCATTCAGCTATTCAACTGATCAACTGGTTGAGCTTACATACGAAACATTGGATCGGAACAATTTCACAGATGCCTACATAAGACCCATTATATTGTGTTCTCCCAATATGTCCTTATCGAAAGCAAAGGAATCTCATCTGGCAATCGAGGCATGGGAATGGACAAACGGGTATATGAGTAATAAGATGAAGATCATGACATCCACTTACCGCCGCCCGAATGCAGATGCTTTTCATGTGGACGCCAAAGTGAGTGGTCATTACGTAAACTCCATCCTCGCCTGCCAGGAAGCTAAGGACAATGGCTTTGATGAAGCATTGGTACTGGATAGTAATGGTTTTGTTGCTGAAAGCAGCGGCGCCAATATCTTTTATGAAAATGAGGGAGTACTATATACAGCTCCAAAAGGAAATATTCTCCCTGGTATCACAAGAGCTACTGTTTTAGAGATATGCGATGAACTGAATATACCGGTAGAAGAAAAATTTTTCACTCCCTCAGCAATGAGAGGGGCAGATGCCGGTTTCTTCTGCGGTACTGCAGCGGAAGTAGTGGCGTTGAGTTCACTTGACAATGTTCCTTTCAAAAAGAACTGGGAAGATTCGCTGAGTTATATCATCCAGCAGGCTTATAAATGTAAAGTATTGGAAAAACCATTTCGCTTAGAACAGGAAGTAGCTTAACACATGAAAGAATTAAACAAATACAGTAAGACATTGACGCAGGACCCAACACAGCCTGCAGCCCAGGCTATGTATTATGCGATTGGCTTTAAAGAAGAAGATTTTAATAAAGCACAGGTGGGTATTGTAAGCATGGGCTGGGATGGTAATCCCTGTAACATGCACCTGAATGATCTCGCAGTGAGTGTTCGCCAAAGTGTGAATGCAACAGAAGGTTTATTGGGATTACGTTTTTATACTATCGGTGTTAGCGATGGCATAAGTATGGGAACAGACGGCATGCGGTACAGTTTGGTTAGCCGTGATGTAATTGCAGACAGTATAGAAACCAATGCCGGCGCACAGTATTATGATGGACTTATCGCTATTCCCGGTTGTGATAAGAATATGCCGGGTGCTGTTATGGCGATGGGAAGACTGAACCGTCCTTCGATCATGTTATATGGTGGTACCATTGCGCCTGGTCATTACAAAGGAGAAGATTTAAATATTGTCAGTGCATTCGAAGCATTGGGACAAAAAATCGCAGGCAACCTGAGTGAAGGTGATTTCAAAGGTATTGTGCAACATTCCTGTCCGGGTGCCGGTGCCTGCGGCGGTATGTACACCGCTAATACAATGGCTTCTGCTATTGAAGCGTTGGGCATGAGTCTGCCTAACTCCTCTTCCAATCCCGCATTGAGTGAAGACAAACAAAAAGAATGTGCGGCTGTGGGTGAAGCCATTAAGATTTTATTACAAAAAGATATTAAGCCAAAAGATATCATGACCCGTAAATCATTCGAAAATGCAATTACGGTTGTTATGGTTTTGGGTGGAAGTACCAATGCTGTTTTGCACCTGATCGCAATGGCTAAAAGTGTGGATGTGGCATTATCGCAGGATGATTTTCAAAAAATTAGTGACCGTATCCCGGTGTTAGCTGATTTCAAACCATCGGGTAAATACCTGATGGAAGATTTACATAAGCATGGTGGTGTTCCTGCCGTGATGAAATATTTATTAAAGAATGGTTTGCTCCATGGCGATTGTTTGACAGTAACCGGTAAAACGGTTGCAGAGAATTTAGCAGGTGTTCCGGATCTGGATTTCAAGGCTCAGCACATTATTTACCCGTTAGAACAACCATTGAAGAAAACGGGACACCTGCAAATCCTGTACGGCAACCTGGCAGAGAAAGGAAGTGTAGCAAAGATCAGTGGTAAAGAAGGGGAACGTTTTGAAGGAACCGCAAGAGTTTTTGACGGAGAAAAAGACCTGATAACAGGTATTCAATCCGGCAAGGTTCATGCGGGAGATGTGGTGGTGATCCGTTACATCGGTCCCAAAGGTGCGCCGGGTATGCCCGAAATGCTGAAACCAACAGGTGCCATCATTGGTGCAGGGTTAGGAAAATCCGTTGCACTGATAACAGATGGCCGTTTTAGTGGTGGCACACATGGTTTTGTCGTAGGGCATATCACTCCTGAAGCATTCGATGGCGGGTTGATTGCGTTGGTAGAAGATAACGATATCATTGAAATTGATGCAGTGAACAATACGATCAATCTGAAAGTGGACGAAAAAACTATTACAGAAAGAAGAAAGAACTGGAAACAACCTGCATTGAAAGCAACAAAAGGAATACTATTTAAATACGCAAGAACTGTAAAGCCAGCTGATGAAGGCTGTGTAACAGATGAAGCTTAAAATAATTATTCATGGAAACACTGGAAATCACAAAAGTGAAACAGGAATCAAAAAAGACAACCACCATATCGGGTTCAGTGGCAGTGCTGGAGGCTTTTTTAGCAGAAGGTGTGGATATAGTCTTTGGTTATCCCGGCGGCGCCATCATGCCAATCTATGATGCATTGTACGACTATAAAGAAAAACTGAAGCATATACTGGTTCGTCACGAACAAGGTGCTATTCATGCAGCACAGGGCTTTGCGAGAGTAAGTGGCAGGACAGGTGTGGTATTTGCCACAAGTGGCCCGGGTGCAACCAATCTTGTTACCGGTCTGGCTGATGCGATGATCGACTCCACTCCTGTTGTTTGTATCACAGGACAAGTGTTTGCCCATTTATTAGGCACTGATGCCTTCCAGGAAACAGATGTTATCAATATCACTACACCGGTTACCAAATGGAATTACCAGGTGACAGATGCCAATGAAATACCACATGTACTGGCTAAAGCATTTTATATCGCCGGCAGTGGAAGACCGGGACCTGTGCTGATCGATATTACCAAGAATGCACAATTACAATTATTCAATTACGAGGGGTATACTAAATGTGAGCATATAAGAAGCTATCGTCCCAAACCAATAGTAAGGAAAAAATATATCGAAGAAGCAGCTTTGTTAATAAACAATGCTGAGAGGCCCTTTGTCATCTTTGGGCAAGGGGTAATATTGGGCAAGGCAGAAAAGGAATTCAAACAGTTTATTGAGAAAGCAGGTATACCTGCCGCATGGACCATCATGGGTATGAGTGCTATTCCTACAGATCATCCGTTAGGTGTGGGTATGCTTGGTATGCATGGCAATTATGGCCCAAACGTATTGACAAATGAATGTGATGTACTGATCGCCGTGGGTATGCGTTTCGATGACCGGGTGACAGGCCGTTTGGATAAATATGCCAGGCAGGCAAAAGTCATTCACCTTGATATTGACCCGGCCGAAATTGATAAAAACGTAAAAGCAGATGTACCGGTTTGGGGCGATTGTAAAGAAACATTACCCCTGCTGACAAAATTAGTAGTGCAAAAAGTCTATCCCCAATGGCTGCAAAAATTCAAAGACTACCAGCAAAAAGAAGAAGATAAAGTAATTCATGATGAGTTGAACCCAACCAGTGAGGTACTGACCATGGGGGAAGTGATCAAAACACTCAATGAACTGACCAATGGAAATGCAGTAATTGTAACCGATGTAGGACAACACCAGATGGTGGCTTGCCGGTATGCAAAATTCAACCAATCAAAAAGCAATATTACATCAGGCGGATTAGGCACTATGGGGTATGCATTGCCCGCAGCTATCGGCGCAGCCTATGGAGATCCTTCCAGAACAACAGTAGCAATCATTGGTGATGGTGGTTTTCAAATGACCTTACAGGAACTGGGAACTATCATGCAGTTTAAACCAAAAGTCAAGATCATTATTCTCAACAACCAGTTCTTAGGCATGGTGCGCCAGTGGCAGCAACTTTTTCATGAAAAAAGGTATTCATTCGTGGATATCACCAGTCCTGATTTTGTGCAGGTGGCCAAAGGGTTTGGGATTCCCGGAAAGAGCATTTCAAAAAGAGAATTTCTGAAAAGCTCAGTAGAAGAAATGCTTAACCATGATGGTAGTTATTTATTAGAAATAATGGTAGGAAAAGAAAATAATGTATTTCCCATGGTACCACAGGGACGGGGAGTTGCCGAATGTGTACTTAGCAAAGAAGAAATATAATTATACTAATAAGACAATCATGAATAAACAGGAATATACCATAACCGTATATACAGAAAACCAGGTTGGTTTGCTGAATCGTATCGCTATTATTTTTTCGAGGCGAAAGATCAATATCGAAAGCCTCAATACCTCTCCAACTGAAGTAGACAGTGTACATCGTTTTACAATTGTAATCAGCGAATATGAAGACGTTGTGCGAAAACTATGCCGCCAGATTGAGAAGCAGGTGGAAGTACTAAAGGCATATTATAATACAGAAAATGAAATTGTATGGCAGGAACTGGCTTTGTACAAAGTACCTACAGATGTAATCGCTACAGAAGTGAAAGTTGAAAGACTATTAAGGGAAAACGGTGCTCACACGGTTGTGATAAGAAAAGATTATACAGTTTTTGCTGTTGCCGGTCACCGGGAAGAAACAGAAGCATTAATAAAAGTACTGGAGCCATACGGCCTGATAGAATTTGTAAGAAGTGCGAGGGTGGCTATTATAAAAGGCAGTAGCGGCTTCCATGAAAGGCTGAAAGATTTTGAACAAAAAGAACCGGGGGAAGAAGCAATAGAAAATGAGTTCCTCGACAAAAACCAGGAAGTATTCAGTATGTAAAAAAAAATCAACAATTAGTTAATAACAATCCAAAACAGATAATCATGGCAAAACTAAATTTCGGTGGCGTTGAAGAAAACGTTGTAACCAGGGAAGAATTCCCTTTGAGCAAAGCTCAACAGGTACTAAAAAATGAAACAATAGCTGTGATCGGCTATGGAGTGCAGGGACCGGGTCAGGCATTGAACCAAAAAGATAACGGTATCAATGTGATCGTTGGTCAGCGTAAAGATTCCAAAACATGGGATAAAGCTATCCGTGATGGATTTGTTCCCGGTGAAACATTATTTGAAATTGAAGAAGCATTGCAAAGAGGTACTATCATTTGCTACCTGCTGAGTGATGCGGCACAGATTGCCCTGTGGCCAACTGTCCAAAAGCATTTAACTCCCGGCAAAGCCCTGTACTTCTCACATGGCTTTGGTATTACTTTTAATCAGCAAACAGGAATTGTTCCTCCTAAAGACGTGGATGTTTTCTTAGTGGCGCCAAAAGGTTCGGGCACTTCGTTGAGAAGAATGTTCTTACAAGGCCGTGGCCTGAACAGCTCTTACGCTATCTTCCAGGATGCCACCGGTAAAGCTTTTGACCGTGTTATTGCATTAGGTATTGCCGTAGGAAGTGGTTATTTATTTGAAACTGATTTCAAAAAAGAAGTGTACAGTGACCTGACTGGTGAAAGAGGAACGCTGATGGGCGCCATACAGGGAATTTTCGCTGCACAATACCAGGTGTTGCGTGAAAGAGGTCATTCACCGAGTGAAGCATTTAATGAAACAGTCGAAGAACTCACACAATCGCTGATGCCATTGGTAGCAGAAAACGGTATGGACTGGATGTATGCTAACTGTTCAACTACTGCGCAACGTGGCGCATTGGACTGGTGGAAAAAGTTCCGTGATGCAACGGCTCCTGTATTCAATGAATTGTATGACAGTGTTGCTTCCGGCAAAGAATCACAACGTTCTATTGACAGTAACAGCAAAGCTGATTACAGGGAGAAACTGGAAGAAGAGCTGAAGGAGCTGCGTGAAAGTGAGTTGTGGCAGGCAGGCAAAACTGTAAGAAGCCTGCGACCAGAGAATCAGCCTAAAGCAGAAAAAATTGCCACTACGGCATCATCAACCAAAGAGGTATTCAGTAAACTGGCACAAAAACCTGAGTCCGTAGGATAATAACAACATATGGCCCAAACAATAGATAATAATGTGCAGCTCGATTTTGTGTCCGCACATCTTCGATTGAAGAAAGTGGTAAACAGAACACCACTTACTTATAACCATAGCTTGTCGAAAAAATATCACTGTAATATTTTTCTGAAAAGAGAAGACCTGCAGGTGGTTCGGTCCTACAAATTGAGGGGAGCTTATAATATGATGAGTTCCCTCACGGCTGAACAATTGCATAAAGGAGTTGTTTGCGCCAGTGCTGGTAATCATGCCCAGGGCTTTGCTTACAGTTGCAAAAAATTGAACGTAAAAGGTGTGGTGTTCATGCCTATTATCACTCCCAAACAGAAGGTCAATCAAACAAAAATGTTTGGTGAGAATTATATCGAGATAAAACTCGTTGGTGATACGTTTGATGATTGTGCTGTAAATGCCAAACAATATACAGAAGAAAACGGGCTGACATTTATTCCGCCTTTTGATGATTACCGGATCATAGAAGGACAGGGAACGGTTGGAATTGAAATACTGGAAGATTTTCCTCTTACTTCTGGTGGAGCCGGGGGCATTGATTATTTGTTTATTCCTGTTGGTGGCGGCGGCTTAAGTGCCGGTGTAGGTTCTTACTTTAAAACCTATTCACCCAAAACAAAGATCATTGGTTTGGAGCCTGAAGGAGCTCCTTCCATGTTTGAAGCACTAAAAGCAGGTCACCCTGTTACATTGGATAGTATCGAACGATTTGTTGATGGTGCTGCCGTGAAAAGAGTGGGTAATCTTACTTTTTCTATTTGCAAAGAAGTATTGGATGACATGCACCTGGTAGCAGAAGGGAAAGTATGTTCCAGTATTTTGAAACTATATAATGAAGACGCCATCGTGGTAGAGCCGGCAGGAGCTTTATCAATTGCAGCCCTGGATGATTATGCAGATGAAATAAAAGGAAAAAATGTAGTGTGCATTGTCAGCGGCAGCAATAATGATATAGACAGAATGCAGGAGATAAAAGAAAGAAGCCTGCAATACGAAGGATTAAAACATTATTTCCTCATCAGTTTTGCCCAACGTCCCGGCGCATTGAGAGAGTTTGTCAATAATGTACTTGGACCAACAGATGATATCACCCGGTTTGAGTATATGCAAAAGACAAACAAGGAAAATGGTCCTGCTTTAGTGGGCGTAGAATTACAAAGCCGTTCCGATTATGATTTACTATTGAAGAAAATGAAAGACTCCAATATTGGTTTCTCGGAAATAAATAAAAACGACCAGTTGTTCGGATATCTTATTTAAATACTTAATCCATATCAAATTGTGGATAAGTACACTTATAATCCTGTTTCCCGCTGAGAGCTTTTTTGTAATTTCAGACGTATTGCTTGCTGTTGAAATATAGTACTAACTGTATTCATTAAAATTAACATTGCACCACATGGCAGGCAACAAGGGATTATATGATCCATCTTTCGAACATGATGCATGCGGTATTGGCTTCGTGGCCAATATCAAAGGGCATAAATCTCACCAGCATATTTCCGATGCTTTAACAGTATTAGAAAACATGGAGCACCGCGGTGCCTGTGGTTGTGAAAATAATACCGGCGATGGAGCCGGCATTATGATCCAGCTACCACATGAATTTTTCTTTGATGAATGCCTGAGGCTGGGTGTACATCTCCCCTCTTTTGGCAAATATGCCGCTGGTATGGTCTTCTTTCCTAAAGAAATTCGCTTAAGAGAAGAATGCCGTGATATACTGAATCGCACTGCAGAAAAATTGGGGTTAGAAATTTTGGCATACCGGAAAGTCCCTGTGAATACTGATGGCATCGGACCAACAGCACTGAGTGTTGAGCCGGAGATTGAACAGGTATTTGTTGCCTGCCCGGATCATATTGCAAATCCTGACGACTTCGAAAGAAAATTATTTATACTGCGTAACTATGCTTCTCACCTTATCAACAGTACAGTAAGAAAGGATGAGATCGGTTTTTATATTGCTTCTCTTTCTTACAAAACTATTGTATACAAAGGTCAGCTCACCAGTCACCAGGTAAGACAATATTTCCCGGACCTGAGTAATAAACGGGTGGTCAGTGCTTTTGGGCTAGTACATTCAAGGTTTGCCACCAATACATTTCCTTCCTGGAAACTGGCACAACCATTTCGCTTTATTGCACACAATGGAGAGATCAATACACTGCAGGGAAACCTCAACTGGCTGAAGACAAGTGAAAAAGGCTTTACCACACCTTATTTTTCCAAAGAAGAAATGGAAATGTTGTTGCCAATTGTTACAGAAGGACAAAGCGATTCTGCCTGTCTTGACAATATCATTGAATTGCTTACATTAACCGGTCGTTCATTGCCGCATGTAATGATGATGCTCATTCCCGAAGCATGGGACGGGCATGAAGAAATGGACCCGGTGAAGAAAGCATTCTATGAATTCCACTCTTCCTTCATGGAACCATGGGATGGACCAGCTTCCATCTCCTTTACAGATGGAAAGATTATTGGTGCCACATTAGATAGAAACGGACTGCGTCCATCAAGATATTGTGTTACCAATGATGACCGTGTGATCATGGCATCAGAAACAGGCGTACTGCCTGTGGACCCCGCCAGTATTATTGAAAAAGGAAGATTGCAGCCGGGTAAGATGTTTGTCGTGGATATGGAGAAGGGAAAAATCATCAGTGATACTGAATTAAAAAAACAAATCTGTTCGCAAAAACCTTATGGGGAATGGTTGAATAAATATAAGATCAGGCTGGAAGAATTACCAGAACCAAGAATCATGTTCACACACCTGGAACATGACCAGGTTTTCAAATACCAGAAAGCATTTGGCTATTCTACTGAAGACCTGGATACCATCATTGCCCCGATGGCACTCGAAGGAAAAGAACCTATTGGTTCAATGGGAACTGATGTGCCACTGGCGATATTAAGTGATCAGCCACAACACCTGAGCAGTTATTTCAAACAATTATTTGCACAGGTAACCAATCCTCCAATTGATCCTATTCGTGAAAGGCTGGTAATGTCATTGGCAACATTTGCAGGTAATAATGGTAATCTTTTACTCGAAGATCCATTGACTTGTCATAGTGTGGCACTGAAACACCCGGTACTTAGCAACTATGAGCTGGAAAAGATCAGGAGTATTGATACAGGATTATTTCAGTCAAAAACAATTCAATGCTATTTTAAAGCAGACGGTAAACCAGGTTCATTACAAAAAGGCCTGGACAGAATTTGTGAATATGCGGTTCATGCAGTAGAAGATGGTTTTAAGGTGTTGATATTACAGGACAGGGCCATAGATTCAAACCATGCGCCGATACCTTCACTATTGGCTACCGCTGCTATCCATCACCATCTTATCCGGAAAGGAATGCGGGGGCAGGTCGGTGTCATTGTGGAAGCCGGTGATGTATGGGAAGTCCATCATTTTGCCTGCCTTGTTGGGTTTGGCGCTACGGCTATCAATCCTTACCTGGCTCTTTCTTCCATCAGGGATCTGAAAGAATCAGGTAAACTGCAAACAACACTGCATGAAGATGAATTAAAGAAGAATTATGTAAAAGCAGTAAATGACGGTTTATTAAAAGTATTTTCTAAAATGGGGATTTCCACCCTGCAATCTTACCAGGGTGCACAGATATTTGAAATACTTGGACTGAATAAAGATGTGGTCAATAAATATTTCACCGGTGCCACATCAAGAATTGAAGGAATGGGGTTAGATGAAATTGCCCGTGAAGTACTGGCAAAACATTTCTTTGCCTTCAGTAAAAAAGATATTCCTATTGACAGGTTACCGGTTGGCGGTATTTACCAATGGAAAAGGAAAGGTGAGTTTCATTTATTCAATCCTCAAACCATTCACCTGTTGCAGCATGCAACAAAAATGAATGACTTCAATAAATTCAAAAAATATTCGAAGCTGGTAAATGAGCAGGGAGAAAAAGCCTGTACCCTGCGCAGTCTTTTTCAATTCAGAAAGAATCGTCCTTCTGTGAGTATTGATGAAGTAGAGCCTGCTTCATCTATTTATAAACGTTTTGCTACCGGTGCCATGAGTTTTGGTTCAATCTCATGGGAAGCCCATACTACACTGGCAATTGCTATGAACCGGCTTGGTGCAAAAAGTAATACCGGCGAAGGTGGAGAAGATGAAAGAAGGTATGAGCTATTACCAAATGGCGATTCTATGCGCAGCGCTATCAAACAGGTAGCAAGTGCAAGATTTGGTGTAACCAGTTTATACTTAACAGAAGCAGATGAATTACAAATAAAAATGGCGCAGGGTGCTAAACCCGGAGAAGGTGGTCAATTACCCGGACATAAGGTGGATGAATGGATCGGTAAGGTCCGTCATGCTACACCAGGTGTCGGTCTCATCTCTCCTCCACCCCATCATGATATTTATTCCATAGAGGATCTTGCACAATTGATCTACGATCTGAAAAATGCAAATCGTAAAGCAAGAATAAGTGTGAAACTGGTAAGTAAAGCCGGCGTGGGAACAATAGCAGCCGGTGTCACCAAAGCAAAAGCTGATGTAGTGCTGATCGCTGGCCACGATGGTGGCACTGGTGCATCACCGGTTAGTTCCATCAAGCATGCGGGACTCCCCTGGGAATTAGGTCTGGCTGAAACACACCAGACATTGGTAAAGAATAAACTAAGAAGCCGTGTGGTGGTACAGGCCGATGGGCAACTGAAAACCGGAAGAGATATAGCAGTCGCAGCATTACTTGGTGCTGAAGAATGGGGCATCGCTACTGCAGCATTGGTTGTGGAAGGCTGTATCATGATGCGTAAGTGTCATATGAATACCTGTCCCGTAGGCGTGGCCACACAGGATACTGAACTTAGAAACAGATTCAAGGGTGATCCTGATCATGTGGTGAATTTTTTTAAAATGATTACCCAGGAACTCAGGGAAATAATGGCAGAGCTTGGTTTCAGAACAGTGAATGAAATGATCGGGCAGGTAGACAATCTTGAAATAAGAGAAAATATTGACCACTGGAAATATAAAAACCTTGATTTGTCTGCGATCCTGTACAAAGAACCAAATTCGATGTACACCACCTTGCATTGTAGTGAGGAGCAGGATCATGGTTTGAGTGAAAGCCTTGACTGGAAACTATGGGAGGCTGCAGTACCGGCTATTGTTGCAAAAGAAAAAGTAAGGGCATCATTCCCGATCAAAAATACTGACCGTACTGTTGGGACTATTCTTTCCAATGAAATTACAAAAAAACACCGGGCTGAAGGTTTACCTGACAATACTATTCACTTCAACTTCACCGGAACAGCAGGACAAAGTTTTGGTGCTTTCAATACAAAAGGGATCACACTGGAACTGGAAGGTGATGCCAATGATTACTTTGGAAAAGGATTAAGCGGAGCCAGGCTGATCATCTACCCTCCAAAATCGGCTACATACAAACCGGAAGACAACAGTATCATAGGTAATGTAGCTTTTTACGGAGCCACTTCCGGAGAAGCATATATAAGAGGTAAAGCAGGCGAACGGTTTGGCGTAAGGAACTCCGGCGCCGTGGTGGTGGTTGAATCAGTTGGTGACCACGGTTGTGAATATATGACTGGTGGCTGCGTAGTGATATTGGGTGATACAGGAAGAAATTTTGCGGCAGGTATGAGCGGTGGCATCGCTTATGTATATGATGTAAAAGGAAAATTTGCTGACAATTGTAACAAAGAAATGGTGGACCTCGACACTTGTGATCTGAATGATAAGAATGAGCTGTTCTCCATGATCCGGAAACATTTTGAATACACCGGAAGCACCGTTGCAAAATTCATCCTGGAAGACCTGGATAACCAGTTGCAGCATTTTGTAAAAGTGTTCCCCAGGGATTATAAGAAAGTATTACAACAGAAAGCAGAAGGCGTAAGACAAAACGCTTAAAACAAATCATTTCAACTCACAGCATATTAATCGAACGATACATGGGCAAACCAACAGGATTTAAGGAATTTGGCAGAGAACTTCCCGGTAAACAAACGGTGCAGGAAAGATTACAGCACTACAATGAATTTGTATACCGCTACACTGAAGAAAAATTAAATCAGCAGGCGGCCCGTTGTATGAACTGCGGCGTCCCTTTTTGTCATCATGGCTGCCCTTTAGGAAATGTGATTCCTGAATTCAATGATGCAGTATATAAAAAAGACTGGAAAGAGGCATATGATATTCTTTCATCAACCAACAACTTTCCTGAATTCACCGGACGTATCTGTCCGGCGCCTTGTGAGACAGCTTGTGTATTAGGAATTAATCAACCCGCTATTACTATCGAGGAAATAGAGAAACATATAATTGAGATAGCTTTTGATAAAGGGTTTGTAAAACCCCGGAAGCCTAACCTTCGCTCAGGTAAGAAAGTAGCAGTGATTGGTTCCGGCCCTGCAGGTCTTGCCGCAGCTGCGCAGTTAAATTATGCCGGGCACACAGTTACTGTGTTTGAAAGAGATGATGCGCCGGGAGGGCTATTACGTTATGGCATTCCTGATTTTAAATTAGAGAAATGGGTGATCGACAGAAGAATAAAACTGATGGAAGAAGAAGGAATTATTTTTAAATGCCTGGCCAATGTAGGAGTGAATGTCAGTATCAATGATATACTGAGAGAGTTCAATGCCATAGTACTTGCAGGTGGCAGTACTACGCCAAGAAACCTGTTTATTTCCGGAAGAGAATTCAAAGGCGTTCATTTCGCCATGGATTTTTTAAAACAGAATAATAAAAGAGTAGCCGGAAAGGATCCTCTTGCTAACGCAGCAATAGAAAGTAATATTTTAAGTGAAGAACTTAAAGCTACAGGGAAAAATGTAGTGGTGATAGGTGGTGGCGATACTGGTAGTGACTGTGTGGGCACATCCAATCGCCACGGAGCTAAATCAGTAACACAATTCGAATTACTGCCTAAACCTCCTGAAGAAAGAAATGATTACATGCCATGGCCTTCATACCCGATGCTGCTGAAGACTACCACTTCACATGAAGAAGGAGTCAACCGGCAATGGGCTGTTGCCACCAAAGAATTTATTGGTGATGAAAATGGTAATCTGAAAGCACTGAAAATCGTAGACCTTGAATGGAAAATTGTGGATGGCCGGCCAGCTCAATTTGTTGAAGTGGCTGGTAGCGAAAGAGAGATTCCATGTGAACTGGCTTTACTGGCCATGGGTTTTGTACATCCGCAACATATCGGATTTATCAGTGACCTTGGTATAGGTCTTGATGAAAGGGGAAATGTAAATGCATCCGAAAAAGACTATCGTACTAATATCTCTAAGATTTTCGCAGCCGGCGATATGCGCAGAGGCCAAAGCCTGGTGGTGTGGGCCATCAGCGAAGGACGGGAATGTGCCCGTAAAGTAGATGAGTTTCTGAATAATAATGCTCCCAGCATGTTAGAATCCAAAGACACAATCCTTCAATTTCAAGCTAGTTAAGTCAAAGGAATTCTCAAATTATTAAGTATTAAAATTTATTAATATTTAATATTTTGAACAAATTATCAACTATCTTAATAAAAAATTGAAATAATATGATAAACTAACACATGTTAATGTCATATTTTAATATTTTTATGCATAATACTTTGAATTATATATTTATTTAATGTTTAACTAAAAACCTAGCTCATGAGTAAAAGAAAAGCAAAACAGATCTTGCCATTTGTACTGTTGGTTGCGGTAGCTATCATTGCCATGTTTGTTAAACCTTCAGCCGATTATGTTCCGGGAGAGGCTGATCCCCAGTATAGCTCTTCGGATATTGCCTGGGTACTGGTATCTACAGCACTGGTATTTTTGATGACACCCGGCCTCGCCTTTTTTTATGGTGGGATGGTGAACCGTAAAAATGTTATATCAACAATGATCAAAAGCGTAGTTGCTGCCGGTATTGTTGGTGTGTTATGGGTGATTTGCGGGTTCAGTCTTGCTTTTGGAGAATCCGTCAACGGTCTTATTGGCAATCCTTCAACCTATGCCTTTTATGATGGTGTGAAATCCGGGGCTGCATGGCCATTAGCCAACACCATTCCGTTATCACTATTCTCCCTCTTCCAATTAATGTTCGCTATCATAACACCCGGACTGGTAGTAGGTGCCGTTGCAGAACGTATCCGCTTCACTTCTTATGTTCTCTTTATTGTACTATTTGCCTTGCTGGTATATGCACCAGTTGCACATTGGAGCTGGCATCCGGAAGGCTTCCTTGCAAAAATGGGTGCCTGGGACTTTGCAGGTGGTACGGTTGTACATATTACTGCAGGTTGTGCTGCTCTTGCCGGAGCCATGGTATTGAAGAGAAGAAAGTCGCACATTGAAAATAAAGAGATCCCACCTGCGAATGTTCCTTATGTATTAATCGGAACAGGTTTGCTTTGGTTTGGCTGGTTTGGATTCAATGCTGGTTCAGCAGTTGGTGCCACACCACTGGCAGTAAATGCATTCGGTACTACTACTACCGCTGCTTCTTCTGCAGGTCTCGCATGGATGTTCTTTGATATTATTAAAGGCAAAAAACCATCTGTACTTGGTTTCTGTATTGGTGCCGTAGTTGGCCTGGTCGCTATCACACCAGCAGCGGGTTATGTGGGAATACCTCAAAGTATCATCATTGGCCTGGTTGGTGCACTGGTTTCTAATATTGCAGTAAGTATTAAGCAGAAATCCAAGCTGGATGATACACTTGATGTATTCCCTTGCCACGGATTAGGTGGTATGGTAGGTATGCTACTCACCGGGGTATTTGCCAGTACTGCTGTACATGGGATCAAAGACGGACCTAATGGTTTGTTCTATGGAAATCCTGGCTTCTTCTTTACCCAGTTAAAGGCGATGGCTATCGTAGTTGCCTATAGCTTTACTGTTTCATATGGTATATTCAAGTTTATCAACTTCGTTATTCCGATGAGAGTTAGTGAAAGTGAAGAAGAAGAAGGGCTTGATGCCACCCAGCATGATGAAAAATACCTCCAGGGAACATTATTGGTTCACAACAATGGTACTATAGAAGAAAAACCAGTAGAGCACTAAGTAAATAAAATCGAAAAAGGCACTGCATTAAGTGGGATAAACTTCTCGCAAAAGCTTATTCCTGCTGTGCCCTTTTCTTAACATCTAAAATGTATTACAATGTTACAAAAACTTTTTGTGGCAGCCTTCAGTTTGCTGTCATATACCCTCTCAATAGCCCAGACAGCTTCTGTTTCAATAGATTCAACTGCTGCTTCACCCGCAGAAGATAAAAAAGAACCCGTCTTAACGATCACCGGTTCGGTAGATGCCTATTACCGGAATGATCTGGCAGATGTAAAAACAAATAGTTATACCAGCTTCACTCCCCTGCACAATTCATTTGCACTGGGAATGGCCAGTGTAAAGTTTGAACATAAAGGAAAGAAAGTAAGTGCTGTTGCCGACCTGGGTTTTGGTCCAAGGGCAAGGGATTTTGCCTATACAGATGACGGGGTTACACAGGCAGTTAAACAAGCATATGTTTCCTATTCTCCCGCCGATTGGATAAAATTAACGTTGGGTACCTGGGGAACACATGTGGGGTATGAATTACTGGACCCGCAGCTAAACAGGAACTACAGCATGAGTTATATGTTCACCAACGGCCCTTTCTCACATACTGGTTTGAAAGCAGAAGTAACAAAGGGCAAACATGGCGTAATGCTGGGTGTAGCTAACGCAACAGATTACAGAATACCACCTGATGGCCAAATCAATAAGAAGTTCATACTGGCCCAGTATAGTTTTGCCCCAACAGACATGTTGAAATTTTACCTGAACTATGTTGGTGGTCAGAATCCTGATACATCCAAAACCAATCAATTTGATGCAGTTGTTACTGCCAAATTCAGCGACAAGTTCAATATTGGATTTAATGGTACAGTGAACTCCACCCAGGTATGGGACGGCACAAAAAACCTCGAAAGCAAAGCCTGGTGGGGTTCCGCGTTATACCTGAATTATGATCCGCAGGCATGGTTTGGATTAACTCTCCGTGGTGAATTATTCAGTGATAAGAACCAGTTTAAGGCATTCAGTTCTTCATCGGAAGGAGGAAACATTTTTGCGACCACTCTTTCTGCCAATTTTAAAACAGGTGGTTTTATTTTCATTCCAGAGTTCAGACTGGATAATGCTAACAAGAATGTATTATTTATTAATAAAGATGGAGCGTTTACCAAATCAGCAGCAAGCTTCTTAATTGCTGCGATCTATTCGTTCTGATAAAATACTAATAAAGACTCTAAGTGGCAAGCAATCGTTAGCGGCCTTCTGTTTCTACAGAGGGCCTTTTTATATCAATGGCTCCTGCTGGCTGAGGCAATGGAAACTACCCAGTCCCCAGATAATATCAGAAGAATCTATTCCCACCACTTCTCTTGATGGAAAGCAATCCTGAATTATGCGAAGGGCTTTCTCATCTCTTTCAGAACGGAATGTCGGCACTATAACAGACCTGTTGGCAATATAAAAATTGGCATAAGAACAAGGCAGCCGCTGATCTTCATATATCAGCTCCTCCGGCATGGGTAATTCCACAATATTGAGTTGCTTGCCGTTGATCAAACGCATTTCTTTTAATTGCCTGAGATTATGCTGAAGCAACACATAGTTCTCGTCATTTTTATCTTCTTCAATAACTGTTATGACTGTGTCTTCATTGACAAATCGAACTGTATCATCAATATGGCCATCCGTATCATCGCCTACAATTCCTTCATCTACCCAAAGTACCTGCTCCATTCCGTAATAATTACAGAGATATTCTTCAATTTCCTGCTGAATCAAATGTGGATTGCGATTGGGATTCAGCAAACAGGCCGTTGAAGTGATTACAGTTCCCTTTCCATTAAACTCTACTGATCCGCCTTCCATTACAATACCCGGATGGAAAACCGGGATATTAAAATGCTTACCAATCAATGTAGGTACCATATCATCTAAATCAAAAGGCGGATACTTATTGCCCCAGGCATTATAACCCCAGTCAACAATTACTTTTTTAATTTCTGCAGCAGGATTAATTAAAAATGCAGGCCCATGATCCCTGCACCAGGCATCATTGGTCGGGTGAAAGAAAAATTCAATCTTAGTTAAATCAACTTCTTCCTTCTGTAAATGTCCAATCGCAAATGACCTCATAGCTTCATCAGCTACGTTAATCCGGACAAGTTCTCCCTTTGTCAATTCTTTAATGAACTTTATGTAAGATGGGTATATGGTATGGATCTTTCCCGGCCATGAGGCCTCCTTATGTGGCCAGCTGAGCCAGGTAGCAACATGTGGAGCGAATTCAGCAGGGAAATGGTATCCCAGGTCCCTGGGAGTTGGTTGTACTGTCATTAATCTTCGTCAATAAATCGTTTGGTAATTGGTTGGTAAGAATCAATTCTCCTGTCTCTCATAAATGGCCAGTGAGTCCTGTACTGATCAGTTTTGGAAAGATCCAGCTCAAGCACTTTTATTTCTTCCTCTTCATGTGATGCTTTGTATAAAATCGTTCCGAAGGGATTAGAAACAAAAGAACCACCCCAGAATTTCATCGCACCATTCTGTTCAAGCCCCACACGATTCACACTCACCACATGAACACCATTGGCAACTGCGTGACTTCTTTGAATCGTTTGCCATGCTCCATATTGTTCCGTGTTGGTTGCTTCATCCTGCGCTGTGGCCCAACCTATAGCTGTTGGATAGAATAATATTTCGGCACCCATCAATGCAGTAATCCTTGCTGCTTCCGGATACCATTGGTCCCAGCAGATCAATACACCAATTGTGGCGAATTTTGTTTTCCATATTTTATATCCCAAATCACCCGGAGTAAAATAAAATTTCTCATAGTAAGCCGGATCATCCGGGATATGCATCTTGCGGTACTTACCTAAATAACTTCCATCAGCATCTATCACTGCCGTGGTATTATGATATAATCCCTGTGCTCTTTTCTCGAATAAAGAAGCAATGATAACTACGTTCAACTCTCCTGCCACTTTCTGCAATGCTTCTGTTGAAGGTCCGGGAACAGGCTCTGCCAGTTTGAAGTTGTCATAATCTTCGGCATCACAGAAGTACAACGAGGTGAAGAGTTCCTGCAGGCAAACGATCTGTGCGCCACCAGTAGCGGCTTTCCTGACCCCTTCAATTGCCCTGGCAAGGTTCTCTTCTTTTTTACTGGTACAACTCATTTGCACCAGGCCAACTTTCACATTACTCATAGTTACTATTTGAGGAGCAAAAATAGTTGTTTGAAATTTATCCTCTATGCCGAATTTCTTCCGGCATTAATAATCCCAAACGAACAGCGCATGGCTAGCTTTTCATAGGTCTCTTTTGTATGTGCCGGTGCTAACTGTTCATCCAGTTCCCTTATTTTAGTTAATGCATACTGCTGTATCGTTACCAGTGGCAACACTATTCTTTCCCTCATCTGGATAGATAATTGCTCCACAGGATAATCAGCCATCAGTTCGTTATGACCAGTAATTTTGAACAAATATTGCTTGGTCAGCTCATATTCATCATAGATCATTTGCCATAACTCTCCGAACTGCTTGTGTTTTGCCAGGAAAGCAGTGAGTGGAAAAAAGGATTTCATCATGGCCATCTCACAGTTATCGAGTAATGTGCGGAAGAATAATGACTGATGATACAGTTTCTGTAACTGCAATAATTTCCCCTGCTTCTCCATTTGCTGTAAAGCTGAGCCCACTCCATAATACCCGGTAACATTTTGCTTCAACTGGCTCCAGGATCCGGCAAAAGGGATAGCCCTCAGATCTTTCAATGATAAACCAGATGCGGCCCCCCTCTTTGCAGGACGACTGCCAATATTTGTTTCGCTATAAAACCGCAGCGGGCTTACCTGCAATAAATAATCAGCGAGATATGGATGTTCTTTCAATAACCTGTACGCTTTATATCCTTCTTCTGCCAGTTCCTGTAAAAGATTTTCCTCATTTTCACTCAACGTTATATCCCGGTTTGAGAAAAGATCATTAGAAATACCTGCATTCAATAACTGCTCAATATTGAATTGGGCAGCATCAACTGTTCCAAAATTCGAGCTGACAGTTTGCCCCTGTATTGTCAGTTGAATTTCTTTATTCGAGATATTATGCCCCATAGAAGCGTAAAACTTATGTGTTTTACCTCCACCCCTTGAAGGAGGGCCACCCCTGCCATCAAAAAATATCACATTCACACCATGCTCCCTGGATATTCTTGTCAGTTCCTCTTTTGCTTTGTAAATACTCCAGTTAGCCATCAGGTATCCGCCATCCTTGGTACCATCAGAAAAACCAAGCATAATGGTCTGCTGATTGCTCCGTCGCTTTAAATGTTCGCTGTAAACAGGGTGTGCATACAAAGTACGCATCACTTTAGCCGCCTCCTGCAGATCGTCAATTGTCTCAAACAACGGGACAATATCGATGTTTAACTCCTCCTTCTTCCAACCAGCTAATAGAAAAAGTCCATATACTTCCATCGCATTCAACGCACTGTTACACTGGCTGATTATATAGCGACAGCAGCCATCCGTTCCATTGTATTGCTGAATTTCTTTTACTGTCCTGATAGTTTTCAGTGTATCCTGCGACAGCTTGTCGGATAAGGTATCTGCATTTGCTATCCCTGTGATCGATGATAATATATCTATCTTTTCTTGCTCCGCAAGATCTGCATAACCTGCAGGCAGTAACTGCTGATCACTGGCAATATCCTGTAACACCTTGCCATGTACAGAACTGTCCTGTCGGATATCCAATGATGCAAAATGCAACCCAAATACTTCTATCTTATTGATCAGGTTATTCACCATATGCAGGAATAATCCATTATGCTGATGAATAATCACTTCCTTTATTTGATTGAGTGTGTTGAGGATTTCATCCTTTTGAAGATTCGTTTTATACCCGGGAATAAAAAGATTGTTGTACAATTTGTTTTCAAGTTCCTGCAGCAACACTTCAACGCCTTCAAATGTTAACCTCCTCCTGAGCTTTCTCACATCCATATAATAACACTTAACTATACTTCCACGCAATGCATTCGATACCTGCAGTGTAATATCACTGGTTACAAAAGGATTACCATCTCTGTCGCCACCGGGCCAGAATCCCATGCGGATAACAGGATTATTTTTACTTATTGCATCAGGAAACTGGTTTTTTAATGATGAAATTATTCTTCCTGCTGCCGGATAGAAAACATTTTCCAGGTACCATATCAGGCTTACAGCTTCATCGTAAGGAGTAGGTTTTTTCTTTTTGAAAAAAGGTGTTTTACCTAACTGCTGCAGGTACGTGTTGATAAGGTTAGTATTATTTTCTGCCAATGCTTTTGCCAGATCATTAATGATACCCAGGACAGATCCCGGGTAAAACTGGGTAGGGTGTGCAGTCAGCACCAGCCGAACGGCAAAATCTTTCAGCTTCTCCGCCAATTCATCTTCTTTATTTCCCTGCAGCACCTCCGACTCCAGGTGCTTTAATGTACCTACTCCGTTCAGGTCATTCACATTCTTAAATGCAGCATCCTCGAGTGCATCAAACAATACTACTTGCCGCTCTATATACTGAACAAAACGGAACAACAGATCGTTTCTCTCATCTGTTTTTGTATAAGTTGTATGCTTATTAAAGAAATCCTCAATAATGTCCACGGGGCTAAGCTTCTTCTTATACCCTTCTTCACAATTATTTGACAAAAGAGATAACAGTATTCCCGTTTTTTCAATACGATGAAAAGGAAGCGAGGTAAAAAGACTATTGTACAACTGAAAGCGGATACCCACTTCGTTCCTGAACTGCTGCAAAGCCCTGCCAGATTGATGATCCATTTTGTTGGTTTATAAAATTTCAAAAAGATATAGCAAGCAGGAATTATGAAAATACTTTATTTCTGCAAGAATACCCTGATTGCTATGCCCATATTGCATAAAAAATGCCCCCGGTATTCCGGAGGCATTCATATTGAACAGATGTTGGCTTCTTATTATTCAGCAGCTTTCTCTTCTGTTGCAGGAGCTTCCGCTTTATCAGTTGCTTCTGTTTTCTTCTTTGCACCACCAGAACGGCGGGTTTTCTTAGCCGCTGCTTTTGCTTCACCTTTACCCTTACCATAAATCTCATTGAAATCCACCAGCTCAATCATTGCTGTATCAGCATTATCGCCGGGGCGAAAACCTAATTTAATAATACGGGTATATCCACCGGGACGACCAGCTACTTTTTCAGCTACATTGCTGAACAGTTCTTTCACTGCTTCTTTATCCTGCAGGTAACTGAATACCACACGACGCTGATGCGTGGTATTCTCCTTACCTTTTGTTATCAATGGTTCTACATACACCCGTAAAGCTTTTGCTTTTGCAGTAGTGGTAACAATCCTTTTGTACTGGATCAGCTGGCAGGCCAGGTTGCTTAATAAAGCATCTCTGTGTGCTTTCTTTCTGCCCAGGTTTTTTACTTTGTCTCCGTGACGCATGACGTTTAAGTTTTATTCGGTTGTACCGTGTCAGGAATTACAACCTACATTATTAAAAAAATAGCGATTGACTTTTAAAGTCAATCGCCAGTATTTAGAATTCGCTCAGATCAATGCCTAACTTCACTAAATCCATTCCGAAATGCAGGCCTCTTTCAGTCAGCACTTGCTCAATCTCAGCCAGTGATTTCTGACCGAAGTTGCGGAATTTCATCAGGTCTTCCTGCTCATACTGCACCAGCTCACTCAGCGAGTTAATCTTGGCAGCTTTTAAACAGTTGAAGGCGCGAACGGAAAGGTCCAGATCTTCTAATGGAGTCTTCAATACTTTACGCAATTGCAAAGTTTGTTCGTCCACTAAATCTTCTTTCTTCTCTTCTTTATTATCGAAAGTGATGTTCTCATCAGTGATGATCATCAGATGCTGAATCAGGATTCTTGAAGCCTGCTTCACAGCTTCTTCAGGATGGATAGTACCATCTGTAGAAACTTCCATGATCAGTTTTTCAAAGTCTGTTCTTTGCTCCACACGGGTATTCTCGATAGTGTACTTCACATTCTTAATAGGAGTGAAGATTGCATCAATCGGGATATATCCCAGAGGTGCATCTTTAGGTTTGTTATCTTCTGCAGGTACATAACCACGGCCTTTACCAATGGTCAGTTCTATATCCATCCTGGCAGATGAGTCAAGAGTACAGATAAGCAGATCAGGGTTCATGACCTGGAAAGTCTGAGTACCTTCACCAATCATACCGGCTGTGAATTCTGTTCTGTTCTTTATTGATAAAATGATCTTTTCGTTAGACACTTCATGATCAGCTATCTTTTTGAAGCGAACCTGTTTCAGGTTCAGGAAAATTTCCACCACATCTTCGCTGATACCTTTCATGGTTGCAAATTCATGCTCTACTCCTTCAATCTTCACACCAATGATAGCATAACCTTCCAGCGAGTTCAATAATACACGGCGAAGTGCATTACCGATAGTTACACCATAACCAGGCTCCAGCGGACGAAACTCAAACTGAGCTTCAAAATCCGTAGCCTTTTGCAGAATGATCTTATCAGGTTTTTGGAAATTAAGGATTGCCATATTTTAATTGTTAGGTTTTAAATGATTGTGTATACCGGCAGTGTAGTCTGTTAATTGTGAAATTCACATTACTTAGAATACAACTCGACGATCAGTTGTTCTTTGATATTCTCAGGAACACTTTCCCTTTCAGGATACGTAATGAAAGTACCTTTGAATTCAGTTTCATTCCAATCCAGCCAGCTGAACTTCGGATTCTTTGCACGAACCACACTGGTGATTGACGTTCTGTCCTTGCTACCATCCTTAATAGTAACAACATCACCCGGGGTCAATTGAAAAGAAGGAACATTCACCACTTCGCCATTTACTTCAATGTGTTTGTGGCTTACCAACTGGCGGGCAGCAGGACGGCTTGGCGCAATACCCATACGGAAAACTGTGTTATCCAAACGGGCTTCCAGTAATTTGATAAGGTTTTCACCCGTTACACCTTTACGGCGGGCTGCTTCCTCAAATGTTTTACGGAATTGCTTTTCCAATACACCATAAGTGTATTTGGCTTTTTGCTTTTCGCGGAGCTGTAAGGCGTATTCACCAAGTGTTTTACGCTTACGCTTTTCACCATGCTGACCGGGAGGGTTACTGTTTTTACCCAACCATTTACCATTGCCTAAAATAGGCTCTCCAAAAATGCGGGAGATCTTGGTCTTTGGACCATTGTACCTTGCCATAGTTTTTATTCATTTACGCTTTTTTGTAACGGTGCGCTGATCAGTAAAAGCGTTAAAAATCAATCAGGCACCCTTTCTTAAAATGAAACCAAATTGGCTCAAAATATGTATATGCCGATGTCTGAAGTATGAGGTCTGAAAGGTCGTTTACATATGAAGCTGTTATCCGACTTCTAACTTTCTGACATCTTTATTAAACTCTTCTTTTCTTAGGAGGACGGCAGCCGTTGTGTGGCAACGGAGTTACGTCTTTGATCATCACTACTTCAATGCCGCTCTGGGAAAGAGAACGGATTGCACTTTCACGACCTGATCCTGGTCCTTTTACATATACATCCACTCTTTTTAAACCAGCATCAAATGCAGTTTTAGCAGCATCTGAGGCAGCCATCTGTGCGGCATAAGGTGTGTTCTTCTTAGAACCTCTGAATCCCATTTTACCTGCACTGCTCCAGGAGATAATCTGGCCGGTTTTGTTGGTAAGGCTGATGATAATGTTGTTGAATGTAGCAGAAATGTGTGCATCACCGTATGCGTCCACTTTCACCACTCTTTTTTTGGCTGCCGCTTTTGCGCTGGTAGCCTGTTGCTGTTGTTGTGCTTTTGCCATAATTTCTTGTACCGAGGTAATCTTTACTTTTAATAATTTCTTTCAGTTTCCCGAAAGACTGAATCAACCCTCCTGCTGACTTACGAAGCTATCCGGCGCTGATTCAATTTTATGTAAGTCGTTTTCGCCAGGCTCAAATTAACAGTGATTGTCGTCCTGAGCTCCGGCGAAGAATTATTTCTTAGGCGCTTTCTTTTTACCGGCAACCGTTTTTCTTTTACCTTTCCTGGTACGGCTGTTGGTTTTTGTACGCTGGCCACGAACCGGCAGACCTTTACGATGGCGGAGACCACGGTAGCAGGCAATATCAAGCAAACGCTTAATACTCATCTGCACTTCTGAGCGAAGCTGACCTTCTACTTTCAGCTCTTCCGTAATAGTATTACGGATAGCATTCAGTTCCTCATCATTCCACTCATGTACTTTCTTGCTGCGGTTAATATTATGCTTGTCAAGAATGTACTTGGCAGTAGAAGGACCAATACCATATATATAGGTAAGCCCTATTTCTCCTCTTTTATTTTTTGGTAAGTCAACACCGGCAATACGAGCCATATTATTATTTTGATTTAAGTTCCAAGAAACAAATCTCAAATCTCAATTTGGTTCTTGCTTTTGATTTTAGTTTTCTTTAATTATCCCTGCCTTTGCTTAAAGCGGGGGTTCTTTTTGTTAATTACATAAAGCTTACCCTTACGACGTACAATTTTGCAGTCGACGCTACGCTTTTTAATAGATGCTCTTACTTTCATTTTTTTTGCTTTTAGCTTTCAGCTTTCGCTTCAAGCATTATTTGTACCTGAAATTAATTCTACCCCTTGTCAAATCATATGGCGAAAGTTCCACTCCCACTTTATCACCCGGTAAGATACGGATGTAGTGCATTCTCATTTTTCCAGAGATGGTGGCCAGTATTTCGTGGCCATTTTCCAGTTTAACCCTGAACATAGCGTTCGATAAGGCCTCCAGGATAATACCATCTTGTTTAATGAGCGGTTGTTTCGACATAGAAATTTTAGGGCTGCAAAGATAGGCGGATGCACCCGAAAAAAGAAGAAACCCCGATCTTTTTTCGGGGTTATGTGGAAAAACATGCTTGATTTGGCTCAAGAAAAGAATTCAGACCGGCTCAGGCCATATCCAGGTGTACTTTGGTCATGTCCAGGTACAGGTTCTGAAGCTCATGAACTGACAGCGGAAAGCTAAAATGACGCCTGTCCTCCCGCCACCACATCTCCACATTTGAAAAATCGCCTTTTTTGGGGGTTACCAACCGGAATGAGTCTTTTTTGTATTTCACTCCACCATCCGCATCCTCTTTGGTAAATCCCAGCCGGACTAGCTGGGGCTCATCCAGGGGTACGGCATGCATGTCCTCTGGGCTGTACCAGAATTCCTGCACACCGTTATCCACCAATGCCTGGTGCTCTTCCCGGCTAACCCGGACAACTGTACCTTCTCTCATCACTCCATCGTCGTCAACCCTGATGATATCGCCTTCTTTAAGATTTGTGATTTTTAGCATAGCAAATCGTTTTAGTTATCCGAATATAAAAAACTTT
>Ga0209573_1002068_pt1 | contig 27214 bp, 20 predicted proteins | sample TNRBio252014_DNA_FD_185870 | JGI IMG/M metagenome (GOLD analysis project Ga0209573, IMG submission 185870) | Wastewater treatment Type I Accumulibacter community from EBPR Bioreactor in Madison, WI, USA - TNR Reactor_6/25/2014_ DNA (SPAdes)... | ecosystem: Engineered > Bioreactor > EBPR >... | reverse complement strand
TACCGCGAGGCGTTGGAGATTTCCCGCGAGGCCCTCGGTCCCCGCCACCCGGATGTGGCGATCCGGCTCAACAACCTAGCCGAACTGCTCCACGCCACCAATCGCGCCGCCGAAGCCGAACCGCTCTTTCGCGAGGCGCTGGCGATTGGCCGCGAGGCTCTCGGTCCCCGCCACCCGTATGAGGCGGTCGGGCTGAACAACCTTGCCCTGCTACTGGCGGACACCAACCGCCCCGCCGAGGCCGAACCGCTGTACCGCGAGGCGCTGGAGATTTCCCGCGAGACCCTCGGGCTCCGCCACCCGGATGTGGCGATCCGGCTCAACAACCTCGCCTGGCTGCTGCACGAAACCAACCGCGCCGCCGAGGCGACGCCGCTTTACCTCGACGCCCTCGCCATCCTTCGCGCCGCGTTGGGCGACAGCCACCCCACTACCAACACCATCGCCTCCAACACGCTTATCCACCTGCGCCAGCACGCGCCGGATCACCCCGATCTGCCCGCACTCGCCGCGGCCTTTCCCTGACAAAGGCGGCACCACCGCGCCCGCTTCATCTTGCCCTAAATACTCAACTGTTTCCCGCCAGCCCGGCCCAGGTCGGGCGGTCGAGCGAGAAGGCGTCATGCGTGCGCAGATAGCCGCTGCCGAACGACCGCGCGACCAGATCGAGCGCGTCGGTATCCACATGGCCGCGCGCGGCGTCCTTGAGATAGCGGTCCTCGATATGCACCGCCAGCACCCGGCCGATCACCACGCATTGATGCGGCCCGGTCACCAGCGAGGACAGCATCCGGCATTCAAACGCCACCGGGCTGGCGGCGATGCGCGGCGGGGCGATGTGCTGGCTGGGCAGGGTTTGCAGCCCGGCCAGCGCCAGTTCATCCACCCCCCTCGGGGCATCGGCGGCGGTCAGGTTCATCGCCTGCACCAGCCGCTCGGGCACCAGATTGATGACGAACTCCCCGCTCGCCAGAATATTCGCCGCCGTGTCCTTGAAGCCGCGCTCAGGGTCGGCCAGGAGGCCCAGCGCCACCGTCGGCGGGGCCGAGCCCATGACGTTGAAAAAGCTGAACGGCGCCGCGTTGACGCCGTCAGCCCCCTTGGTTACCACCCAGGCGATCGGGCGCGGGATCACCGTCGCCGCCAGCAGTTTGTAGGCGATGGCGGTGTCGATCTGGTCGAGGTCAAAGCGCATCAGTCGGGCGTCGCGTTGACAACCGGGTGGCGGATCATGCCGATGCCCTCGACGCAGGCCACCACCACATCCCCCGGCCAGAGCCATTCCTGCGGCTTGCGCCCCGCGCCGACGCCCTCGGGCGTGCCGGTGGCGATGATGTCGCCTGGTTCGAGCGTGATGACGCGGCTGAGGTCGGCGACCAGTTCATCGACCTTGAACAGCATCTTGGCGGTGTTCGAGCGTTGCTTTTCCACCCCGTTGACCGTCAGCCACAGGTCCAGCGCCTGCGGATCGGGGATTTCGTCGGCGGTGACGATGCAGGGGCCGAAGGGGGCAAAACCGTCCATCCCCTTGGAGACGATCCACTGCCCGGCGCGGCGGTTGTCGCGCGCCGAGACGTCGATCATCACCGAATAGCCAAAGACATGGCCCAGCGCATCGACCCGCGCGACCCGGCGCGCGGTGGTGCCGATGATCGCCGCCAGTTCGACCTCCCAGTCCAGTTGCTGGGTGATCTCGGCATCATGCGGGATCGCCTCGCCGGGGCCGATGATCGCGGTCGGCGGTTTCGAGAAGATCACTGGCTGGCGCGGCAGGTCGGCCGAGGTATCGAGCGCCGACGAACTTTCCGCGATATGGTCGAGATAGTTCAGCCCGATGCCAAAGACGTTCTTGCGCGGCCGCGGGATCGGCGCCAGCAGGCGCACATTGGCCAGAGCGGTGGCGGTGCCGGGCGGAAAGCGCCCCTCGCAGTCGGACACGCATTCGCGCAGGGCCTCCAGCCCCGGACGGCCGAGGTCGATCAGCCCCAGCATGGAGTCGGGCAAATTTTCGCCCAGCGCCTCGCCCAGCGCGGCCACATCGACCACCAGATCGCCCGCCAGCACGCCCAGACGCGCGCCTGCCTCGACCGAGGCGCGAAAAGTCACCAGTTTCATGGAATGTCCTTACTTCAGGGGCTGATAGCCGCCGTTTTCGCCGAAAGCCTGCTCGCGGTAAAGCCCCAGCGCCCGCATCACCGGCAGGTCGTTCAGGCAGAACAGACAGGCGTCGTCGCGGTCCGAGGCGTTGACGTGCTCATGCCAGGCCCAGGACGGCACGCAGAAGATGTCGCGCTCTTGCCAGTCATAGCGCTTGCCGTTGATGATCGAATGGCCGCGCCCCTTGGCGACGTGATAGAGATAGCTGCCGGTGTGGCGGTGCGCCTTGGTGTGTTCGCCGGGGCGCAGCATCTGCATGCTGGCGCCCAGCGTGCGCATCACCGGCCCGTTGGTGGCGGGGTTGACGTATTCCATCATCACGCCGTCAAACGGGCTGCCATCGGTGCACGAGCCATATTTGCCCAGCGCCTCGTAGGTGGGCGCCCATTCGTATTTGAACATCGGGCTATAGCCCTTGCTCCAGGCCCCGCCCGAGGGGGTCAGCCCGGCATTGCCCCAGGTTTTCGTCATGTCGTCAACGGGATAGCCGACAGCTTGGCCCAGATCGGGGTGGACCTCGTAGAAATTCGCCTCCATCGCGTTGACAAAGGGGATGTCCAGCCCGTCTTGCCACAGGCAGGTGGTGCCCTCGGCGGCGACGCCATGTTCGTGCCAAGTGCCGTTTGGTGTCAGCACGAAGTCATTGGCGCCCAGCGTCATCTTGTGGCCATCGACCACGGTATAGGCGCCACGCCCCTCGATGATGAAGCGGATCGCGCTGGCCGAGTGGCGATGCGCGCTGGCCACCTCGCCGGGGTTCATCACCTGCAAGCCGGCATAGATCCAGCCGACCGCCGCCGCGACATCGGTGCGTCCGGGGTTGTTGAGATAGATCACCCGGCGCCCCGCCTTTTCGGGCGTCACCAGATCGACCGAGCGGATCACATGGTCGCGCAGGTCCTTGTAGCGCCAGACCACTGGCACCGACTGGCTTTGCGGCTCCCAGGGTTCGATCTTGTTGGCGACCGTCCACAGGGCGCCCGCGTTGAAGGTCTCGAGTTGGTCGTAATAGGCCAGCAGTTCCGGCGTATCCTCGACATTCGCCCGTCCGGCGACATCCTCGCGGTGGTTTTCGCGTGCCTTGGCCATCGCCAACCCTTTCCCCATGCTGATGCGCCAGAGTGGCGCAGGTTTTTATCGACAGCAACAGTTATTTTCGAAAATCCGACTCACGCCCGCCGTGCGGTGGCCGCAGGCTGGAAATGCGCGACGACAAAATCCTCGGTGCGGCGGTAGTGTTCGGCCAGCAAGGCCACCGCCCGGTCGCTGTCGCGGGCCAGCGTCGCCTCGGCCATCGCGCGATGCTCGGCGTCGATGTCGCGGCCGTGGGCGGCGCGCTGCGCCGTCAGGCTCTGCGTGCGGTAGCGTTCGGATTCGGCATAGAGTTTTTCAAAGAACCCCAGCAGCCAGCGCGAGTCGCAGGCGGCGATCAGCGCCAGATGAAAGGCATGGTGGCGCTGTTCCAACGCCTCGCCCGCCCCCTCGCCGCGCTGCGATTGCAGCGACAGCGCGTGCAGGGCGCCGACGATCCCGGTCTCCCAGGCATCGCCGCCCTTGGCGATCGACAGCCGCAGGGCCTCGGTCTCGATCAGGATGCGCGCTTGCGTGGTGTCGGCCAGTTCGGCCAGCGACAGCGGCGCAACCCGAAACCCCTTGAGCGAGATGGCATCCACCAGCCGTTCAGCCTGCAGGCGGTTCAGGGCTTCGCGCAGGGGTGACATGCCCATGCCATAGCGCTCGCACAGCATCGCCATGCGCAGCGGCAGCCCCGGCGCCAGCGCCCCGGTGATGATGTCGCGGCGCAAGGCGGAATAGGCGGTATCGGCAAGGGTCATGGCGGCGTCCTGTGGTCTGCGTCCACTGTGCCCGAGCGGGCGCCGGGGGCAAGGGGGATTTTCGAAAATCAGCGCGTTTCTCGGCCTTGCGCGCCCCGTTCCCCCCGCCGCCAATCCCCGCTATACGGGTCCGCATGACCGAGCCCGCCCCCCTTCGCGCGCGAGACCGCGCCCTCACTGTCTGGATCTGGCGCGACCACATCCGGCGTTGGTGGCCATTGCTGCTGGTCGCCCTGGTGGCGATGGTGCTCGACGGCGCGATGCCGGGGCTGCTGAGCCTGATGCTGCAACCGATGTTCGACGAGGTGCTGGTCGCGCGCAACGCCGACATGGTGCCTTGGGTCGCCGGGGGTATCGGCGCGACCTTCGTGGTGCGTGGCCTGGCCTCGTGGGTGTTCAAGACGGTGCTGGCCTATGTCGGCGACAAGGTCATCACCGGCCTGCAGGCCCATCTGACCGGCCACCTGCTGACGCTGGATCAGCGGTTTCACCACGACCACCCGCCCGGCCATCTGATCGAGCGCGTGCGCGGCGACACGCAGGAACTGTCGGTGCTGTTCGACCGCATCCTGCTGGCCGGGGTGCGCGACAGCGTGACGATCCTCGCGCTGATCGCTGCCGCGCTCTATATCGACTGGAAATGGACGCTGATCGCGCTGGTCGGCGTGCCGCTGCTGATCCTGCCTGCGGCGCTGCTGCAACGGCTGGTGCGCAAGATGGGCAGCCGGGCGCGCACGGCCGCCGCTGATGCCTCGACCCGGCTCGACGAGATCTTTCACGGCGTGGTGACGGTGCAGCGCAACGGAATCGAGGCGCATGAGACCCAGCGCCTTGCCAATGTGCTCAAGGCCTATCTCAAGGCGCGGGTGCGCACCGCTGCGGGTCAGGCGGCGATGGGTTCGATGTCGGATTTCGTCGGCGCGCTGGGCTTTGCGCTGGTGCTGACCTTTGCGGGCGGGCAGATCGTCGCGGGCGAGCGCACCGTGGGCGAGTTCATGGCGTTTTTCGCGGCGATCGCCCTGCTGTTCGAGCCGCTGCGCCGGTTGGGCACGCTGAGCGGCGCATGGCAGGCGGTGCTGGCCAGTCTGGAGCGCATCGCCGCGTTGCTGGCGCGCCAGCCCAGCATCACCCAGCCGCAGGGGCCGCTGGCCCCGCTGCCCGAGCCGGGCGCCGAGACCATCCGGTTCGAGGACGTCACCTTTGGCTATGGCGCCGAGCCGGTGCTGCGTGGTCTTTGCCTGACCGCCGAGGCGGGCAAGACGACGGCTCTGGTCGGCCCCTCGGGCGCGGGGAAAACCACGCTGTTCACCCTGCTCACCCGGTTGGCCGACCCACAATCGGGGCGCATCACGCTGGGCGGGCAGGACATCGCCCATATGGATCTGCGCGGGCTGCGCGGGCTTTTTGCCGTGGTGGCACAAGACAGCGCGCTGTTTGACGAGACCCTGCGCGACAATATCCTGCTGGGCGTCGCCGCGCCCGATGACTCGCGTCTGGCCGAGGTGGTGCGCGACGCGCATGTGGCCGAATTCCTGCCCAATCTGCCGCAGGGGCTCGACAGCCGGGCCGGGCCGCGCGGCTCGGCGCTTTCGGGTGGCCAGCGCCAGCGGATCGCCATCGCCCGCGCCCTTGTGCGCAGCGCGCCGATCCTGTTGCTCGACGAGGCCACCTCGGCGCTCGACGCGCGGTCGGAGGCGATGATCCAGCAGGCGCTCGAGCGCCTGGCGCCCGGACGCACAACGCTGGTGATCGCGCATCGGCTGGCCACCATCCGCGGCGCCGACAAGATCGTGGTGATCGAGGCCGGGCAGATCGTCGAGGAGGGCGATCATGCCACCTTGTTGGCCAAGGGTGGCGCCTATGCCCGCCTGCACGCGATGCAATTCGCCGGTGAACCGCGGGGTTAACGGCCACCCTCAGCGCGCCGCGCGCGAGGCGCGGGGTGCCAGCACCGCGGCAAAGGTCACACGAAAGGCCGCCCCGCCCTGCCCCGGCAGATAGGCGATGTCGCCGCCCAGATTGTGCATGATCTCGCGGCAGATCGCCAATCCCAGCCCGGCGCCACCAGCCTGATGGGTGTCGGTCAGCCGGGCGAATTTTTCAAAGATCAGGCCTTGGCTCTCCTTTGGAATGCCCGAGCCGTTGTCGATCAGATCCACCGTCACCTTGCCGCCGCGCAGCCGCATGTCGATGCGCAATTCGGGCTCGGTGGCGTCGCAGTATTTGCGGGCGTTCGAGATCACGTTGATGAACACCTGCGTCAACCGTCCGATGTCGGTGCGCACCGCGATCCCCTCGTCCGGCCCCGAACGGCGGATGGCGAAATGCCGCTGCGGCAGCACCGAATTCGACGCCAGCAGGGCGCGGTCGATCAGGGCGGCCAGATCGGCCTCTTGCAGGTCCAGATTGACCTGCCCGTTTTCCAGCACGCTGAGGTCGAGCAGATCGTCCAGCAACCGGGTCAGGCGGATGCTTTCGTCGTGGATGATCGTCGCATACCGCGCGACCTCGTCGGGCGTCACCTCGTCGTCTTGCAGGATCTCGGAAAACGCCCGGATCGAGGTCATCGGCGTGCGCAATTCGTGGCTGATCTGGCTGAGGAAACTGTCCTTTTGCACGCTCAGCTTTTGCAGCATGGCGTTGGCCTCGCGCAGTTGGCGGGCCGTGCGGGCGAGTTCCTCGGATTTCGCCTCAAGCTGCGCCGAGTGTTCCATGATCTGCGCGGTTTCACTGGCCACGGCCATCAGGTCATCCACTGTCACCAGCCGCCCGCCAACGATCTGCGCGATCATCGCATGCGAGGTGGCGGCGCCGACCGAGCCGGACAATTCGCGTTCCAGCCGGTCGAGGAATTCCGGTGTCGGGTCGGGCAGAAAGCCCGCCTTGCCCTGACGGCGGGTCTCGGATTCAAAGAAGGCCTGCGCCTCGGTGGCGCCAAGGATGCGCTGCGACATCGCCAGCAGGTCCTCGGCCTCGTTCTCGGCTGCCTCGCGCGACCAGCCGCGTGCACCGGGGCGCTCGTCGCCGCTGCCGATATCGAAGACATTGACGAATTGCGCCGATTGCACGCGCTCGACAGGGCTGGGAAAACTGACCAGCGAGCCGGTGATGAAGGCCAGCGCATTCAGGATCAGCGACCAGAAGAGCGCATGCAGCAGCGGGTCCATCCCCTCGACCGCGAACAGCGCATGCGGGCGCAGCCATTCGATGCCAAAGGGCCCCGCGCTCATCACGTCGGCCGACAGCACCACACCGGGGCCAAAGGACGGCAGGAACAGCGTGTAGAACCATGCCAGCGCCCCGGTCACCAGCCCCGCCGCCGCCCCGACCCGGCTGGCGCCGCGCCAATAGAGCGCGCCAACCAGCGCCGGCAGCACCTGCGCCATGCCGGCAAAGGCGATCAGCCCGATGGCCGCCAGCGCGCGCGAGCCGCCCGAGACCGCAAAATACAGATAGCCCAGTGCCAGAATGCCCAGAATCGACAGCCGCCGCGCGTTCAGCACCAGCCCGCGCATGTCGCCCGCCTCGGACGCCGAGGCGCGGCGCGAGGCCAGCCACAGCGGCACGACGATATGGTTCGACACCATCGTCGCCAGCGCGATGGCGGCGATGATGACCATCGAGGTCGCCGCCGAGAACCCGCCCAGAAAGGCCAGCATCGCCAGCGTATCCTGCCCCATCGCCTGCGGCAGGGTCAGCACGAAGAGGTCCGGGTTCATCCCCTCGGGCAGATGCGTCAGCCCGGCGGCGGCAATCGGCAGCACGAAGAGGCTCATCGCCATGAGGTAGAGCGGAAAGGCCCATGACGCGACAGAGAGGTGGGTCTCGTCGGCGTTCTCGACCACCATCACCTGAAACATGCGCGGCAAGGTGACAATGGCGACCCCGGCCAGAAAGGTCAGCCCCATCCAGCGGGCGGGCTGGATGCGCCACTCGGGCCGCTCGACGGCGGTGATGCGCGCGATGATGTCCGAGGGGCCGTCGGCCAGCCCCCAGACCACCCAGACCCCCACCGCAAGCAGGGCGACCAGTTTCACCACGGCCTCGACGGCGATGGCGGTGACGACGCCGTGGTGCTGTTCATTGGCGTCGAGGTTGCGGGTGCCAAAGAGGATGGTGAACAACGCCAGCCCGACCGCCACCCACATCGCCAGTTGCCGCGGCGCCAGCGACTGGTCGGCGGCAAAGGCGCCGAAACTCAGCGCGATCGACTGCAATTGCAGCGCGATATAGGGCGTGGTGGCGCAGACGGCCAGCAGGGTAACCAGCACGCCGATGGCGTTCGACTTGCCATAGCGCGCCGAAATCAGGTCGGCGATCGAGGTGACGCGCTGCGCCTTGCCCACCCGCACCAGTTTGCGCAGCAGCCACCACCAGCCGACAAAGACCAGCGTCGGCCCGAGGTAGATGGTGATGAATTCGAGCCCCGAGCGCGCGGCATAGCCGACGGCGCCGTAGAACGTCCATGCGGTGCAATAGACCGACAGCGACAGGGTGTAGATCAGGGGCGAACGCAGGAAGCGCGGGCTGCGGCCCGCGGCGCGCAGGGTCTCGGCCCGACGTTCGGCCAGCGAGGCGATGAGGAACAGGAACACCACATAGCCCAGCGCCGCCGGGATCAGCACATTGAGTGTCATGGCGCGGCACCCGGCGGTGTCTCGGGCGTTGTCTCGGACGCGGCGGCGCGCGGGCGGGCGGCCTGATCGGCGGCGCGCTGGCCTTCACGGCGCAGATGGCGCGACAGCAGCGCCGCCACCACGATCAGCCCCAGCCACAGCGCAAAGAGATAGATCGCCTCGCCCGCCGTGCCCATGCGCCCGCTTTGTGTCCAGAGCGCGGGCAACAGCGTCAGCACGAACCCCACAACGGGCAGGATGCGCGCGCCGTCCATCACCCGGCGGCGGCGATAGCTCTGGCGTTCGACGAACAGGGGGGCGCGCGGCGCCATGGCGGATCAGACCCCGACCAACTGGCGCACGGCGGCCAGCAGGTCGGCATTGGCAAAGGGCTTGGCCATGAACAGCGAGGCCCCGGCCTCGCGCGCGTGGTCGCGGGCGCCATGCCCGCCGCGCGCGGTCAGCAGGATCACCGGCAGCGCAGCGGTCGAGGGCTGCCGCCGCAGGCTGTGCAGGATGTCAAAGCCGCTGTCGCCGGGCAGCATCACGTCGAGGATCACCAGCGCCGGGGCCTGCGCCTCGATCGCGTCCAGCGCGCCATGGCCCGAATCGTGGACGCCGACCGCCCAACCGTCGCGGCGCAGGATGAAGCGGATCGCTTCCGAGATGTTGGCCTCGTCCTCGATCACCAGCACGCGGCGCCCGCCGCCATGGCCGCCGCCTCCCCCGCTGGTGCGTGGATCGCCCGCCGTTGCCGGATGCGTCAGTCCGGTGCCGTCGTGGCCCATGTCTGCCTTCTCCCCCGCAGGCGCGCCTCCCCCGCCGATGCGCGCCTCGCCCGACTATTGCGCCTTACGGACAGCCTGTCAAAGGTCGACTGAGCCGCTGCGCCCGTCAGCCGACGCCGCGCCACCGCCGGTGATGATCGAGGGCTCGCGCCGGGCGCCGCAGGCGGTGCGCGGGCAGACCCGGCAGGCCGTGCCCACCGGCACAACGGCGGTGGAATCGACCCCGGTCAGCGCCGAGGCCGGGGTCAGCAGCATCGCGGCCTCCCACGCAAAGGGCGGGTCAAACCGAAGGGGGTCGCGCGCCCCGGCCACCGCATGGGCGACAAAGCGCATCGGCGGGCGACCGGCGAACTCCACCGTCGCCCGCAGCGGGCGGTCAGGTTGCACCAGCGCCTGATAGAGCGGCCACAACGGGCAGGCGCCGCCAAAGCGCGGCAGTTGAAAGCCTTCGACCGGGCGGCGCAGCGTCAGCGTGCCCGAACCGTCGCACAGCGCCAGCCCAAAGCGCGGCACGCCACTCAACGGCGGCAGCGTCGCCAGACGGCGGAACAGTTGCGCCAGACCGACGCCGAACTGCCGCGCCAGCGCCTCGGGGGCAAAGCCGCCGCCGCCGGTGGCAAACATCGCGCGCAAGGGCGGTTCGAGCGCGGACAGCGGCAGCGCACGGGCATCGGCCTGCGCCCGCGCCAGCCAGCCCGCTGCCAGTTCGCGCGACGCCGCCGAGGCCAGATCCGCCTGCCCGCCGACCAGCGCCGACCAGTCGCGCGGACCCTCGCCCTCTTCGACCGCCGCGACATGCCAGCCCTGCCGGTCGAGCCAGCTTTCGACCTCCTCCTGCGGGGCGGCCAGCGCGGTATCCTCGCCGGTGCTGTCGAGATAGGCCACCAGCGCCTCGGCCGCGCTGGCCAGCCGGATCGAATCGGCGTGGACATTGGCGTGAAACACCGCGCGCCACTGCGGGTCGAGATCCTCGGATTCAGCCAGAATCGCCGTGGTCGACTGCACCGACGTCGCCGCCGAGACGATCTCGTGCAGCGAGGCCGACAGGTTCGGGTCATGCGCCATGCGGTCCGACAGGCGCTCGACCGTGCGTTCCAACGCCTCGGTGCGGGCGTGCAACAGCGCGATCAGCCCGGCCCAGCCGGGAAAGCGGCCGGTCAGTTCCTCGGCGCGTTCGGTTTCGGCCGGCGACCCGGGGGCGGCGCGGCCCGCGGCGGCGCGCAGGGTCTGGACCAGCGCCTCGCCTGCGCTTTCATCCAGCGCCGAGGCGGGGATCTGCAGCGCCTCGGCGATGGCCTCCAGCACCTTGGGCGTGGCGCGGCGGCGGTTGTGCTCGATGAGGTTGAGGTAACTGGCGGACACCCCGGCCAGCCGCGCCAGATCGGCCTGCCCGAGCCGCCGCGCGTTGCGCAGCGCCCGGATGCGCGTTCCCGACAGGGCGGATTTCGGCATGTCTCAGGCCCCCGTTGCCCCGCCGTTAGACCACGCAGCCCCCAAAGGCGCAAGCCGCGGACGCGGCGCCCGGCAGGGGTGCTGACGAATGCCACTTTTCAGCCGGGGGGGCGTGCCGTATAACCCCGCGTCACAGCCCGCGCGACGAGAGGCCACACCAGGCCCCGCCAGCCCTGAGAGCAACGAGGACGCCCATGAGCAAAGATCACACCACGGCCGATGTGGCCTTCATCAAGGCGCTGGCCGAACTGCTCAACGACAACGACCTGACCGAGATCGCCGTCAAGCGCGAATACGGCGAGAACGACACGCTGAACGTGCGGGTCTCGAAACAGGTGCAGATGGTCGCCGCCCCGGCGCAGCAGGTGACGATGGCCGCCGCCCCGGCGCCCGTGGCCGCCACCAGCGCCGCCCCGGCCGCCGCCGCGCCCGCCTCGGGCGACCCCTCCAGCCATCCGGGCGTCGTCGCCTCGCCGATGGTCGGCACGGTCTATATGGCCGCCGAGCCCGGCGCCGAGCCCTTTGTCACCGTCGGTGCGCAGGTCAGCGCGGGCCAGACGGTGCTCATCATCGAGGCGATGAAGACGATGAACCACATCCCTGCCCCGGCCTCGGGCGTGGTCAAGCGTATCCTCGTCGCCGACGGCAGCCCGGTCGAATACGGCGCGCCGCTGATGATCATCGAATAAGGCGGGGCCGATGTTCGACAAGATCCTCATCGCCAACCGGGGCGAAATCGCCCTGCGGGTGATCCGCGCCTGCCGTGAGATGGGCATCCTTTCCGTGGCCGTGCATTCGACCGCCGACAGCGACGCCATGCATGTGCGCATGGCCGACGAGGCGATCTGCATCGGCCCGCCGCCCTCGGTCGACAGCTATCTGCACATGGCGGCGATCATCTCGGCCTGCGAGATCACCGGCGCGCAAGCGATCCATCCGGGGTATGGCTTCCTCAGCGAAAACGCGACCTTCGTGCAGATGCTCGAAGATCACGACATCACCTTCATCGGCCCCAGCGCGGAACATATCCGCATGATGGGCGACAAGATCACCGCCAAGGAAACCGCCAAGGCGCTGGGCATCCCGGTGGTGCCGGGGTCCGAGGGCGGCGTGCCCGATGTCGAATCGGCCAAGCGGGTCGCCGGGGCGATGGGCTATCCGGTCATCATCAAGGCCACCGCCGGTGGCGGCGGGCGCGGCATGAAGGTGGCCAAGTCCGAGGCCGAGATCGAGGTCGCCTTTCGCACGGCGCGCAGCGAGTCGAAGGCGGCCTTTGGCAATGACGAGGTCTATATCGAGAAATACCTGCAGCGCCCGCGCCATATCGAGATTCAGGTCTTTGGCGATGGCAAGGGCGGCGCGGTGCATCTGGGCGAGCGCGACTGCTCCCTGCAGCGACGCCACCAGAAGGTGTTCGAAGAGGCCCCCGGCCCCGTCATCACCCCCGAGCAGCGCGCCCGCATCGGCGGCATCTGCGCCGAGGCAATCGGCAAGATGCAGTATTCCGGCGCCGGGACGATCGAATTCCTGTTCGAGGATGGCGAGTTCTACTTCATCGAGATGAACACCCGCCTGCAGGTCGAACATCCGGTGACCGAGGCGATCTTTGGCGTGGACCTCGTGCGCGAGCAGATCATGGTCGCGGCGGGCAACCGGCTGTCGATGCGGCAAGAGGATCTGGTGGTCAACGGCCATGCCATCGAGGTGCGGCTGAACGCGGAAAAATTGCCGAATTTCAGCCCCTCGCCGGGCCGGGTGAATACGTTCCACGCCCCCGGCGGGCTGGGCGTGCGGATGGATTCGGCGCTCTATTCGGGCTATCGCATCCCGCCCTATTACGACAGTCTGATCGGCAAGTTGATCGTGCATGGCCGTGACCGGCCCGAGGCGCTGGCGCGGTTGAAGCGCGCGCTGGGCGAACTCATCATCGACGGGATCGACACGACGGTGCCGCTGTTCTTTGCGCTGCTCGAGAATGACGATGTGCTGCGCGGCGACTACAATATCCATTGGCTGGAAAAGTTCCTGGCCGAAAAGCTGGGCTGACGCCGGGGGTTTGGGGGGCGGCGCGCCCCCCTTGGGGACCCTCGTGAAGACTTCAGGCAAGATGAAGGGCCAGGATGCGGCTGACGGCAGAGGTGATCCTGCGCGCCTATGCCTCGGGCGTGTTTCCGATGGCCGAGGACGCCGGCAGCGCGCAGTTGCATTGGTTCGAACCCCGGCAGCGCGGCGTCTTGCCGCTGGAGGGGTTTCATGTCGCGCGCTCGCTGATGCGCACGCGGCGGCGCGGCGGGTTCCGGTTCACCTGCGACCGCGATTTTGCCGGGGTCATGGCGGCCTGCGCGGATCGGCCCGTCACCTGGATCAACCCTGAAATTTCACGCATTTTCAATGAGCTGCACGGCCTTGGTCTGGCGCATAGCGTCGAGGTCTGGCAGCCGGACGGGGCGCTGGCCGGTGGGGTCTATGGGCTGGCGCTGGGCGGCGCATTTTTCGCCGAGAGCATGGTCAGCAAGGTGACCGAGGGTTCGAAGATGGCGCTGGCGGAGCTGGTGGTGCGGCTGCGCGGCAGCGGGTTCGCGCTGCTCGACACCCAGTATCTGACGCCGCATCTGGCCTCGCTGGGAGGGGTGGAGATCAGCCGCGCCGAGTATCGGCGACGGCTGGCGGCGGCGCTGGCGCTGCGGGCCAACGCGGCGATGGCCTTTGCACCGGCCAACCCGGCGCGGGCGGATGGCGCCTTTTGGTCAGAGCAGGCGGTGGATCGGCAGATGCCCGACCAGCCATGACAGGGCGCGGCGCGGCCACGGGCTGTCGGGCTCGTGCCGGGTGATGCGATCGCCGCGCAGCCAGCGCAGATGGCGCCCGTCCTGACGCAGCGCCCAGGCGCGCTCGGGCGCCGACGCCGCGTCAAAGATCGCCCGCAGGTCGGCCAGCAGCGCTGGCTCTTCGATCACCAGCCCCAGTTCGGTGTTCAGGAACGCCGAGCGCAGGTCAAAGTTGAACGAGCCGACAAAGCCGGTGGTCTCGTCGATCAGCAGCGCCTTGGCGTGCAGCATGCGGCGCTGGCCCGCATCTGGCGCGCGCTCATAGATGTGCACGCCCTGCGCCAGCAGGCGGCTGCGATACCAGCGATAGGCGCCCAGAACCAACAGGTTGTCGCTGACGGCGAGGCTGTTGGTGACCAGTTCGACGGCAATGCCGCGTTGGCGCAGGGCGAGGAGGTCGCCCATCCCCTGCCGTCCCGGGACAAAATAGGGTGTCATCAGCCGAAACCGCTGCGTCGCACGCGGCATCAGCGGAATCAACGCGCCGGGCAGCCAGCCTTCGCGGGCATTGCCCAGCGATTTCTCGGGCGGGTCCCCGACAAAGCGCAGCCCCTCGCCCCAATGCAGCCGACTGAGGCCGAGGGTCTGCACATCCGCCGCCGGATCGGGCAGTGCCAGCGCCGCCAATCGGCCAAGGGCCGCCGGATCGGTCAGGCGTTGGGTCAGGCGGGCGCGCAGGCGGCGCAGGCGCTCGCTGCGGCCGGGGCGCAGCACGCGGATCGGCAGGGCGACATCGGAATTCCAGAACCGGTCGAACAGTTCGGCCATCGGCGCGATCACCGCCCCCGCCGCCAGCACGTCGAGATCGTCATAGATCACACTGCGCCCGGTCGGGGCCTCGAAATAGGCGTCGCCCAAATTGCGCCCTCCAGTCAGTGACAGGCGGGAATCGCTGAGCCAGAGCTTGCCGTGCATGCGACGGTTATAGGGCAGGAAGGACAGCAGGACATCGAGGCCGCGCAGCAGCCCGCGCTGACGGGTGCGCACCGGATTGAAGATGCGCACCTCGATGCGCGGGTGGCGATCGAGGGTGCGATAGATCGGGTCATGGCCCAGAACATTGACGTCATCGAGCAGCAGCCGCACCCGCACGCCCCGGTCGGCGGCAGCGAGCAGCGCCTCGGCCAGGAGGCGGCCGGTCAGGTCGTCTTCCCAGATGTAATACATCAGATCGAGGCTGCGCTGCGCCAGCCGGGCCATCGCCAGCCGCAGCGCAAGCGCCTCGGTGCCGCTGGCCACCAGCCGGGCGCCGGAAAGCCCCGGCGCGGGCGCCGCGCACAACGTGTCGAGCGGGGCGTCCTGCCCGGCGGGCAGCGTGGTCGAGGGCGGGCCCCGCCGCAGCCGGGCAAAGCGCCCGGTCGCCCAGAGCCCGGCCAGCCCGAGGGCCAGCAGGATCACCAGCGCACCGAGACTCCAGCCGAGCGCGGTCATGCGCCCAGCCGGACGCGGGCGCGCACGGGCAGATGGTCCGAGGCCAGACGCGCCAGCGGCGAATCATGCGAGGAGAATTCGGCGATTTCGGCCAGCGAGGCGCCGATGATGCGGTCGAGCGGCAGGATCGGGCGGCGGGCGGGAAAGCTGGCCGCCATCGGCATCGAGGCCCCGACCCGACCGCGGAACGGCATCAGCGAGCAGCCCGGTCCGCTGCGCCATTCGTTCAGGTCGCCCAGCATCAGCGTCGGCATGCCGTCGTCAATCTCGGCCACCAGACGGCGTGCCTGCGCCAGCCGCGACGCCTTGAGCAGGCCCAGATGCGCGCCGATCACCCGCAGGGTCTGGTCGCCAAAGCGCAGATCGGCCACCACCGCGCCGCGCGGCTCCAGCCCCGGCAGGTCGAGCGTGCGGCTGTCGATCACCTCGGCCCCGCGCGCGAGGATCAGGTTGCCGTGCCAGCCCTGCGCCAGCGGCCGCTTGCGCGCGTCCAAGGGCACGGCGACCAGCCCGGTCGCCTCGGCCAGCGCGTCAAGGTCGAGCACACCGCGGCGGTCGCCAAAGCGGCGGTCGACCTCTTGCAGCGCCATCAGATCGGCGCCCAACTCGCGGATGACCGAGAGAATGCGGTTCGGATCGCGGCGGCGATCGGCACCGATGCCCTTGTGCACATTATAAGAGCCGACGATCAGGCTGGGGCGATGGGGCAAGGGGGTCTCCGGTGGCGTGAAGACCAGACATGGACCGCGCCCGCAGGCAGGTCAACCGGCAAGGCACCGGCGGGCAAACCGCGCGACCTCGGCCAGCACGGACTCAGGTCGGCTGTAGAGGATCAACTGCCCCTCGCCGTCGAGTTCCTGCAGCGTAACGCGGTTGCGCATCGCGGCAAAGGCGCGCACGGAGTCCAGCGTCACCACCGGGTCGTCGGTGCCGTGGATCATGTGGACCGGGCAAGACCCGGCGTCGACCAGCGCCGACCAGTTGCGCGTCACATGCCAGGCGTCGATGTGGAACGCCTTTGGCCCCTGCGCCACGGTATAGCGATAGCCGTCCAGAATCGTCTCGGCGATGCTCAGCCGCTCGACCGCCTCGCGGTCACGCGAGCCCTTGGCATAGAGCGGCATCATGAAATTCTCGGCGCTGCGGCTGTCGATCTGCGCCATGCCGGCGCGCAGGATGGCGGGCAGCAACGCCGGGGCAAAGCGCGCGGTATAGGCGACGGCGCGCTGGCGCGGTGTCATGGCGGCGAATTGCAGGGTGGACAGGATCGGCACGCAGCCCGCCACCATCGCCACGCCCGCCACCTGTTCCAGCCGCGCAGCGGCGGCATGCGCATAGATCGTGCCCGCCATATGGCCCAGCAGCACCACCCGCCCCAGCCCCAGCACGCTCAGCGCCCGGCCCAGATCGCGGGCAAAGAGATCCGGCGCCTCGCGCAGACGGGGGTCGGCGGGCGCGGTGCCGAAATTCGCCCGCATCGGTGCGTAAAGCCGGATCCCCGCCGCCGCCAGCGCCGCATCGACCCGCGTCAGCGAGGCCAGCCCTTCCAGCATCCCGTGCACAAAGATCACCGGCACGCCGCCCTCAGGGCCCTGCACCTGCACCGGCATCAGGCGACCGTCGCCCAGATCGAGCAGGCGTTCCCCGGCACCGGGTCGCAGCGGTTCGGCGGCGCGGCCGGTGTCAGGCCCGTGCAGGACCAGAACCGCCACCAGTCGCATCAGTTCCGACTGGCTGCTGGTGCGGGTCTTGGCGAACACGGATTTCAGTTGCGCTTTCAGGGTGTTGAGCGATTTCCCTGAACTGGCGGCGATCCCGGCCAGATCGCCGCCCTGCACCAGATCGCGCACCAGATCCCCCTCGCGCGGGGTCAGGCGAAAACTGGCGGTCAAGAGGTCGTCCAGCGCCCGGCTCCAGCCGATCGCCATCGGCCGCAGCGAGGTGACAAAGCCCTCGCCCGAGGCATCGCGGCCAGTCGCCAGCGCCAGCACCCCCCCCCCCGGCAGGCCGCTGCCCTGCCCCGGCGCGCCGGCCAGCGACAGCACGGCAAAGCGACCCGAGGCGGGCGCGCGGTCCTGCGCCGCCAGAACGGCGCTCAGCCGCTGGGCGCTGTCGGGGTCCAGTGCGGCGCGAATCGCGGCGATCCCTGGCGCCGGGCCGAACAGCGCCTCGGCTTCGGGCCCGGCCTCGATCACCTGCCCGCCGCGCCCCAGTCTGAGCAGGGGTTCGGGCCCTTCGCCCGGCAGGGTCACCGCCTCGCCCCGCCCCATGCGTTCGAACAGCGCAAAGGCGCGGCGAAAATGCGCTTCGATCACCGGATCGTCGAGGTGGCGCGCCGATTGTCCGTCGGTCACCTGCAATTCCCCCAGTCGCCGCGCGGCGTCTTCGACAAAAACCGACCAATCCGCCATGAAGCTGTCAAAATGATCGGGGCTGAGCACGACCTCGTAAATGCTGCCGATCAGCCGTGCTCGCTCGGCGTCGAGCGCGCCGCTGTCCGGGTTCGGTTCTGGGTCCAGGTCTGTGGCCATGCTGTCCGGCCTCCGGCTGACGCTAACTTGCACTCAAGATGCGACATTTCCAACCTCATGGCGAGAGATTTCACCCGAACGGGTGAAGCCCTCGGCCCCGAATCCCCCCATGCTATGGCGTGTTGACCACCAAATCCTTTGGTTCCTTCGCTGCGGCGGGTGACATCTTGCGCATCACGAGCCGTCGGGCCGTCTCGACCCCAGAGGGGTCAGGGGGCCGGGGGTGTTTGATCGTGCGATATGCCCAAGGTCGGTTACCCGCCGCTTTCAGCACTGGGTTCGTCAACGCCAGCGCATCGGTTTGGCGCTTTCCTTTCCGTCCGCACTCGTCCTAGTCTGCCCCGGACACAGGAGGGGGACGCGATGCGTGATTTCCAGAAACCGGGCCGCTCGGCCGTGTATGCCGACAACGGGATGGTGGCGACCTCGCACCCGTTGGCGGCGCAGGTGGCCATCGGTCTGTTGCAGCAGGGCGGCACCGCGGTCGATGCGGCGATCGGCGCGGCGGTGCTGCTGGGCCTGTGCGAGCCGCAGATGACCGGGCTGGGTGGCGACGCCTTTGTCCTCATCAAGCCACCGGGCGAGGACAGGGTGGTGGCGATGAACGGCTCGGGCCGCGCGCCAAAGGGGCTGAGCGCGGCGGCGATGCGCGCGGCGGGCCATGCGGCGGTGCCGGTTTACGGCGTCGAGGCGATCACCCTGCCCGGCGCGGTCGATGCGTTTTGCCGACTGAATGCCGACTGGGGACGGCTGGAGCTGGCGCAGGTGCTGGCCCCGGCGATCCGGTATTTCGACGCCGGGGTGCCGGTGGCGCCGCGGGTGGCGCAGGACTGGGCCGAGGCGATGCATCTGCGCCTGCAGGGGGCGGCGCGCGATCATTTCCTGAAAGACGGGCGCGCCCTTCGCACCGGCGAGCGCTTCGCGTTGCCCGGTCAGGCCGAGGTGCTGCGCCGCATCGCCCGGCAGGGCCGCGCCGGGTTCTATGAGGGCGAGGTGGCCGAGGACATGGTCGCCAGCCTGCGCGCGCTGGGCGGCAGTCATACGCTGGACGATTTCGCGGCAGTGGCGGGCGAGTATACCGAGCCGGTCACCGGGCTGTATCGCGGCACCGAACTGGTGGAACACGCGCCCAACGGCCAGGGCGCCACGGCGATCTTGCTGCTCAACATCCTGTCGCACTTCGATCTTTCGGCGCTGGACCCGCTGGGCGCCGCGCGGGTTCATCTGGAAGCCGAGGCGACAAGGCTGGCCTATGACGCGCGCAACCGTTTCCTGGCCGATGCCGACCACACGACGCGGCTGGCGCATATGCTGGCGCCCGAAACCGCCGCGCGGCTGGCGGCGCTGATCGACCCCGGCCGCGCCATCGCGCAGGTCGCGCCGCTGACCGAGGCGGTGCACAAGGACACCATCCTGATCACCGTGGTTGACCGCGACCGCATGGCGGTGTCGCTGATCTATTCGATCTTTTGGTTCGGGCATGGCCTCGACCCGGTTCGGCATCGGTTTTCAAAATCGCGGCGCCGGGTTCACCCTGACCGAGGGCCACCCGAACGAGGCCGCAGGCGGCAAGCGGCCGATGCATACGATCATTCCCGGCATGGTGCGGCAGGGTGGCAAGGTGGTGATGCCCTTTGGCGTGATGGGTGGGGCCTATCAACCGGCGGGGCACGCGCGCATCGTGTCGAACATGGTCGATTATGGCATGGACGCGCAGACGGCGATCGACGCGCCGCGGGCCTTTGCCGGGCTCTTCTCGGGTCAAGACGGGCTGGCGCTGGAGACCGGTTATGACGGCGCGGTAAAGTCGGATCTGGAGGGGCGCGGGCATGCGACGCGCTGGTCGGACGAGGCGCTGGGCGGGGCGCAGGCGATCGTGCTGGGCGCGGATGGGGTGCTGATCGGCGCCTCGGACCCGCGCAAGGACGGCTGCGCGCTGGGGTATTGAACCCGGGAGGGACGGCGCGCGGCCCCCATCGAGGGTGCCACGCGCCGGCGGGGCCAGCCCCGCACCCCGCCCAAGGGTGGCACGCCCCCCTTAGGAAACCCCGTGGATAGTTGAGGCGCAAAGAGGGGCAAGGATTTCATCTTGCGTTGAAGCAGTCATGGGGATTCCAAAGGGGCCCATGGGCCCCTTGGCAGCGTGCGGGGCTGGCCCCGCCGGGCCGGAGGGGGGCTCGACGCCCCCCGAGGCCCGCCCCTGCCCTCAGCTACACCCGCTGGTGCCGCCGCAGGTGTTGCACTTCATGCAGGTGCCGTTGTCGACGCTACGATAAGAACGCGCTTAGCGAAGCACACGGTCTCAATATGCGCCCGAGTTCAGCGCAATCTTCACAGCTTTCTCTGAAACACCGAAATGCCGCGACAACCGAACCAGATCATCCCTATATAGTGTTCTCGCCGCGGTGAGTGCACCGTCATCGAAGAAGATAGCGGCTGCAAACGCATTCGCCTCTCTTTCTTCCACGCGCTCCTGAGACAAATAAAAATGTTCGCCGGAATCCCGCATCTTTGCTCCCGCGAACGGGTCTGACCTGTCCACGTGACAGTAATAGTGGACTATTTCATGAACTACCGAAAAACGCTGTCGTAGGAGCGCGTCAGCGGAGTTCACTTCGATCCGATAGCCATTTTCCGAAAACGGATCGGCTACCAAACGGCCTGACATGCCGCGCGGGAGCCGAACCCGTTCCACCAAAAAGCCAAGTGCCTCTGCGAGCGACTTTACGGATGGCACTTGGCCACCCGCTTTGGGAGCCATGTTGAAGTTGCGAATGAGGTGCCTCTCAGGCCCGTCAGCAGGCAATCTCTTGAAGAACTCTCTAAGCGTGGTCACGGCAGGTTCTCCTAACCCCAATTTCCTCAGCTACACCCGCTGGTGCCGCCGCAGGTGTTGCACTTCATGCAGGTGCCATTGCGAACCAGCGTGTAGTTGCCGCATTCGCCGCAGGGGTCGCCTTCGTAGCCTTGCATCTTGGCCTTGGTGCGCGGGTCGATCATCACCGCGCTGACCGCCTCGACCGAGGTTTCCGAGCGCATCGCCACCGCCAGCCCGCCCATCGGGGCGCTCATGTCGAGGGCGCGCACGGTGCCTGCACCGCCTTGCAGCACCATCAGTTCCTGCGGCAGGCGCTTGCGCAGATAGCCGGTCGAGGAGATCTGCCGCAGCACTTCCAGCCCGCGCGAGGCGGCGTCGTCGGACACCGGCGCCACGTTCTTTTGCCCCTCGCGGTCCCCGCCGCCGAGGTCGTCAAAGGACGCGCCGGTGGGTTTGACATGCGCCAGATCGGTGCGGTCGAGATAGGAAATCGCCAGTTCGCGGAAGATGTAGTCGAGGATCGAGGTCGCGTTCTTGATCGCCTCGTTGCCCTGCACCATGCCGGCCGGTTCGAACCGAGTAAAGGTGAAGGCGTCGACGAATTCCTCCAGCGGCACTCCGTATTGCAGGCCGACCGACACGGCGATGGCAAAGTTGTTCATCATGGCGCGGAAGCCCGCACCTTCCTTGTGCATGTCGATGAAGATCTCGCCCAGACGGCCGTCCTGATATTCACCGGTGCGCAGATAGACCTTGTGGCCGCCGACGATGGCTTTTTGCGTATAGCCCTTGCGGCGCTCGGGCAGTTTCTCGCGGCCGCGCGCCACTTCGCGCAGGATGATCTTTTCGACGATCTTCTCGGCGATGACCTGAGCCTTTTCGTGCGGCGTGCCGGTGGCGAGGATCTCCTCGGCCTCCTCGTCATCCTCGATCAGCGCCGAGGCCAGCGGCTGCGACAGTTTCGAGCCGTCGCGGTAGAGCGCATTGGCCTTGATCCCCAGCGAGTGGCTGAGTTCATAGGCGGCCAGCGTTTCCTCGATCGTCGCCGAATTCGGCATGTTGATCGTCTTGGAGATCGCGCCCGAGATGAAGCTTTGGGCAGCGGCCATCATGCGGATGTGGCTGTCGACCGAGAGATAGCGCGTGCCCTTCTTGCCGCAGGCGTTGGCGCAGTCGAAGACGTTGTAATGCGCGCGCTTCAGATGCGGGGCGCCTTCCAGCGTCATCGTGCCGAGGACGTGGTCATTGGCCTGCTCGACCTGCTGGCGGGTAAAGCCGAGGTGACGCAGCAGGTCAAACGACGGGTCGTTCAACTTGTCCGCCGGGATGCCCAGCGTGCCGGTGCAGAAATCGGTGCCCAGCGTCCACTGGTTGAAGACAAAGCGGATGTCGAAGGCCGAGACCAGCGCCGCCTCGACCTTGGCGATTTCCGCCGGGCCAAAGCCGTGGCCGATCAGCGCCGTGTGGTTGATGTGCGGGGCCTGACCGATGCTGCCGTGACCGACGGCATAGGCGATGATTTCCTCGATCTGCGACGGGCGATAGCCCAGTTTCGCCAGCGCGGCGGGAACCGACTGGTTGATGATCTTGAAATAACCGCCGCCCGCCAGTTTCTTGAACTTGACCAGCGCAAAATCGGGCTCGATGCCGGTGGTGTCGCAGTCCATCACCAGACCGATGGTGCCGGTGGGGGCGATGACGGTGGCCTGCGCGTTGCGATAGCCATGCGCCTCGCCCAGTTCCAGCGCCTCGTCCCAGGCCGAACGGGCCAGCGCGACCAGCGAGGCCTCAGGGCAATGGGCAGCGTCCAGCGCCACCGGGTTGACGTTCACGGCCTCATAGTCGTTGAGCCCATGCGCGGCGCGGCGGTGGTTGCGGATCACCCGCAGCATGTCGGCGCGGTTGCGGGCAAAGCCGGGGAAGGCGCCCAGTTCGGCGGCCATCTCGGCCGAGGTGGCATAGCTGACGCCGGTCATGATCGCGCTGAGCACGCCACCCATCGAGCGGCCCGCGTCGCTGTCATAGCCCAGCCCCATGTTCATCAACAGGCCGCCGATGTTGGCATAGCCCAGACCCAGCGTGCGGTATTCATACGATCGCTGGGCGATTTCCTTGGACGGGAACTGCGCCATCATCACGCTGATCTCCAGCGTGATCGTCCACAGCCGGGTGGCATGGACATAGGTTTCGGCGTCGAACTTGCCGTCTTCGAAGAACTTGAGCAGGTTCATCGACGCCAGATTGCAGGCGGTGTCGTCGAGGAACATGTATTCCGAGCAGGGGTTCGAGCCGCGGATCGCGCCATCCGCCGGGCAGGTGTGCCAGGCGTTGACGGTGTCGTGGAACTGGATGCCCGGATCGGCGCAGGCCCAGGCGGCGTGGCCGACCTGATCCCAAAGCTCGCGCGCCTTGACGGTTTTTGCGACTTTGCCGTCGGTGCGGCGCAGCAGTTCCCAGTCGGCATCGTCCTTGACCGCCTGCAGGAAGGCATCGGTCACGCGCACCGAGTTGTTGGAATTCTGCCCCGAGACGGTGACATAGGCCTCGGAATCCCAGTCGGTGTCATAGGTGGGGAATTCGATCGAGGTATAGCCCTGCCGCGCGTATTGCAGAATGCGGTTGGTATAGGTGTCGGGGATCATCGCCTTCTTGGCGGCCTTGATCGCGCCTTTCAGCGCCGGGTTCTTGGCCGGGTCGGTGGCGTCGGCGATTTCGCCGTCCCAGGTCTTGATCGCGGCAAAGATGTCGTTCAGGCGCAGCTCATGCGCCTTGGAGCCGGCGACCAGCGAGGCAACTTTCTGCTCTTCGATGACCTTCCAGTTGATGAACTGTTCGATATCGGGGTGATCCATGTCGATGATCACCATCTTGGCCGCGCGCCGCGTGGTGCCGCCCGACTTGATCGCGCCCGCCGCGCGGTCGCCGATCTTCAGGAACCCCATCAGGCCGCTGGATTTGCCGCCACCCGAGAGCCGCTCGCCCTCGCCGCGCAGGCTGCTGAAGTTGGTGCCGGTGCCCGAGCCGTATTTGAAGAGCCGCGCCTCACGCACCCAGAGGTCCATGATGCCGCCTTCGTTCACCAGATCGTCGCTGACCGACTGGATGAAACAGGCGTGCGGCTGCGGATGCTCATAGGACGAGGTCGATTTGACCAGTTTGTGCGTGAAGGGGTCGACATAGAAATGGCCCTGCGACGGGCCGTCGATGCCGTAGGCCCAATGCAGGCCGGTGTTGAACCATTGCGGGCTGTTGGGCGCCGCCATCTGGCGCGCCAGCATCAGCCGCATCTCGTCATAATAGGCCATCGCGTCGGATTCGGTGGTGAAATAGCCACCCTTCCAGCCCCAATAGGCCCAGGCGCCTGCCATGCGGTCAAACACCTGCCGGGCCGAGGTTTCGCCGACAATGCGTTGATCTTTCGGCAATTCGGCCAGCGCGGCCTCGTCGGGGACCGAGCGCCAGAGGAACTCCGGCACGCCCTCTTCGGCCACCTTCTTCAGCCGCGCGGGCACACCGGCCTTGCGGAAGTATTTCTGCGCGATCACATCCGAGGCGACCTGCGACCAACCCTCGGGAACCTCGACGGAGTCGTTGCGAAAGACGATCTTGCCATCCGGGTTGCGGATTTCCGAAACGGTCGTGGTAAAGGCCAGCGCCGCGTATGCGTCCTGGCCCTCGGTGGTGAGTTTGCGCTCGATCTTCATCTGCCCTGTCCCCGGCTAGTGTGTGTCGCTGACCTTCGGCCTTTCTCGGATCAGCAAGGTCGCGTTGGTCAAGGCGGGTTGCCGCGTGGCGCCTTGGGCGTCACAACGCGCCGCGGCCCTGCGGGGCGCGGTTGGTGTTTGCGGTCGTCTGGTCCTTGCCTGCGCGAGCCTTACTATATCTAGTGGCCCTTTTGTCAGCTCACACAATCTGACGTATGACCGGGGGTAGGGTCAACCCGATTCTTCACGAAATGGAAAGCTTTTGGGTCTTGACCGGCCTTCGGAAAAATCGGCGCAAGACGACTCAAATCTTAACAAGGCGGGGAAAGTGTTGAATCCGGCACACTTGGCACCGGACCCTGACATCCAACATGAAAAAACCGGGGCGCATCGCTGCGCCCCGGCTGTCATCTCAGTGTTGCAATCCGATCACTCGGCGAGAGCGGCATCCGTGACGACGGTGGTATAGGCGCCTTCCGGAGCGCGCGAAATCACCGGATCCGAGCCGCCACCCAGCAGGGTTGCGACGGTGCGCTCATAGGCCGCAACGTCCAGCGCGCCGGTCGAACCCGCGGTCAGCAACGCCACTTCGCTCATCATGCGGACCTGATGGGCCTCGGTCTGCGCGCCGGTCTCGTCGTATTCCAGCACGATGGCCGCAGCCTCGGCCGGATTCGCCGCCGCCCATTCCCAGCCCGCCATCGAGGCCCGGACGAATCGCGCCATGCGATCGACAAAGGCGGGGTCGGCGAGGTTCGATTCGAGGACATAGAGACCGTCCTCCAGCGTGGCGACGCCCTGATCCTCATACTTGAAGGTAATCAGTTGCTCGGGCGTGATGCCGGCGTCGATGACCTGCCAGTATTCGTTGTAGGTCATCGTGCTGATGCAATCGGCCTGACGCTGCAGCAGCGGATCGACGTTGAAGCCCTGACGCAGAACCTCGACGCCATCAGCCCCGCCGGTGGTGGGGATGCCCAGCGTCGCCATCCACGACAGGAACGGGTATTCGTTGCCAAAGAACCAGACCCCCAGCGTATGGCCGGGGAAGTCGGTCGGGGCGGTGATGCCCGATTCGGCCAGGCAGGTCAGCATCATGCCCGAGCGCACAAAGGGCTGGGCGATGTTGACGACCGGGGCGCCCTGCTCGCGCGCGGCCAGCGCCGAAGGCATCCAGTCGACCATGACATCGGCGCCGCCGCCCATCAGCACCTGCACCGGCGCGATGTCCGGGCCACCGGCGCGGATGGTGACGTCGAGGCCCTCTTCCTCGTAATAGCCATTCTCGAGCGCGACGTAATAGCCCGCGAACTGGGCCTGCGTCACCCATTTCAGTTGCAGGGTCACTGCGTCCTGCGCCTGTGCCATCCCTGCCGTCAGCGCCAGCGCCGACACCAGCCCGGCCAGTTTCCAGTTGGTCATGTCCTCACCTCCGTGTTGCCCGGCGCCTGATGCGCCGGGGGTTTAGCGGCCCCGTTGGGACGGGTGCCAGAATGTTACGCGCGATTCGATCAGCGCCCAGACCCCATAGAACACCGAGCCCAGCACCGCCGCCACGGCGATCTCGGCCCAGACCATGTCCAGTTGCAAGCGCCCCACCTCGGTCGAGATGCGAAAGCCCATGCCATAGGTCGGCGAGCCGAAGAACTCGGCCACGATGGCACCGATCAGCGCCAGAGTCGCACAGATTTTCAGCCCGTTGAAAATGAAGGGCATCGCGGCGGGAAGGCGCAGGTAGCGCAGCGATTGCCACCAGCTCGCGCTCCATGTGTGCATGAGGTCGCGCTGCATGCGCTCGGACGCGGCCAGCCCCTGCACGGTGTTGACCAGCATGGGAAAGAACACCATCGCCACAACGACCGCCGCCTTCGACGGCCAGTCGAACCCGAACCACATCACAAAGATCGGCGCCGTGCCGATGATCGGCAACGCGGCCAGAAAATTGCCCACCGGCAACAGGCCCCGGCGCAGGAAAGGCACCCGGTCCACCACCAGCGCCATCGCAAACGCCGCCCCGCAGCCGATGGTAAAACCGCTGAGCGCGCCGCGGCCAAAGGTCTGCATCAGGTCGATGGCCAATGTCGGCACCTCGGCCAGCAGTCGCGCGCCGATCTGTGAGGGCGCGGGCAGGATCACCCGCGGCACCCCCAGCGCCAACACGGCGGTTTCCCACAGCCACAGGATGGTGAGGCCAAAGACCAGCGGCGGCAGCAGCGCCAGCCGCCGGTGACGCGCCGCCGCGATCCTCTCGACCAGCGCCCAGGCGCCCAGCCAGACCGCCACCACCGCCAGCCAGAAGGCGGGGCTCGACTCTCCCCCCATCAGCCCCAGTCCGGCGACCAGCAGCGCGTTCCACAGGCCCAGCGCGACCAGCACCCGCCCGCGCCGCCCCCTTGGCGCCAGCAGCACCAGGGCCAGCCCCGCCACCAGCGCGCCCAGCACCAGAGCCGAGGGCATCGCGCCGGTCTTTGGCCACCAGGCCGCCGCCAGCACCGCCAGTGCGAAAAGCCCCGAAACCGCGCTCATCCCGCCAACCCCATGCACCGGAGCACCCGCCGCTCGATCATGCCCACGATGCCGACCAGCGAGGCCGCCAGAATCGCCGCCGCGAACAGCGCCGCCCAGATCTGCACCGTCTGGCCGTAATAGCTGCCACTGAGAAGCCGCACGCCCAGACCCCCCTCCTGCACCGGCAATTCACCGACAATCGTGCCGACCAGCGCCGCCGCGATCCCCACCTTCAGCGAGGCAAAGAGATAGGGCATCGACATCGGCAGCCGCAGCTTCCAGAACACCGTTGCCCCCGGCGCCGACCATGTTTTCATCTGGTCCATCTGCATCGCATCCGGGGCGCGCAGCCCCTTGACCATGCCGACCACCACCGGGAAGAAGCTCAGATAGGCCGCGATGATCGCCTTTGGCACCAAACCACTGATTCCAATGGAATTGAGCACGACAATAATCATCGGCGCCAGCGCGATGATCGGGATGGTCTGGCTGGCAATCGCCCAAGGCATGACGCTGGCATCCATCGCCCGGTTGTGCACGATGCCC
>Ga0209573_1002067_pt1 | contig 27223 bp, 20 predicted proteins | sample TNRBio252014_DNA_FD_185870 | JGI IMG/M metagenome (GOLD analysis project Ga0209573, IMG submission 185870) | Wastewater treatment Type I Accumulibacter community from EBPR Bioreactor in Madison, WI, USA - TNR Reactor_6/25/2014_ DNA (SPAdes)... | ecosystem: Engineered > Bioreactor > EBPR >... | reverse complement strand
GTTGATCGAGTTGATAGCGCACCGCTTGGCGGTCATGGCGGGATTTGAAGCGGGGATAACGCCCGCGCTTCTCGAAGAAATTCTTGAGCGCCTGGTCCTGATCGATCAGGGTTTGGGTGAGACCACAGGCCGCCGAATCCGCCAGCCACGGAAATTCACCGCGCTTCCATTCGGTCACTTGCCGTCCCAGCGACCCGTAGTTATGCCGCTCCTGGCGCTCTTCCCACGCTTTGCTGCGCAAGTCCAGACAACGGTTCCACACGAACCGGGCGTTGCCGAATTCAATCGCCAACTGCTTGCGTTGGTCAGCGGTCGGATAGAACCGGAATTTGTAGGCTTTGAGTCTGGAAATCATGACGGGTATTGTACTAAAATACTTAGCGCAATACCACAGGAGAATTCCAGCGTTGAACAAGCCAGAGTCTATTACCATCCGGGTGTCCACCGAATTCAAGGCGCGGATTATCAAGCAGGCGCAAGCACAAAACCGCAGCATCACTTCCTATCTGGAATGGCTGGTGATGCAGGACGCCGCGCGAACCGAGTCAAAAAACCGGCGCGGATAGCAGGTCAAGAGCCGCCGGGCGCTCTGCTCCGGGAGTCGTGCGCATCGCCGAGTGGGCTGGCGCACAACCAGGCCCGACGCATCCGCTCAAGCCGGCGGGGTCGTCATCCATCCATGGATTCCTTCAATAAACCGGGCGGCGGCATCCAACACCCCATTGCGGGCCTGCTGATGGGGAACATGCTGGCAGTCGGGCAACCACAGGATTTCGGCAGGTCCGGACACGCCGGCAGCGATGGCGTCCACCTGGGCGCGAGTGCCGTATTCATCGTCCACGCCCTGAATAATCAGGGTCGGGCAGGCGATCTGGCGCAACTCTGCTTCCACATTCCAGTCGCGGCGGCTGGCGCGCAGCCAGGTCTCGCACCAGCCCCGGAACATCGCGTCGGTGTTCGCACCATGATAGCGGTGCAGACCCGTGCGCAAATCGCCCTGTTGATAGGCGGTGCGGGCCAAGCGGATGCCGGCCAGACAGACTTCCTCAACATTGACGTGCGCCGCTTCGCTGATCACGGCGCCAACGCGGTCGGGATACGTCGCGGCGAACAGCAGCGCAATGGATGCGCCATCGCTGTGGCCGAACAGGATCGGCGGCTCGGCGATGCCACCGGCTGCCAGCACTGCTGGCAGGCTCACTTGGGCTTCCTGCTCCAGATAGTCATTGGGACGCGGCCCGGTCAACGGCTCGGAATGACCGTAGCCCCAGCGGTCGTAGACCAGTCCCGGTCGGCCGGTGCGCGCGCACAGCTCGGCGGGGAAGCGTCGCCACTGGCCGATGCTGCCCAGCCCTTCATGCAGAAACACCAGAGTGGGACCGACGGCGGCGTGGGGTGGGAGCAGGCGTTCGGCGCGCAGCCGGTGGCCGGCGGCTTCCAGTTCGAAACGGTGGTGTTGCACGGGGGTCGTCATGAGCGTTCAGGCGAGTCGCTGTTCCTGGAACAGGGCCAGCAGAATATCCAACCGCTGCCGGGGTTCGGTCATTTCCATCAGCGCCTGACGGATACGCAGCGGCAGGGGCAGGATTTCCGCCAACCGGTTGCCGATCCAGGCGGCGTCCTGCCAATTCGGGGTGAAAAAGCGGGCCTGGGTCGCCAGGTCTTCCTGCTCCAGCAGATTGCTCAGGACCCGGACCAGCGGTTCATGACTGGGCAGGGGCGGCAGCACCGGATCATCCAGCAGCCACCGCACCTGGCCCACGAGCAGGTTGTCGGGCTGGATGCGGTGTCCCACCACCCGCAATCGTTGCACGCCCAGAAGGGTGATGCCGAGCAGGCCCTCTTCGGTCTGGTCAAAATCGACGATCCGCGCCAGCGTGCCCACCGGGTGGATGCTGACCGGCTGGCTGAGGGCTTCCTGACCTTCATGGATGGCGACGATCCCAAAGCCGTGGTCACTGCGCAGACAGGCGCTGATCATGTCCAGATAACGGGTTTCGAAAATCCGCAGCGGCATCACGCCGCCGGGGAACAGCACGGTGTGGAGTGGAAACAGCGGCAGTTCCTGCACCGGGGTCATCACAGCGTTCCCCGAGGTTCCACCGCTTCGCCCCAGCGCGGCAGCAGGGTGTGCGGAATCTCCAGTTGGTCGAGGATGCGCGCTACGATGAAATCCACCAATTCCAGCGCTGTGACCGGCCGGTAGTAGAAGCCGGGACTGGTGGGCAAGATCACAGCACCGGCCCGGGCCAGCCGCAGCAGGTTTTCCAGATGGATCGCCGATAGCGGCGTTTCCCGCAGCGCCAGAATCAGTTTGCGGCCTTCCTTGAGGCTGACATCGGCGGCCCGCTCCAGCAGATTGTCGCTGTTGCCATTGGCGATAGCGGCCAGCGCGCCGGTGGTGCAGGGACAGACCACCATCGCTCGCGCCCGCGCTGAGCCGCTGGCGGGCGGCGCGGTCCATTCATCCTGACCGTAAACCCGTAATTGATCGGGATGACAACGGTAATGCTCAACCAGCACCCGCTGGATGTCGCGCGGGCGGCCCGGCAGTCGCAGGTCGGTTTCCATGTGAATGACGATCTGGGCCGCCTTGCTGAGCAGAAATTGCACCGGCTGGCCGGCCTCCAGCAGGCAATGCAGCAGCCGCAGACCGTAGTCGGCGCCGGATGCGCCGGTCATGCCGAGGATAATGGGCGAGAGGGCGGAAGCAGGCATCGGAAGCGGCGGCGCTGGGGTATGGGAGGAGGACTTGCAGAGACGGTGCGAAACCCAATCACGGGGCGCACCGCCTCGCAGGCAGGGAAAACCGGTGGTCAGGTAATGACGGTCGGCTCATTCCGCAGAGTGCGTTCGCGAATGCTGGCCAGGTTGTTGGCGATCTCGATCAGTTCCGCCAGCGCCTGCTGGGTGTCGAGATCATGCTGGGCCGGGTCGGCTTCATAGGCTTCGATATAAACCCGCAGCGTCGCCCCCTCGGTGCCGGTGCCCGACAGCCGGTAGACGATGCGCGAACCATCCTGGAAGCCGATGCGGATGCCCTGCTTGTCGCTGACGCTCTCATCAATCGCGTCGAGATAGCGGAAATCATCGGCATAGGCGACCGTGTAGGAACCCAGTTGCTGGCCCGGCAGCGTAGCCGTTTTGGCGCGCAGGGCGTCCACCAGAGCATTAGCGGCGGCGCTGTTGATCGCCTCGTAATCATGGCGGGTGTAGTAGTTGCGCCCGTAGACGCTCCAGTGCTCGCGCACGATCTCCGCGACCGATTGCCGGCGCGCGGCCAGGATGTTCAGCCAGAACAGCACCGCCCACAGTCCGTCTTTCTCGCGCACATGATCGGAGCCGGTGCCAAAGCTTTCTTCGCCGCACAGGGTGATTTTCCCGGCGTCCAGCAGATTGCCGAAGAATTTCCAGCCGGTGGGCGTTTCGTAGCAGTTCAGCCCCAGCTTGGCCGCCACGCGATCCGCCGCCTGACTGGTGGGCATCGAGCGGGCGACGCCGCTGACCCGGTTCCGGTAGCCGGGCGCGTGATCGGCATTGGCCAGAATCACCGCCAGGCTGTCGCTGGGGGTGACGAAGAACTGCCGGCCCAGCACCATGTTCCGGTCGCCGTCGCCGTCCGAGGCTGCGCCGAAATCCGGGGCGTCTGCGGCGAACAGGGCATCGGCCAGTTCCTTGGCATACACCAGATTGGGGTCAGGATGACCGTGGCCGAAATCTTCCAGCGGTACGCCATTGATCACCGTCCCCGCCGGCGCGCCCAGCCGCTGTTCCAGAATCTCGCGCGCATAGGGACCGGTCACCGCGTGCATGGCGTCAAACCGCATCTGGAACCCGGACTGGAACAGAGCGCGAATCTGCGCGAAATCGAATAACTGTTCCATCAGGTCGGCGTAGTCGCTCACCGGATCAACGATGTCCACCACCATGTCGCCGACTTGGGTGGTTCCCCGCTGGTCGAGGTCGATGTCCGGGGTATTCAGGATGTGATAGCGGCTGATATGCAGGCTGGCCAGGTAAATCGCCTCGGTCACTTTTTCCGGGGCTGGCCCGCCGTTGGGGGTATTGAACTTGATGCCGAAGTCCTCATCCGGCCCGCCGGGGTTGTGACTGGCCGACAGGATGATGCCGCCCCGGGCGTTGTGTTTGCGAATGAGATGAGAGGCCGCCGGGGTCGACAGGATGCCGCCCTGGCCCAGCACCACCCGCGTACAGCCGTTGGCGGCGGCGATGCGCAGGATGATCTGAATCGCCTGGCGGTTGTAATAGCGCCCGTCACCGCCCACCACTAGTGGCGCATCCTGGGCTTCGCGCTGCGTGTCGAAAATGCACTGAACGAAGTTTTCCAGGTAATTCGGCTTTTCAAAGACCTTGACTTTCTTGCGCAGCCCCGAGGTGCCGGGCTTTTGATCCGGGAACGGTTGGGTAGCGATGGTTTCAACGCTCATGACGCGGAGATCTCCTTCAGGGTTAAGAGGGTGATTCTTATTATGCGCTCGCTGGCGGGTAACCGTTCACTCCCCACCCACTGGCGGGAGAGGGGTTGGGGGAGAGGGGACTGAAGGATTACGCTGGCGTCAGCATAGCCTGTTTCCCGCTGCCTCGCGCCTTCTTACTCCAGCCAGCGTAGATCGAAGCAGTACGGGGTCAGGGCGCTGGCGGGCGGCTCCAGCGGCGGCGTGACCGGAAGGGCCGCGCGCTCGACCACGCAGCGTTCGGCGCGGCGGGCCGCCGCTTCAGCCCGGTCGGCCGGCAGGCCGTCGTAACCGCCGCCCTGCGGTTTCCACTCGTGCAGAGTGACCCGCAGCGCCTCCGCCTGGCGGGGATGGCTGATCGTCAGTTCAATGGGGCCTTGAGCAGCCAGCAGCGGATGCAGGCCGGTCCAGGGTTTGAAGCGGCGGTAGCGCAACCCGTACAGCCAGGTTTCTCCATCCATTTCTTCCTCCTGGCGCAGCGGCAGCCGATAACCATTGACGGTCAGCCGCCAGTCGGCCAGCGCCGCCGGTTCCACGCCGGGCCGGGCGCGCAGGCTGACTTCCAGCCGCGCGGTGCTGGCGTCCACCAGGCGCGAATGACCATGCTCCTGCGAAACGGCATCGCCCAGCAGCGGCCAGAATTCCAGCGCGCGCCGAATGTGAAGCTGGCCGTCGCCGAACTCGACCGTGCGCGGTTCGTGCGGGTCATCGTCCACTAGTTCCGCGATCAGCGGCTGGCTCAGGCCCAGCCCGGCGCCGGCCAGATCGTCCAGCACTTCCCACAGGTCGGCGCGCAGATAGAACGGCAGAGCGAACCGGTCATGCAGTTCCCGACCCCAGGGCCGCAGCATGGGCGATTCCGGTTGCAGGATCAGCCGGGCGGCAATGGCGCGCAACAGGGTCGCCAGCGCCGCCAGCCGTTCTGGAGTGGGCGGCATGCGGAACGCGCGGAATTCCACCAGTCCCAGTTGACCGCGTCCGGGCAGATAGGGATTCCACAGTTTTTCAATGTTGATTTCGCTGCGATGGGGATTGCCGGCCGGGTCGGTCAGAAAAGGCGACAGGCTGCGCCAGAGCACGTCCGGGCTGGGGTTGCGCTGGCGGTTCAGCAGGGCCAGCGTCAGCGCCAGTTCCTCGAAAATATCGCTGGTGCGCTCATCGGCGCGCGGGGCCTGGCTGGAATTACCGATGGAATCGCCGGCAAAGTAGAACGACAGCGCCGGGTGGCGGTTGAAATAACCGATCAGCGCCGGCAGCAGGCGCGGCCAGGCCAGAAACGGACTGCTATCCGGGGTTGGCCCACCCAGCGTTAATTGGCCGCCCCCGCCGGAGTCGCTGAGCTGACCGTTGTAGTGCAGCCGATAGGGCGACAGGCCCGCGGCTTCGGCGGCGGCGAAGCTGGCCCGGGTCATCTTCAGAAACCCCGTGGCATCGGTAGCGGGCGCCATGTTGACCTCGACCACCGCGGGGTCGGGGGTCAGGGTCGTCCAGGCGACCGTAGCGTCCACGGGCGGCGGGAAGCCAGTCAGGATCAGGCCCGGCAGGGCGGCTGCCGTCGCTGCCTCGCTCACCACCTCCAGCAGCGTCAGAAACAGCGCCACGTCATCCCCGCAAGCTGGCAATTCCACGCAGGGTGCGGCGACTTCGCCCAAACCCTGGTCGGGACCGGGCCAGCCGACGCCGAGCAGGAAAGTGCCCGCATCGGCCAGTTCGTCGCGCAGTCCCAGCAGCGGGATCGGTTGTCCCTGGATGCTGGGACGGGCCAGACGCGGCTCGCGGGCCGGATTGGCCAAGAGCGGCAGGCGGTCGCGGCGAAAGACGACGCGCAGATTCGGGTAAACCTCGACGGTGAACAGCAACGCGGTCCAGCCGCGCGCGCCGAGCCGCTGGGCCAGATGCTCCCAGAACTCCTCAAGCGCGCCCGCTGGCAGGGGGAGCAGCGTGGTCTCCAGCAGCGGATCGGCGGGGCCGGTCCAGATCGGTTGGCCGTCGCGGCGCTGGTAAAGTCCCAGGTTCCAGCGCGGCCGCTCTTCCTGGGGATATTGCCGGCCCAGGGTGCGCAGCACCACGCCGCCGGGCGTCTGGCGGCGGTATTCAGCCAACATGCGGCGGGCCTGGCGTTCCTTATGTGGGCCGAGAGCGTTGCTGAGCCACTCTGGCGCTTCGGAACGGCGGTCGGTAAACGTCGGTTCAGCCCCGATCCAGATCGCCAGATCGCGGCGGCGCAGCAGTTTATCGTGAGCGTGAAGAGCCTGTTCAAAGGCCGAAAGCATCGTGGTCATGGCGCCCGCTTTACTGGGGTGGAGGACAAAGCAGGGCGGGATTGTACGGGATTTCGCTGGGGGAACGGCATCCGGGCGCAGTTCAGTCCTCGCCGCCGGTACGGCCAATGGCCCAGATTTCGATATCGGTCGCTCCACCGGTCCGCAAGACTCGGGCACACTCGGCGATGGTGCTGGCGGTGGTGACGACATCATCCATCAGGGCGATTCGCGAACCCGGCAATGGCGCGCCCAGTGCGAACGCGCCCAGCGGATTGGTTTGGCGCTGGCGGGCATCCAGCCGGATCTGTGGCGGCGTGTAGCGCACTCGCCGCAGGCCGGCGGTATGCAGCGGCAGACCGCAGTGGCGGGCCGCCGCGCGCGCCAGTTCCAGCGCCTGGTTGAAACCGCGTTCGCGCAGGCGGCGGGGGTGCAGCGGTACGGGCACGATGCAATCCGGGGGCGGGGCACCGCGTGCGGCCAGCGCTGCGGTGAACAGGTTCCCGAGCAGCCGGGCGCAGGTCAGCCGTCCGCCAAATTTCAACTGCACCAGCAGAAAATCCACGGGCGGCTGATAGCAAAATGGTGCGAATGCGCGGTCAAAGCTGGGCGGTTGCGCCTGGCAGCGGTCGCAAGGCCCCGTCCAGCCGGCAGGCAACGGCTTGGCGCACCGTAGACAGGGGTTGACGTTGCGCGGCAAATCCATGTGGCATCCGGCGCACAGATCTCGTCCGTTCGCGCCTGGACCTCCGCACAACAGGCAGGTGGGCGGCAGGAAAAGGCGCTCAAACGCGGCCAGCCCAGCGGCGATCATGGATTCGCTCGCCCGTTGACAAGGAAACCGGTGTTTCCGAACATGAATTCGTTTGGGCTCTTTTTTTCAAATTACCTTAAGGTTCTCCACTATGACCCTGCATGTGCCCCTTCTGGAACAAAGCGAAGAAACGGTGATCGGCAAGATCGCCCGGGGTTCCTCAGCCCGGCGAGCCGCCGCACTGATGAATTATGGCAATCTGATTGCGATTCTGGTCCCTTTTCCGCTGCTGATTTTCTGGTTCGGCGCATCGATGCTGGTATACGCCATGAATCGGCATCATCCCGACCCCAAGGTGGGCCACTACACGCAACAGGCGGCCTATCGCTTTTACGGCGTTACCGGGTTTTTCATCGTGATTGCCACGTTCATTCCCGGCGGCGGCTGGATCTGGCATCTGATCGCCTGGATCGTGGCGGCGCTGATCCTGATCCCCTGGTCGATCATGGATCTGCGGCGTATTTACAAGGAAGAGTGGGCGGATATTCCGCTCGATGAACAGGGCCATCCGTTACCGGGCGTGGTGTGATGCCGGCCGGCGGCGAGTAGCGGGTAGGGATGAGCGAAGCCAACGCTCTGTTTCGCGATTCGCTACTCCAGCGCCGCGCCGTCCGGCCCAAACCGGTGCAATCGGGCCGGGTCCAGATGCAGGCGCACCGCTTCACCCCGATGGAAGGCGTGGATGCCGGGTAACCGCGCGACCAGCCCGGCTTCGGAAGCCGCCAGACCCTCCACCCGGACATGCAGCAGCGTCTCGTGACCCAGATATTCGGCGTCGCTGACCGTGGTTTGCACCCCCGGTTCCGCTGCATCGGCCAGGCGCAGATGCTCCGGGCGGATGCCGAGGGTGAACGGCGTATCCAGCCCGCTCCGCCAGGATTTAACCCTGGGGGCGGGCAATGCCAGCGGCGTCGCCTGTTCCCCCAGCCGCACCTGTAGCCCGTCCCGGTCGTCGGCGATCAGCCGTGCGGGTAACAGATTCATCGGCGGATTGCCAATGAAACCGGCGACGAAGGTGTTGTCCGGACGTTCGTACAGGGTTTGCGGCGGCGCAACCTGTTGCAGGCGACCGTGATCGAGCACCGCCACCCGGTTGCCGAGGGTCATGGCTTCGGCCTGATCGTGGGTGACGTAGAGGGTGGTCGCGCCCAGCCGCTCCAGCAGTTCGCCCAACTCGGCGCGGATTTGCACCCGCAGCCGGGCGTCCAGATTGGACAGCGGTTCATCCATCAAAAACACCGTCGGCTGGCGCACCAGCGCCCGGCCCATCGCCACCCGCTGGCGCTGGCCGCCGGACAGTTGTTTGGGCAGGCGGTCGAGCAGTCCGCCCAGGCTGAGCAGTTCCGTGACCCATTGCACCTGCCGCACGATCTGAGTGCGGGACTGGTTACGCATTTTCAGTGGAAATTCCAGGTTGCCGCGCACCGTCATGTGCGGATAAAGGGCGTAATCCTGGAACACCATCGCCACGTTGCGCTGTTGCGGCGGCTGGTCGTTGACCGCGTGGCCGCCGATGCGCAACACGCCGCGCGTGGGCGTTTCCAGCCCGGCGAGCAGGCGTAGCAAGGTGGACTTGCCGCAGCCGGAGGGGCCGACCAGGGCCAGCGCCTCACCATCGGCGACGGCGAGGCTGAAATCGAAAATCGCTTGGGTTCCGCCGGGATAAATTTTGTCGATGTGTTCGAAAGCGAGGGTGGCCATGGAAATGGTTTCTAGTTCATCTGCAAAAAAATACATTATGAAGATAATTAAAGGCTGGCATAGTATATCCGCAGCCGCTCGGCTATAAGTTTGCGGCGGGCTGTGAGGAAATCTTCGTATTCATGGACAGAGTTATTGATAAATATCCGAGGGATGGCGCATTCATCCAGGTTGTTCAATAAATCCTCCAATTCTGTAATTCCTCCATATATCGCCTTTTTTTTCTCGCACTGCGAGCGCACTATTTCCATGTAACTTGCTGGCGATTGATTTCCGATAGCGATATTGATCTCCTGCTGTGTATAAACATAGTTGGCTACTTGATTGTATTCAGCTCGGCGTAAGCCAAATTGCTTTTTCAGATAATCCTTTGGAAACAGGTGATGGAGATCACCCTTATGCTCCAACAGGCTACGAACAGTGATGTTCCGTGAGAGAAAGCCCCGCGAGTTTTCAAGACATTGGGCGGCGAGAAATGTCAGAAAAGCAGGATGGTTGCTATTGGATGTATTGATATTTTGTACTAGCCCAACGCTCCAAAAGGTATTGGAGAGTTCTGCTTCTTCAATGCGCTGAAGATATTCTCCAAATCCTCGTTCAGCGATGACGCGAATGTCCTGGTCGTATTTAGTTTCGACCGTACCCGAATATCGACCAGTTAGGAGGCTTAGGACAAACCAGCGACGAACATAACGTTCAATTTTATCGGATGGGTATTGTTCAGAACGAAGTTTGAGGAACAAGGCATAAGCGAAATTCAATGGCCCCTGACCCCGTAACAAACTGCTATCCACGAAGCCTGCTGATTTAATGATCATGAGGAACCGCTTGAAGTGGGTCTCGCTCATAAATTCCATCACACCCTTGCGAAGTTGCTCGAAAGATGCAGCAGCGATGGCTTCCTCATAGGTCTTGGTTTCAAAGTTGCGTCCTGATAGCAACGCGACGAGGTCGGCCAGTTTGCCGCGAGAAAACTGGGACAGATAGGCCACCCGCAACATATCGCTGTAGCTGGGATCGTAAAGGTCGTCATTCTCGTGACGCAACCAGCGCATGGTGTGGAAATAATCAGTTTTAGCAAAGGCTTGGTCGTTACTCTCAATGTGAGTATAGAACTCAGGCGCTACCGCCAGATGGCAAAAGTAGTCAATGGCCTTGCGCAGCAGATGGCCGCTATAGGTCTCATTGGCTGCGATTTTGGACATGGCGAAATCGGCCTGACTGAGAGTGACCCCTTCGCGGTTGATTCGGATGAATATTTCGGTAACCGTCTCGATATCCAGTTCAGCAGCCAGTTCAATCATGCCGATTTGTTTTTTGGTAACGCTGGTGAGTTGGGTAATGACTCGCTCCAGGTAATTTTCATCCAGATCAGGGTTGGCGTCCTGGTATTGACGGATCAGCTTGAGCAGGCCGATTTCACCTTGCATGAGTGGAGCAATATCTGGGATCCAGGACTTGTTTTTTTCGATAGCGGGATTGTGGACCTCGAAATTTTCCTCGCGTGGGTTGAAAGCGATGCGAATGCGGACTGATTTGTATTCCTGATTTATGACAGTATTACCGACCAGCGCTGCGCTCAGAGCAGTGATGCGTTGCTGGCCATCGATAAGAACCTTCTTTCCAACAGAGAAAGAGCCATCTTTGAGTCGAACATCCGGGTTTTTCCAAACAATGATGTAGCCGACAGGATAACCTTGATAAAGACTGTCAAGCAGATCGCGGACTTGCGTGGCATCCCAGACGAACGGACGCTGGATTTCCGGGATAGCAATTTCACCAGACTTGACCCAAGCCAGTAGAGTTTCGATGAGGTATTGATTAACGGAGTATTTTTGAGTTGACATAAATAGTCCTAATTCTCAATAAACTTCACTGGGTTGAGGATTCATCCAACAAATCCATTACTTCCTGCTCTACAATCCGCGAACGCATGATATCGAGTGCGTCTTGGTCGGCCAGACCAATGATTTCAGTCACATGCTGCCTGACTGACACAGCAATGTCAGGCCGCCATTCGCGTAGTTTGCTATCCAGACGCTCAGCCAAAATTTCCATGGATGCCCCCATCAGTTGCAATCATGAACAGAAGCCATGTTTGGCAATGGTAAGTTTTTTCGACAAATTTACAAGGTGGATGTATGAAAACCGTAACTCTTGAAATTTGTTCGATGGATGAGGTGAAAGATCGCTGCGTGCGGGCGTTTTCCGGCGAGGAACAAGGAGCGTTCATCAGCTTCCAGTCATCAGAGGCGCTCTGGAAGACGCTGACCGCCAAACGCTGGCAACTGCTCAAGGTCTTGACGGGCGCTGGACCGGTGTCAATCCGCGAAGCGGCGCGGCGGGTTCAGCGCGATGTCAAGGCCGTCCATGGCGACATTCACGCCTTGCTGAACGCCGGGCTGCTGGATAAAACCGAAGACGGCAAGATCGTATTTCCCTACGTATTCACGTCGATTTCATGGTGAAAGCGGCGTGATCGCCCGTTCCTGCCTTCCAGTTCTGGATTTCTCTGCCTGATCCTGCACATTGCAAAGTCAGTCAAAAAACCGCTCCGCACTCAATAGCGGCAATACTCGCTGAATTATTGGATCGGCAGCGAAATAGCGCTGAATGACGCCGTTTCTTAAATGGTTCGCCAGCGCCAAAAGAATCATGCTCTGATCCAGCGCCAGATAGTTGTAGGCGACCTGACCGGTTTTAGGATTCACTGCGTCATAAAAGCCAAATTCGCCATACAACGGATAGCGTTGCGCTAATTGCCGCAGATTCGCGGTCGCCGCCGCCGGTTCGACCATTAACGCCAGCGCCGCTGCATGGGGCGTGACTGCACCGGCGGAATAACCGCGCGCCCCGAGCACCCGCGCGCCGTATTCATGGTAGCTATCGCCGGCGGGCGTTGAACTGGGCGACAGTCCCCAGACCGGATAGCCCAGATGTTCCAGAGCAAAGCGGCGATTGAGTGCGGTATGCGCCGCCGCGTTGGATCCCAGGCTGGCCGGCGCATAATGCCGTTCATCCAGCGCCAGCAACGGCATCAGCGCTTCGAACAGACTGCCGCCCCATGAGGGTACATAGTTCAGCCCCTTCCAGGAGTAATGACCGCCGGGGAAGGTATAACCGTTGACCGTCTTATCGGTGCGTCCTTTGGGCGATTGCGACTGCCAGTTGAAAGTACGCGGAAAGGTGCGCGCCATGCGGAACCAGTGTTCCTCCGGTACGTCGCCCTTACCAATGGCGATCAGGCTGCCCAATCGCGCTTCGCTGTACAGCAGACCGTAGCTGTATTCGGAACGATGGCGCAGGTTGACGTAATAACCGTGCATCATCCATTGCTCGACCGGATCGTAGAAAAAGCGGTAATCGCCTTGTTCAATGAGCCGGGTACACCGCGCGGCCCATTCGGGAGTGCTGTTACGCACCACCATCAGGCCGGCGGTCAGCCAGGCCGAATCCACGAAGGACAGAAAATCGCTGGTGCGCTCCAGGGTGGTGGTGTCGTAATAGTTGAAGAAAAAGCCGTGATAGGTCTCCAGTTGTTCCAGCGTGCTCAGAGTGCGGTCGAGCCGTTCCCGCGCTTCATTGGGGCCGATCAAACTCAGCTCGCGCGCCGCAACAATGTCCATCAGGTACAGACCGATATTGGTGACGTTGGTGTAGTCGCCCACCCAGGCCCGGTCAGGATCGACCGTTCCGTTAAAACGCACCGTATCGAGCGGCAAACCATGCTCACGGTCGCTGAGCGCCGCCAGTCCCCGCCAGGTGTCGCGCGCCAGCCGCCACAAAAATACCGGATCATCGCCGGTATCGGCGACGGGTTCCGCCAGCAGCCGGTGTGGCCAGCCGGCCAGCCGGGCGCGGATCTGCGGTTGCGCCGCCGCCTTGCCGCCGAGCTGATTTTCCCAAGCCGTCTTTTGGGGCGGAATCACCGGATCGCGGACGCTGGGACCGGGATCGCCGGTCTTGATCAGGGCGATTTCATCCAGCCAGTACGCCCCGGCGCGCACTGGCGAGCGGCGCGGCTGCAACACGATCCCGAACTGGCGCAGACGCTGCCAGTCGGCAATCCCATTCATTTGGTTCAGCGGAATGCGGAAACGCTGCCAGTCGCCGGTAATGCCGTCCACTACCGTGCTGCCCTGACGCAGCAGGCCGGGTGGCGCGTTCGGCAGGGGCTGCTTGAATTCCAGCTTCAGCGCCCTGGCGTAGCCGGTCGCTTCATCACCGCGAATCCACAGTTCCAGATGGTCGTAGGCTGAGGCGTCAACATCGGGCAGGGTGATGCGCCAGCCGAGGTCGCCCGTGGCGTCAGGGACAAAACGGTAGTGAAGATACAACGCCCAGTCGCCGCCCGGTCCCGACCCCGGTTCCAGCCGGTACTGGATCTGCCCGGTTTGACGACCGGGTTCGGCGCTCCAGCCGTTCATCGCGTCGCCGAGGTTCGGCGTGCCGTTGGCCCGCTCGAAATCGTGCAGTAACAGGGGAATGGGGGTGGAAACAGCGGCCAGCGTCAGTTCGGACAGGCCGAATCCCAGAACGCTGAACAGAACGCAGGAGTAGCGAAGCAGTTTGAACATGGTGCGGTCGCCCGGTGTTGCGAGGTCGATTTACAGCGCGATTGTAGAGCAGTAACCGTTCACTCCCCTCGCCCGCTGGCGGGAGAGGGGTTGGGGGAGAGGGTCGCAGTTTCAAAGACTGACCCCCTCACCCTAACCCTCTCCCCCTTGGCAGGGGGAGAGGGGACTGAGTGATTACGTAGAGCAGTGGTCCACATCTTGGGTTTCCGATGGAGAACACGCGGACCTCACCCCTCACGCCGCAGCAGCGCCAGCGTCTCGACATGGTGGGTCTGCGGAAAGAAATCATAGGGTATCAGCGCTGTGGTTGTATAACCGGCCAGGGTGAGCGCCGCCAAATCCCGGCTCAGCGTCCCGGCGCTGCACGACAGATAGGCCAGCCGTTCCGGGCGAAATTCCACCGCCGCCCAGTCCCGCACCGTAGGTTCCAGTCCGGTGCGGGGCGGATTCACGTACAGCAGGCGAGTTCCCGTGATCGGTGTCCATCCCCGCAGTTGTGGAATCCGATCCGCGCATTTGCCGCGCAACACGGTCGCGTCCGGCGCATTCGCCCGGGCGCATTCCACCGCCTCGCCGCCCAGCTCGACGCCGAGCACGCGCGCACCGCGTGGGGTCCAGCGCGTCAGGCTGGCGCCGATGCCGCAATAGAGATCGGCGATGCATTCGCCCGGCGCCGGAGCCAGAAAAGTCTCCGCCGCATCCAGCGCCTGTTGGTACAGTACGGGAATCTGCTGCTGGAAGGCGGTCGGCCCGTATTCGAGACCGAAACCGTCCCGCGAGCGCGGCTGACCCCACGCCAGCGTCCAGCCGCTACGGGCGAACAGGCGACGACCGGCGGCGGGATGTTGATGCAGCCACAAGCCTTCCAGCCCCAGCGCCGCCAGTCTTGCCCGTGGTTCGTCATCCAGCCAGCCGGGATCGGGAAGACGATGCGTTTTGACGATCAGCGTCGCCTGCGCCCCGGACTGGACGTAGAAAGCCAGCGGAAAATCCGGCCTTGGCGGCAACGTGCGCATCAGCCAGCCGATCATCGCCCGCACCGGTTCCGCATGCACCGGGCAGTCAGGAATCGGGATCAGTTCATCACGCCGCCACAGACCGAAACGCCAGCCGGCGGCGTCCGTCCACTGCGCCGACAGGCAAACCTTGCGTCGATAATCCCAGCGGGCCGCGCCGGTCACGACCTGCATCGGCAGCAGCCGATCCGCCCAGGGCGCGAGTTGCCGCCGCAGCCAGTCCGCTTTTTGCGTTTCGCTGGCTGCGGCGCTCCAGGTCCGGTGCGCACAGCCCGGACAACGCGGTTCGCAACCGGTCGGCAGGGTGTGCGTCGGGGCATCCGGGATTTCTGGACGGTGGAAAAGGATGGCCATAGCGGCTATGCCTTTGGATTGGAAACAAGAACAGGAGAGGTCCGATGGTCAGCAGCTATTTGATCTGCGATGTCTGTGGGCGGTTTGGACCGCCGGCCAGCACGTTGAGCGAAGACGGCCTGCGGCTTTGTTACTCGTGCTGGTTTGCAGCCCACCCCTTTGATGAACCGCCGCCGGACGCGGAGTCCCGCCTGCCAGAGGCTGCTCCGGGTCGCGGAGCCGCAGTCGAAAAACCGGATTCCAAGTCATCGGAGGGTAACCGTTCACTCCCCTCGCCCGCTTGCGGGAGAGGGGCTGGGGGAGAGGGTAGGAGATTCAACGGCTGACCCCCTCTCCCTAACCCTCTCCCCCTGACCAGGGGGAGAGGGGACTGAACGCTTACGTCGGAGGGTTAGGAGCGCTCGTCCACGGCCAGCGGCGGCGCCACCAGCGCCGGCTCGGTCGGCGGCGGCGCTGCCTTGCCCAAACCCAATTGCGACAGCAACATTCCGGCGAACATGAGTGCGCAGCCTGTCAAACCCCGCCCGGACAGGATTTCATTCAACAGCAGCCAACCGCCCAGCGCTGCGAACACGGTTTCCAGACTGAGGATAATGGCGGCATGAGCGGGCGGCGCATCGCGCTGGGCGACCACTTGCAGGGTGTAGGCGACGCCGACCGACAGCAGGCCGCCGTAGAGAATCGGCAGCGTTGCGCCTTGCAGGCCCGCCAAAGTCACCGATTCGGTCGCCGCCGCCACCGCCAGGCTCAGCACCGCACAGACCACGAATTGCAGGCTCGCCAGGAGCACCGGTTCAATATGCCGCCCGGACAGCCAGCCGATCACCAGCACATGGCCGGCCCAGAACAGCGCGCCGATCAGCACCAGCCCGTCGCCCTCGGCCAGAGTCAGGTCCTCCGTCAGGGTCAGCAGATACAGCCCAGCCACGGCCAGCGCCGCGCCGACCCAGGTGCTCCTCGGTGTGCGCTGCCCCCACAGCAGGCCGAGCACCGGCACGATCACGACATACAGACCGGTGATAAATCCCGCCTTGCCGGCAGTGGTGTACACAATACCCACCTGTTGCAGCGAGGCTCCGGCGAACAGAATCAGGCCCGCCAGCAGACCGCCGCCCAGGGTCAGACCCCAGTTGCCGGGCGGGATCAGCGCCATTGAGCGGCGGCGGTTAACCCATGGCAGCAGCGGCAGCAGCGCCAGTGCGCCCAGGACGAAGCGGACACCGTTGTAGGTGAAAGGGCCGACGTGCTCCATGCCGACCCGCTGGGCGACAAAGGCAAAGCCCCAGATCACGGCCGCCAGCAACAGCAGCAGTTCCGCCTTTAAGGTTTTGGAATTCAGCATCTTGGATACTTTGATGGGGTTAGCGCCGCCCACGCTTGGGCCGCGAGGCTGGCGGCGGCAAAGGCCGGCATCATACCCGGCGGGCGCGGTTCTGGCAGGGTCTATGGAGTCGCCGCGCGGGTTTCCGCGCATCAATAGCGCCGATTCACTTGCCCAGCGGCGGAAAATCCTTATACTTGCGCACTTCCCTTCCCTGCCGGGGTGGCGGAATGGTAGACGCAGCGGACTCAAAATCCGCCGGTAGTGATACCGTGAGAGTTCGAGTCTCTCTCCCGGCACCAAAGTTTTTCCCCTGTATATTTTCCTGTGATGACGGTTGGCATTCACCGCCTTTCCTGCGGGCCAGCCGTGTGAATAAGCAGAGCGCCATCCACTATTATCCGTCTGCACATTCCTCTCTCACCGCGAGGGCGGAGTGACGACGGGCATCATGGCGGGGTTGCCGATGAAAACTGGAGCGGACGAAACGACGCCAGAAAGCGCGTCATCTCGTCAACCGGCAGCGGCCGACTGACCAGATAACCCTGCATCACATCGCAGTGCAGCGTGTGCAGATAGCGCGCCTGATCCAGGGTTTCAACGCCCTCGGCGATAACTTCCAGCCCGAGGCTGTGGCCGAGCGCGATGATGGCCTTGACGATTGAAGCGTTGTTGTGATTGGTGGTGACGTCGCGCACGAAAGAAATGTCGATTTTCAGTTCGTGGACTTCAATCTGCTGCAAATAGGCGAGCGAGGAATAACCGGCGCCGAAATCGTCGATGGACAGGCGCACGCCCAGCGCCTTGAGATCCGCCAGGGATTTGAAAGACCGGTCACGATCCGCCATCACGAAGCTCTCGGTGATTTCCAGCTCCAGCCGTTCGGGCGGAATCCCCGCTTCCTGTAGCGCTTCCTGGACGGACTCGATCAGGTGGCCCCGGCTCAACTGGACGGTCGAGATATTCACCGCCGTCTGGCGGGGCGCCAGCCCGGCGTCCGACCACTGTTTAATCTGGCGGCAGGCGGCGCGCAGCACCCAGTCGCCCAGCCGCACCACCAGCCCGCTTTCTTCGGCCAGCGGAATGAACTCGGTAGGCGCGACCATGCCACGCTCTGGATGCCGCCAGCGCACCAAGGCTTCGATGCCGACAATTTGACCGCTCATCAGATCGATTTGCGGTTGATAGTGCAGGCACAGTTCCTGCCGATCCAGGGCGCGGCGCAAGCCGGCTTCGAGGGCCAGGCGATCCTTGGCCTGGCGGGTCATCTCCGGTGAAAAGAACCGCAGGACGCCCCGCCCCTGCATCTTGGCCTGGTAGAGGGCCGCATCGGCATTGCTTTGCAGGGTTTCGGCATCCCGGCCATCGGTCGGATACAGCGCGATACCGATGCTGACGCTGCTATAGATACTGTGGCCGTCGAATATGAAGGGTTCGGTCAGGGCTTCGATCATCCGCTGGGCGACTAGATCAATGCCGGGCAGGTTCGCGTCGCGCTCGACGATGATGTTGAATTCGTCGCCGCCAATCCGCGCCATGGTATCGACATCAGGCAGCAGCGCCCGCAACCGCTTTCCCACCTCGATCAGCAATTGATCGCCGACGCTGTGTCCCAGACTTTCATTGATGGTCTTGAAGTGATCCAGATCGAGGAACAACAGGCCGAAACTCAGTTGTCCGCGTTCAGCCTGCTGAATCGCGTGGTTGAGCAGTTCAGCGAACAGGGTGCGATTGGGCAGCCCGGTCAACGGGTCACGGTGCGTGAAGAAATCCAGCTTCTGCTCAGCGCGCCGGCGGGCGGTGATGTCGTGGTTCGATCCCCGCCGCCCGAGAAACTGGTCGGCCTTGTCGAAAACCGGTTTGCAGACATGCTCGATCCAATGTTCGCTGCCGTCGCGGGCGCGAATGCGGAAGGTCGCCGATTCGGAATCGACGTCAGTCAAATCCTGTCCATGCGCATCCCAGATGTGCCGGTCATCCGGATGGATGATTTTTTCCATCAGGCCGACATTATTGAAGAAGTCGCTTGGCGCATAGCCCGACACGTTCAGGCAGGCGGGCGACACATACAGGTAGCTGCCATCGGGCGCCTGCCAGTATTCCCAGTTGGGAGAATAATCGGCCAGGATGCGGTATTTCTCTTCGCTCTGTTCCAGCAGAGCAGTGCGCTGCGCGACCAGGTCTTCGAGACTATTTCGCAGGCGGGACAGTTCCAGGTGGGTATGCACCCGGGCGCGCACCTCGTCGATGTCGAACGGCTTGGTGATGTAGTCAGCCGCGCCCATGCTGAAGCCCTTCACCTTGTCCTGCGTCGCATCGACCACCGAGATGAAGATGACCGGAATCCGGTTGCCTGTCGCCGTGGCCTTGATGCGGCGACAGACTTCGTAACCGTCCATCTCCGGCATCAGAATATCGAGCAACACCAGATCGGGCGGCGTCGCCCCTTCAATGAGTTCAAGGGCGCGGGTGCCAGAGCGGGCGACCATGATGCGGTAGTCGTCCTTGAGCGCGTCGAGCAGTTCATGAATGTTTTCCGGGATGTCGTCGACCACCAGCAGGGTAGAGGGATAGCTGGGGTCGGTGTGTTGGGCACTATCAAAAACCACGGGGTTTCTCCGGTAACGCCGCAATTCAAGCTGGGTGCATACCCGCAGACGCAGCAGTTCTGGATTGACCGGCTTGGTGATGTAGTCGGCGACGCCGAGCTTGAGACCCCGCGCTTCGTCAGCGGCTTCGGCCAGCGCGGTGACGAAGATGACCGGAATCCCGGCGGTGGCTGGGTTGGCTTTCAGATGAGCGAGAACCGAATAGCCGTCCATGCCAGGCATCTTGATATCGAGCAGAATCAGGTCGGGCTGGGGTTGACGTTGGGCCAGTTCGAGCGCCTTTTCACCGTGGGTGGCGGCCGCAATCGCATAATCGTCGCGCAGAATGTTCATCAGCGCATGCAGATTCTCATGCACGTCATCGACGATGAGAATACGGGGACGGCTGTTGGCAGGGTCAGTCATCGCTTGGATTACTCAGTTTGCAGGCTTCAGGCGTTCTTGCAGAGTGTTCAACTGGTTGAGCGCCTCGTCAATGGCGAATCGATCGACCTGGGTGGCGAGGGCGGCGATCTCCGGTTCCAGGGGGGTGCCGCTAACGCCGGCGCGTAGTTCCGCAAGCAGAGGTTCGGCGGCTCCCAGATCATAGTTCAGCGCGTGGGCCAGGCGCTCGAGGCGTTCGCTGAGCACCCTCGGATCGAGCGGCGGGGCGGCGGGCGGGGGCGCCGTTGCGGGCTTGACCGCCAGCCGGTCGATATCCTGCATCACCGCTTGTAACCGCACCCGCATTTCCTCCAGCGCGGCGGCGTCCGGGGGCTGGCCCTGCTGGAGCCGGGCGTCGATGTCCGCCACCTGGTCATACAGCGCCGTGGCGCTGAGGTTGCCGACGACCCCCTTGAGCGCGTGGCAATAGGCTTCGGCGGATGGGGCGTCTGCTTCCGCCACCCGTCGCTGCAACTCGCTGACCGCATCGGCATAGTGCTCGCGGAAGCGGCGCAACTGTTTGCGGTACGCCTCGGCTTTGCCACCGATGCGGCGCACCCCTTCCCGTGCGTCCAGGCTGGAGAGCGCCAGCAGGTCGGGCGGGAATTCTCCGGCATGGGGTGCGGGCGGGATGGGTGCCGGCTGACGACGGGTCCGCTGTGCTGGCAGGCGTATCCATGTGGCTAGTACCGCCAGGAGATGGTCGGGCGCTACCGGCTTGGTCACATAGTCGTTCATCCCGGCGGCCTGGCTCTGTTCGGCATCCTGGGCCATCGCCAGTGCGGTCATGGCGATGATGGGCAGCGTGGCAAACCGGGGGCCGCCGGCGGGTTGCGCCAGGGCGCGAATCCGCCGCGCCGCTTCCAGACCGTCCATGACCGGCATCTGAATGTCCATCAGCACGGCATCGTAATCCCGCCGTTGAACCTGTTCGACGGCCTCCTGACCATTGACGGCTTCATCGACCTCGATCCCCTCGCTGCGGAGCAGTTCGGTGGCGAATTCGCGGTTGATGTCATTATCCTCGACCAGCAGCAGGCGGGTGCCGGCCAGATGACCGCTGGTCGCCAGATCGGGTGAACTGGGGCGGGATTTGTCGCTTGCGCCGAGAATCCGGCCGCGCCCCAGCACCGATAGCATGGTGTCGAGCAGCGTCGAGGGCGACACCGGTTTGATCAGAAAGCCATCGACGCCGGCCTGCTCGGCCCGGTGGATGACGTCTTCGCGGCCGTAGGCGGTCACCATCACCACCTTGGGTTGGCGTGGAATGGCTGGATCCTGATGGATGCGCTGGGTCGCTTCATCGCCGTTCATACCGGGCATCCGCCAGTCCATCAGCACCAGATCATAAGGCGCTTCGACAGTAGCCAGCGCCGCCAAAGCCGCCGGCCCGCTCGGGGCGACGCCCACGTCGAGGCGGAAAAAGCGCAGCATTTCCGCCAGAATTTCCCGCGACACTTCGTTGTCATCGACCACCAGCACGCGAATACCTTCGAGCAACGGGCCGGCTTGCTCCACCAGCTCACGTCGGTGCGCCTGCGCCTGTTGGGCAATCTGGAGTTGCACGGTGAAGCCGATGGTGGTCCCCTGGCCCGGTTGCGAGTCCTCAATCCAGATGCGCCCGCCCATCAGTTCGACCAGATTCTTGCAAATCGCCAGCCCCAACCCGGTGCCGCCGAACTGGCGCGTGGTGGACTGGTCGGCCTGGATGAATTTCTCGAACAGCCGGGCCTGCACTTCCGGGGTCATGCCGATCCCGGAATCCCGGACGCTGACCTGCAGGGTCAGCTCGGTCGAGGTGGCGTTGATACAGCGGAACGCCAGTTCGACTTCACCCTGTTCGGTGAACTTGACCGCGTTGCCGCACAGGTTGAGCAGCACCTGACCCAGGCGCAACGGGTCGCCCACCAGAGTCGTCGGAATAGCGACATCGTAGCGGATAAGAAACTCAATGCCTTTATGCTCGGCCTGAGACCCAACAGCGTCGATCAGCGGCTCCAGTACGCTGTCGAGTCCAAACTCGACGCACTCAATATCGAGCTTGCCAGCCTCGATCTTGGAAAAATCGAGAATGTCGTTGATCAGGCCCAGCAGCGCATGCGCCGCGCCCTGCGCTTTGCCCAAGTGGTTGCGTAACTCCGGTGACAGCTCCTTTTTAAGCGCCAGATAGAGCATACCGAGAATGGCGTTCATCGGCGTGCGGATTTCGTGGCTCATATTAGCCAGAAATTCCGACTTCATGCGCGTCGCTTGTTCGGCCAATGTTTTGGCTTTCAGCAACTCGGCAGTGCGCTCCGTGACTTGCTGCTCCAGGTTGGCGCGCTGATCCTCCAGTTCCCGCGTGGTCTGCATCAATGCCTGGGTCCGCTGGTCGACCTGCCAGCGCAGCAGCAGACTGACCGTCAACAGCAACAGCAGGCCGACGCCCAACCCGGTCAACGACTTCTGCACCCAGTGGGGGACCAGCACCTCGGGCGGCAAGGCCATCGCCCGGTACAGGGCCTGGAAGTAGAACGACTCCGAATTGCGCCGCCAGTCGGTCAGATGCGCATCGATTCGCTCCAGCAGATCGGCGTTACGCCCCTTGCCGGCGGCGAAGTACAGATTGGTGGGCAAAAAGACGATGGGCGTCTCTTGCAGCTTGTATCGACGGCCGTTGCGGGCGGCGAAAAAGCTGTTGGTCACTACCGCGTCGGCCTGGCCGGACACCACCGCTGCGTAACCCTGATCCAGCGAACTCACCAACGCCGGCTGGTAGTCATAGTGGCTGCCCGCCATCAACTGGGCGAAAAAAGCTTCCTGAACACCCCCTTGCAGAATGGCGATCCGCTTGCCGGCGAGGTCGGCCAGGGAGAGCACCTTGAGTTGTGGGTGGCTGTAAACCTGCGACCAACTGCTGGCGACGGATACATTGTGGAAATCGAAGCGCTGCGCCCGCTCGCTGGAGAAGGCCACGTCCGGCATCAGATCGAGCGCCCCTTGCTCCAGTTGTTCCAGACACTGGACCCATTGACAGGGAACGTAGCGCAACGTCCAGTGCTCGGCGCGGGCGATCTCATTCAGCAACTCGACGAACAAGCCAGCGGGGTGACCGTTGGCATCGGTATAGACCTTCGGCGCGTTTTCGTAGAGTCCGACCGCAATCACCCGCTGCCCGGTAGTTGCGGCCCATTGCCAAGCCGCGACCGCCAGAGCAACCAGTATCGTCAGGATCGCTATAAACGGCGCTAATCGAGAGTGTTTCATGAAGGAGCGCATGACTCGATGCAGAACGATCAACCAAAAAAAATGGCTTAGCGGAAAACAGCTAAGCCATTGATTTATTTGGCGCGCCCGGAGAGATTCGAACTCCCGACCACCTGGTTCGTAGCCAGGTACTCTATCCAACTGAGCTACGGGCGCATTAAACAGGGGCTAGATTATGCGGGCTAACCTGACAGTTGTCAATTCCGCACGATATGCCAGGATTTGGCGGAGAGAGAGGGATTCGAACCCTCGATGGAGCTTTTGAACCCCATACTCCCTTAGCAGGGGAGCGCCTTCAGCCGCTCGGCCATCTCTCCGGAGGAATGCCCGCCCTGCGGGCATCAGGAATTGATAAGGATACCGTCTAAGGATGGCGGCGTAAAGCCCCCGCTTCACGCATCGTGGCTGGCCGGTGGCGGCGCCGAACCGTGAGCGGCCCCATCCTGCTCGCGTTTGATCCGCTCGTAGATTTCCTCACGATGCACCGCAATATCCTTGGGGGCGTTGACCCCGATGCGAACCTGATTACCTTTCACGCCCAACACAGTGACCGTTACTTCGTCACCGATCATCAGCGTTTCCCCAACTCTGCGTGTCAGAATCAACATATCAAGCTACTCCTTGTTTTCCATTAACAGCACCAGGTCGTCTTGCGGTTTTTGACAGTCCGCCTCTGCAAACGGTTCGTTCCTGCCGGAAGCCACCCCGTGGGGGACGGGACTCAGGCCGCCTTGTCCAGTTCGAATGCCTCGTGCAGGGCGCGAACTCCCAGTTCCAGATACTTTTCGTCGACCACCACCGAGATTTTGATCTCGGAGGTCGAGATCATGCGAATGTTGATCCCTTCCTTCGCCAGAACCTGAAACATTTTGCTGGCGACGCCGGCGTGCGAACGCATACCGATACCCACCAGGGACAGCTTGGCGATCCGGGTATCGCCGGAGACTTCGCGGGCGCCGAACTGAAGGGTATGGGTTTTCAAAATCTCCAGCGCGTGCTCGTAGTCGTTGCGATGCACCGTAAAGGTAAAGTCGGTGGTGCCATCACGGCCGATATTCTGGATGATCATGTCCACTTCGATGTTGGCGTCGGAGACCGGACCCAGAATGCTGTAGGCAACGCCCGGCCGGTCGGGAGCGCCCAGCACGGTGAGCTTGGCTTCGTCGCGGTTGAACGCAATGCCGGAAATCAGCACTTTCTCCATCGGTTCGGTCTCCAACGCTTCTTCAAAGGTAATCAGCGTGCCCAGACCCTCCTTAAAGGTGGAGAGCACCCGGAGTGGGACATTATGTTTGCCGGCGAATTCCACGGAACGGATTTGCAAAACCTTGGAACCGGCGCTGGCCATCTCCAGCATCTCCTCGAAGGTGATGCGGTCCAGCCGGCGTGCTTCGGGTACAACGCGCGGGTCCGTGGTGTACACGCCGTCCACGTCGGTGTAAATCTGGCATTCATCGGCTTTGAGTGCGGCGGCCAGCGCCACGCCGGTGGTGTCGGAGCCGCCCCGGCCCAGGGTCGTGATATTGCCGTCCTCATCCACGCCCTGAAAGCCGGCGACCACCACCACCCGCCCAGCGTCGAGATCGGCGCGCAACCCATGGGACTCGATATCCTGAATGCGGGCCTTGTTGAAGGCGCTGTCGGTGAGAATGCGCGCCTGGCCGCCGGTGTAGGAGCGGGCGGAACAGCCGCGCTTTTCCAGGGCGATGCACAGCAGCGCAATCGTCACTTGCTCGCCCGTTGCCAGCAGCACGTCCAGTTCACGCGGTTCGGGGCGGGAGGTAATGCCCTTGGCCAGCCCGATCAGCCGGTCGGTTTCACCGCTCATGGCCGACACGACCACCACGATCTGGTGACCGCGCTCACGCCAACCGATTACTTTTTCGGCCACGTTCTCGATGCGTTCCAGATTACCCACCGAGGTGCCGCCGTATTTTTGCACTATGAGCGCCATAGTATCCCTGTTAAGACAAAAATGAGCTTTTTACCCAACCCAACGTACCCAAGGTATTGAGCGGGCCATAAGGGCGGCGATTATAGCGAAAGACCGGAAATCTCCAAGTGATTCCCATGCGGCGCCGCCGCGTGATCCGGTCGGTACGCTCAGGCCAGTTGCGACCGCACCCACTCCGGCACGGCGCGCAACGCCGCATCAAGGTGGGTTGGATCGTTGCCGCCAGCCTGGGCCAGATCGGGACGCCCGCCGCCTTTGCCGCCGACCTGTTGCGCAACGACGTTGACCAGTTCGCCGGCTTTGATGCGCGCGGTTTCCGCCGGGGTCACGCCGGCGACCAGTCGCACCTTGCCGTCCTCAACCGTGGCGAGAATCACCGCCGCCGCTTTTAACTGCGCCTTGCAACGGTCCACCGCTTCGCGCAGGGTCTTGGCGTCTGCGCCGTCCAGCCGGGCGGCCAGCACCTTGAGGCCATCAATCTCCACGGTCTGACTGAGCAAATCCGCGCCCTGACCGATGGCCAGCCGAGTCTTGAGTTGCTCGATCTCTTTTTCCAACTGCCGGGCGCGCTCGACCAATTGCCGCACTTTATCCGGGAAGTTGTCGCGGTCGCCCTTGACCAGGAGCGCGGCCTGTTTCGCCCGCTCTTGCAGCGAGGCGATGGAGTCCAGCGCCCGCTCGCCGGCGACCGCCTCGATGCGCCGCACGCCCGCCGCCACGCCGCTTTCCGCGATGATTTTGAACAGGCCGATGTCGCCGACCCGCTGGACGTGGGTGCCGCCGCACAGTTCGGTGGAAAAATCGCCCATGCGCAGCACCCGCACCCGGTCGCCGTATTTCTCGCCGAACAGCGCCATGGCCCCAGCGGCAATCGCTTCTTCCGGAGCCATGATCGTGGTTTCCACCGTGACGTTGGCGCGAATCCAGGCGTTGACCCGCCGCTCGACCGCCTCCAGTTGTTCCGGGGTCATCGGTTCAAAATGAGAGAAGTCGAAGCGCAGGCGGTGCGGATCGACCAGCGAGCCTTTCTGCGTCACATGGGTTCCGAGAATCTGGCGCAAGGCGGCGTGCATCAGGTGAGTCGCGGAATGATGCAACGCGGTGGCCTGACGTTGCGCAGCGTCCACCTGTGCCCGCACCGTCGCGCCGCGCCGCAGTGAACCCTGCCGCATCGCGCCGATGTGAGTAAACACGCCCTCGCCCTGCTTGCGGGTGTCGTTGACCACAAATTCCACGCCATCGGCCCGCAGCCAGCCGCTGTCGCCGACCTGACCGCCCGATTCGGCGTAGAACGGCGTGTGATCCAGCACCACGATGCCCTCCTCGCCAGCGTTCAACGCCTCGACCTCCTGACCGTCACGGAACAACGCGCTTACCGTCGCCTCCTCCTCCAGCCGTTCATAACCGTCGAATTGAGTCGCAGCTACACTCTCCCAACTTGCCTGATGCGTTGTCATTGCACCGAATCGGCTATGGGCGCGGGCGCGTTCCCGTTGCGCGGCCATTTCCCGCTCAAAGCCAGCCATGTCCAGTTGCAGGCTGCGTTCACGGGCAATGTCGGCGGTCAGATCGACCGGGAAACCGTAAGTGTCGTACAGTTTGAACACCGTTTCGCCGGGGATGGTCGTCCCGGACAGGCCAGCGATGCCCTCTTCCAGCAATTTCATGCCGTGGGACAGGGTTTCAGCAAAACGCTCTTCTTCCTGCTGAATCACGCGGGCCACCTGATCGGCGGCGGCGGACAATTCCGGGTAAGCGTCGCCCATCTCGACCGCCAGCGGCGCAACCAGAGTGTGGAAAAACGCGCCTTGCGCACCCAATTTATACCCGTGGCGAATGGCCCGGCGCATGATCCGCCGCAACACGTAGCCGCGCCCTTCGTTGGACGGCAGCACGCCATCGGTGATGAGAAATGCGGTGGCGCGGATGTGATCGGCGATGACCCGGAGCGAGCTGGCGGTTAAATCGGTCGCACCGGTCGCTTTGGCGGCAGCCTGAATCAGGTTGCGGAACAGGTCGATTTCATAGTTGCTATGCACGCCCTGCATCACCGCCGCCAGCCGTTCCAAACCCATGCCGGTATCCACGGACGGTTTCGGCAGCGGTGTCAGCGTCCCGTCGGCGCTGCGGTCGAACTGCATGAATACCAGATTCCAGATTTCGATATAGCGGTCGCCGTCTTCATCCGGCGAGCCGGGCGGGCCGCCGGGAATCTCCGGGCCGTGATCGTAGAAGATTTCCGAACAGGGGCCGCAGGGGCCAGTGTCGCCCATCGCCCAGAAGTTGTCGCTTTCGTAACGCTTCTTGCCGGGCTTGTCGCCGATGCGGGCGATACGCTCTTTGGGAACCTTGATCTCGTCCGCCCAGACCTGATAGGCCTCGTCGTCGGTCTCGTAGACGGTGACCCAGAGTTTATCCGCCGGCATTTTCAGGACGCCGGTCAGGAATTCCCAAGCGAAGTGAATGGCGTTG